>ERZ857840.1450-NODE-1450-length-26858-cov-2.844682_pt1 | contig 26858 bp, 18 predicted proteins | sample MGYA00519760_ERZ857840 | MGnify/ENA primary metagenome ERZ857840 (study PRJEB31778, sample SAMEA3449371) | human gut metagenome | biome: human gut; feature: human-associated habitat; material: faeces | place: United Kingdom | collected 2010/2012 ... | reverse complement strand
GGGTGCGGCGGCCGGCTCGGTGATCATCTCGTCGGCGATCATGCGTTAGCGACCTTCTCCCAGTCCTTCAGGAAGGACTGGAGACCGCGGTCGGTAAGCGGGTGCTGAATCATTTTCTTCAGAACATTGAAGGGAACGGTGGCGACATCGGCGCCCATCAGGGCAGCCTGCGTCACGTGGTTCGCGCTGCGAATGGAAGCGGCGATGATCTCGACCTGCTCATGGTTGACGGTGTTCTCGCTGTAGTCGTAGTTGTTGATAGCGGTCACGACGTTTTCCAGCTGGGAAAGGCCATCTTCAGAGATGTCGTCGAAACGGCCCACGAACGGCGAGATGTAGCGAGCGCCGGCACGAGCGGCCAAAATGGCCTGGGGGACGGTGAAGCACAGCGTCATGTTCACGCGAATGCCCTCGTCGGCGAGCGTGCGGCATGCGGCCAGGCCCTCAACCATCGTGGGGATCTTCACCACGACGTTGGGAGCGATGGCGGCCAGCTCGCGGCCGTCGCGCACGATTTCGTCGCGCGTCATGGCAACGCTCTCGGCGCTCACGGGGCCGTCGACGATTTCGCAGATGCGCGCGATGTGGTTGTGGAAGTCGTCAAGCTTGCCACCGATGCGCGAGTACAGCGTAGGATTGGTAGTTACGCCAGCGAGGGCGCCCCAGCTCGCAGCTTCTTTGATCTCGTCGAGATCGGCGGTGTCGAGAAAGAACTTCACTTTTCCTCCTTTATATGCAGGAATGCCCGAACCTTTTGGCAGGGGCCTATACACGATTGATTGCGCGGAAAGGCACGCGAGAATTGAGTTCTATGGAAAATGGGATAGATTTCTGAGAACGGGCCGATAATACCACGTCGTACAGAAGAAGACGCTGAAAAGCAATGAAAAAGAAACAACGCAGCAAAAAGGGCCGCAAGAGCGGCCCTTTCAAACGCAATAAAACTATGCGCGCCTGCTATTCGGCGACCTCGACAAGCTCAATCTCGAACGTGAGGTCTTTGCCGGCGAGCTCGTGGTTCATATCGAACACGCACTTCTCGCTGTCGACCGAAACGACCTTCGCCGGGAAGGGTCCCATGGGGCCCTGGAAGTACACCGTCTGGCCAACGGGCAGCTGATCGGCGTTGGGGACCTGCGAAACAGGAACTTCCTGAACAGCCTGCGGGTTATATTCGCCATAGGCATCGGCGGCGGGGATTTTCACCGTCTTCTTCTCGCCAACGGCCATGTCCTTCACGGCAGCGTCGAAGCCGGGAATCATCTGACCGGCCATGCAGGTGAACTCGATGGGTTCGTTGCGATCGTAGCTGCAGTCGAACTGCGTGCCGTCGTCGAGCGTGCCGCGGTAGTGGGCCTTGACCTTTTTGCCTTCGTTGCTCATGGGAGCACGTCCTCTCTTTGTATTGAAAGATGCATGCCGCTCACTATACCCGATTGGCTTCGTTATTTCGACGCAATATACCAGTCATCGCGAATCGATACAGAACCACGAAGGTGGGCGACGGCGCACACTGGGCAGCCTACGCCGCAATCGGCTGCGTATATTGCCATCCAACAAGCATGGTCACCACGATGGCAACAAGCGAGGCCACCACAGCCGCGAGAATCGTTTGCCACCAGTTCAACCGCGCCAGCACAGGGAACCGCACTTGTAATCTGCGGCGATCAAGAAGCGTATAGGCAGTCGCTGTGAGCATGGTGCTGATACTGCGTGTTTTCCATTTCTGATTCCTTCCCATAAAAATGCATGGTTTATTTCGAGGACAAAACCAGGAATCATGCTAAGGGTTTCCGCATTCAAAAACATTTGCTGCCAGCTAATGAAAGTTGTGTTCTGGTATTGCAAAATTGTTGCGCAACAGTTTTTCGAAAAACAGTGATACGGTTTGTTGCACGCCAAGTGCCCCGCCGCATTCCTCCACGCAAATTCGGAGTGCCCGGGCGCTTGGCCCCTTTCCAGTCGCTCTCGCGGCGCTTCCCCTACGGAGCATGCCGACGCGCCGCATCCACCGCAAAACATCGCGGCGCTCGAGCCAAAACTGCGAAGGCGTGCGACGGGCCAGCGCATACAACAAAGCATTCTTCGCACCGCTTGCCCCCCACAAGAGCCGATTATCCGCGAAACGCCCTCCCGACCTCCCGAAATATGTACTTCCTTGATACCATTCCCCCTAACGGGAAAGGCGCATTTCAGCGCCCTAAATCATGGAGGGAATTATGAAAAAATTGAAGACTTGCGCACTCGCGACGCTTATTGCGTGTGCAATGGCCGCTTGCCTGGGCCTCGTTGCCTGCTCAAGCGGGCCCACTGACGAGGAAGTCATCAAAGAAGGCATCGCAAGCGAACTCGACCCCATCAAGAACCTCGATGACGCCACCTTGGACGAAATTCTCTCCGAGGCCGGCAGCGAATTCGCCATGCTCGAGTCTATGGGCATCGACAGCAAGACGCTCGTGAAGTCGTACCTCGACGGCTTTGACTACACCATCGATTCGGTCGAGGTCGACGGCGACTCCGCAAAGGCGACCCTTACCGCAACCTGCAAATCATTCACCGACGCAAGCACAAAGGCTGAAGAGCTTGCCGAAGCCTTTGGCGAGCAGATGACCGACGAGCAACTGGCAAGCATGACCCAAGACGACATTACCGCAAAAATCGGCGAAATCACCATGCAGGCCATCGACGAGACGCAAGCCATCGATATGCCCCTCGTGCTTACGTTCACCAAAAACGACAACGAGTGGACCCCCGACGCCGACGTGCTCGGATCGTTGCTGAATCTTTTCGAATAGGACCAGCGCCAATCGATAACACATTTCGGGCAGCTTTCGGGCTGCCCGTTCTTTTTGCTTTGTTGCTCCCTTTTCGGCTTCTTTGCGCTAATATATTAGAACACTTGTTCGTTATTCATCGGCGAAAGGAAGCTGGCGCCTTGCAAAACCGGAGCGGCAAAACGTATGTATGCATTGACTTGAAAAGCTTCTACGCCTCGGTCGAATGCGCCGAGCGGGGGCTCGACCCCGATAAGGCGCTGCTCGTCGTAGCCGATCCCGCACGCTCCGAGAAAACCATCTGTCTTGCCATATCGCCCGCTATGAAGAAGCTCGGCGTGCGCAACCGATGCCGCGTTTTCGAGATTCCCGAGGGCATCAAATATTTCAAGGCGAAGCCGCGCATGCGACTCTACATGGAGCGCTCCGCCCAAATTTACGGCATCTATTTGCGGCATGTATCCCCCGCCGACATCTATCCCTATTCAATCGACGAGTGCTTCATTGACGCAACGCCCTATTTAGCGTTCGAAAAGAAAACCGCGCGCGAATGGGCAGCCGAGCTCATAGAGGCCGTGAAAGCGGAAACGAGCATAACGGCCACGGCGGGCATTGGGGAAAACCTCTTCCTGGCAAAGGTTGCGCTCGACGTGCTCGCAAAGAAGAGCCCCGATTTCATTGGGGAACTCACCGAGGCGTCATTTCGCGAAACCATGTGGCACCACGAGCCCATCACCGATGTTTGGAACATCGGCCCCGGCATTGCGGCGAGGCTCGCCAAGCACGGCGCGCGCACGCTTTATGACGTAACGCAGCTGCCAGAAGATGTGCTCTATCGCGAATTCGGAGTAAACGCCGAATTCCTCATCGATCACGCCTGGGGCCAAGAGCCTTGTACTATCGAGGAAATCAAGGCATGGAAGCCCGTTGGAAAGTCCATAGCCAACGGGCAAGTGCTCGAACACGACTACTCGTTCGAAGACGCCCGCACCGTGCTGCGAGAGATGGTTGAATCGAGCGCGCTCGACATGATTGAAAAGGGCTTAGCGGCACGGCGCGTGTCGCTGCATGTGGGCTACGCGAAGGCTCATGGCGCCACCGCAACCGGAGGCTTCGCCCATCTCCAAACGCAAACCGAACTGAAATACGCTTACGACAATGCGAGATTCAACGAGGCCCAAAGCCATCGGCCGCATCGCAATGCGGACGATGAAACGCGCGTTTTCGTCGGCGAGCACGGCACACGAATCGTTAGGCCCGGCGCGCGCAACAGCGGCTACCACGAAGCCACAGGTGGAGCACGCACGCTCGATGCGCCCACGAACTCATTCCACCTCCTGTTCGGCGCCGCGGCGCAGCTCTTCGACGGCCACGTCGATCCCGAACGCCCAATACGACGCATTATGCTGGGTTTTTCCGAAATCGTCGAAGCGGAAGGCTGTCAAATGAGCCTTTTTTCCGCACCCGAAGAAGAACAGCGCGAACGGGATATACAAAAAGCCATGCTTGCCGTGCAATCGAGGTTCGGCAAAAACTCCGTGCTCTTCGGCACGAGCTTTAAAAAGAACGCGACGATGCGCAAGCGAAACATGCAAATTGGAGGTCACAATGCCGGCTGAATGGGATACCTATCTTGAACGCATGGGCATCGAAGAAGCGAATGCGCCATACGAGCACAAGGCGCGCGCCTATCCCGAGCGGGCACGCCAATTCATGCCATTTTCGGCGTTGAGGGGCTACGAGGAAATGCTCACCGAAGTAGAGCGAAACGCCATCGAGGAAGAAGGACGCTTTACGGAAGCGTACCGCGACGACGCTCCATAATAGAAGGCTCGTCCACCCCTCCCCGAAGGCGGCCAACAAAAAAGAGACCGAAAGAAATTTCGGTCTCTTTTCGTTTCGAGCGAAAGGGTTTTACGCGTTCAGCTTCTTGGCAAGCAGCTGGTTGATAACCTTCGGATTGCCCTGGCCGCGCATTTCCTTCATGCACTGGCCCACGAAGAAGCCGATGAGCTTTGTGTTGCCCTCTTTGTAACGAGCAACCTCATCGGGGTTCGCGGCAATCACGGCATCGACAACGGCCTCGATGGCGCTCGTGTCGCTTACCTGTTTCATGCCACGTTCGTCAACGATGGCCGAGGGGTCCTTATCCTCGTCAATCACGGCAGCGAAAACTTCCTTGCCCTGCTTCGAGGAAATTGCATCGGTCGCAATAAGCTCAACGAGCTCAATTGCGCGCGCGGGCGTAAGCGGGCATTCCGCCAAGTTGAACGACTCGTCGGCGTTCATGCGCGCCGTGATGTCGTTAATCGCGAGGTTCGCGAGCGGCTTAGCCAGCTTGGAAGCCTTATCGCCGGCAAGCTCCATACCCTTCTCGAAGAAGTTCGAGGTGGCGCGGTGCTCAACCAAATGACGCGCGTCATAGGCCGAAAGGCCGAAGCTTTCCTGATAGCGCGCGGCCTTCTGGTCGGGCAGTTCGGGAAGCTTGGCGCGAACGCCGTCGATCCACTCGTCGGTCAAATCATACGGAGCAAGGTCGGCCTCGGGGAACAGGCGGTAGTCATCAGCGGTTTCCTTCACGCGCATCACGATGGTACGCTTCGCCGACGGGTCCCAATGGCGCGTTTCCTGGTAGATTTGACCACCCTCTTCAAGCACCTGAGCCTGACGACAAATCTCATAAGCCAAGCCGTCGTGCAGATTCTTGAACGAGTTCATATTCTTGAGCTCGGTCTTCACGCCCAAACCCGTAGAACCGCGGCGGCGCAGCGACACATTGCCGTCACAACGCATCGAGCCTTCCTCCATGGAGCAGTCGGAAATGCCAATGGCCAAATAGATTTGGCGAAGCTTCTGCATGAACAGGCGGGCCTCTTCAGGCGTGCGCAAATCGGGCTCGGTCACAAGCTCGATGAGCGGAGTACCCGCGCGGTTGTAGTCGACGAGCGAGTGCGTAGCACCAGCGATACGGCCTTCGTCGCCGCCGATATGCACCATCTTGCCCGCGTCCTCTTCCATATGGATGCGCGTGATGCCCACGTGCGCCACATAGCCGTCTTCGGTCGCGGTGACGTTGCCCTGGCTTTCGCCTGGCTTCAAGCCGTCAAGGTCGATGCGCTCTTTTGCACCGGCGCCGTCGACCTCAAGGTCGAGGTGGCCGCGCATGCAGAACGCCACGGGGCCCTGCGTGGTCTGGAAGTTTTTCGCCATATCGGGATACATATAGTTCTTGCGGTAGAACATCGAATGCTTCTCGATATCGCAATTGGTGGCCAAGCCGGCGAGCACAATGCTCTCGATGGCGGCCTTGTTGGGCACGGGGAGTGCGCCAGGCAGGCCCAAGCAAATGGGGCACGTGTGCGTATTGGGGTCGGCGCCGAATTCGAGCTTGCAACCGCAGAACATCTTCGTGTTCAACGTAGTAAGCTCGGCATGGATCTCCAAGCCGATGACGGCTTCCCAGTCCTGCAAAACCTCTTCGAGCTTCTTCATTACCGAATCGCCCCCATTCCGCGTTCTGCACCCAGCGCCTGCGCTCCGCTTCGCGGTGCTCGGCGTTCAACAGCCCACTGGGCTGTTGAATCCTGCAAAACCTCTTCGAGCTTCTTCATGCTATTCACCGGCCTTTCCAGCAGCAAAATCGGGCGCGATGGGAGCTGCGCCATACACGGCCTCGAGCGCCGCCGCAGCGCGGAACATGTTCTCGTCTTTGAACTGTGGCGCGATAAGCTGCACGCCCACAGGCAGGCCCGTATCGCTGCCCAGGCCGCACGGCACGTTCATGCCGCCGTTGCCTGCGATATTGATCGACACCGTGAAAATGTCAGACAGGTGCATCTCGACCGGATCGCCGATTTCGCCGAACTTGAATGCGGTACGCGGGCTCGTAGGCGCGAGAATGACATCGCATTTCTCGTATGCAGCCTGGTAGTCCTGCGTAATGAGCGTGCGCACCTGCTGAGCCGGATAATAGTACTTCTCGTACACGCCGCTCGAAAGCAGGTAGCTGCCCAGCATAATGCGGCGCTTGGCCTCCATGCCGAAGCCGGCAGCGCGGCTTGCCTCGTATTGGCTGCCGAGGTCTTTGTGGCCTTCGGCGCAATAGCCATAGCGAACCGAGTCGAAGCGCGCCAAATTCGAGAACGCCTCGCACGGGCCCAGCACGTAATATGCGGAAATGGCCGCATCGGCATGAGGAAGCTCGACTTCCACGATTTCGGCGCCCGCCTCGCGAAGTGCCTCGGTGGCTTCAGAAACGCGAGCCTTCACCTCGTCGGTAAGGCCGGGCGCATTCATGAATCCGGACACAACGCCAATGCGCATACCTTCGACGCCCTGCTCGCACGCGGCGCGGAAATCGGCCTTCACATACTGCGAGGTGCAGTCCATGGGGTCGTGGCCGCAAATGGCGTCCATCGCGGCGGCGGCATCGCGCACGCTGCGTGCGAACGGGCCGACCTGGTCAAGCGAGCTGCCGAACGCAACCACGCCATAACGCGAAACCATGCCATAGGTCGGCTTCACGCCAACAATGCCGCAGAACGCTGCAGGCTGGCGAATTGATCCACCCGTGTCGGAACCGAGCGTGACGCACGCAAGACCAGCCGCGACCGATGCCGCAGAGCCGCCGGAGCTGCCGCCCGGAACGCGCTCAAGATCCCACGGGTTTTTGGTGGGGCCGAACGCGGAGGTCTCGGTGGAGCTGCCGAATGCGAATTCGTCCATATTGAGCTTGCCCAGCGGAATGCCGCCTGCCTCAATAGTTTTGGCAACGCACGTCGCGGTATAAGGCGAGACATAGTTTTCAAGCATGAGGGATGAACACGTGGTGTGCGTGCCCTCGTAGTTCATGTTGTCTTTGAACGCCACAGGTACGCCAGCGAGCGGACCTATTTCGTCAAAGGTACCATTTGCGAGCGCCTCATCGATTTTCGCGGCCTGCTCGAAGGCAGCATCTTTCGTGAATTCCAAGAATGCATGCACTTCGCCATCGAGTTCCTCGATGCGCTTGAAGCTTGCCTCAGCAACTTCACGCGCCGTGAAATCACCTGCCAGAAGACCGGCACGAATGTCGGCCACGTTCATATTCGCGTTATACGCCATCACTGATCGCCTCCGCCCAAAATAGCCGGGATAAGGAAGCTGCCGTCTTGCTGCTTAGGAGCATTGGAGAGCGCCTGCTCCTGCGTGAAACCAGGTACTTCCACGTCTTCGCGCATCACGTTGGAAAGGCCTCCGATAGGATGGAACGTAGGATCCACGCCCTCGAGGTCGAATTCGGTGATGGGCTTAAGCGTTTCGATGATGCTGTTCAAATCAACCGTCATCTGAGCGAGCTCTTCATCGGTGAGCCCGATGCGCGCATACGTGGCAATGTCACGCACGTCGCGTTCTGTGAGTTGCTGAGTCATGCGACTTCTCTTTCCTTCTCGATTCGCTTTTCCACAGGCGACCTGCCAGTAGTTTTCCAAAGCGAACTGCATGAGAACATAACGTTCGTATGATAGCAAACCCGCAGGCAACTACGCACGAGCCAACCAGATGCCCAGTAAAGTTCAACAGACCGAAATACGCAGGACGCGGTCGCCTGATTGAAGTGACTCGTTTTCCAGCTGAGGCGCGTCGTAGCAGCGGGATACCTGGTACACCCTCATTTAGGCGAAGCCTCATAGCGCATTCAGGCAGGATGGGCGCTCGGCGGGGCTTTCTCAGGGGTCGTCGGCGTTCATTTCCGCTTTTATTTCAAAATGAAACGCCGCCAGACGGGCGCATAGCGAGCCGAAGGCGAGCGGTAGCCCGTCGTGGCCCAGGAGAAAGCCCCGCCGAGCGCTCATCCGTTGGGATTTACGCGACCGAATAGCCCGCCGTGGCCAGCGAGAAGGCCGAGGCGAACACCCGCCCGAGAGGGACTCAATCGTCCCCTACTCCCCCGTCTCGAATTTCGCAATGGCGTCGAGGAACGCTTCACCGTAGCGCTCAAGCTTGCGCGAGCCCACGCCGTTGACCTCAAGGAAATCGAGCGCGTCCTTCGGACGGCGCACGCACATATCGCGCAGCGCTCGGTCGGAAAACACCATGTAAGGCGCGATATTTCCCGCATCGGCGAGCTGCTTGCGCAAAGCGCGCAGCTCTTCAAACAGCGCATCGTCGCCCACGCTCGTCGCGCCCACGCCAAACGTCGCGGAAGAAGCAGGTGAAGACGCCGCTTTTCCTTTCTTGGAAAGCGTCGACTTCTTCATCTGCTTGATCGAGAACGTAAAGTCTTCCATGAAAGCCTCATGCGAGCGCTCACCAAGCCCGACGGTCGGGAACTTTCCTTCGCTCACCTGCAGAAAGCCCCCGGACGCAAGCAACTCGATGACTTCTTTGACCTGCGAGATCGAATCGCTCACCGTATCGTAGGAATCGAGCGTTTCGAAATTTCCTTCGAACACGCGCTGCGATTTGGAACCGCGCACAATGTCGGCCACAAGGGTCTTGCCAAACGCGCCGCCCAATTCGCGCACGCATTTCACGCAGGCGCGAGCCGTATCGGTCACGTCGATCGATTCGAATTCCCCTAGGCAATTCGAGCAGTTCCCGCACTCGGTCGAACCATTCTCAAACGGCGTTTGGTCGCCGAAATAATTGAGGATATAGCGGCGCAAGCAGCCTGTCGTGTGGCAATAGCCCACCATGGCCTCGAGCATGCGGCGCTGCGCGGCTCGCGCGATTTCAGCCTCCTCAGGCTGCTGAGTGGCGTATTCGCTGTCGCCCTCGATAAAGAAGCGGCAGGTAGACACGTCGCCATCGCACCACAGAAGAAGGCACTCGCTCGGCTCGCCGTCGCGGCCCGCGCGGCCCGCCTCCTGATAATACGCTTCAAGGCTTTTCGGCATGTTGTAATGCACGACCCAGCGCACGTTCGACTTGTCGATTCCCATGCCAAAAGCGTTCGTCGCAACCATGATGGGAGCATCGTCATTGATGAACCGTTCTTGGGCATCGTCGCGTTCGGCCTTATTCATGCCGGCATGGTAGCGAGCCACAGGCAGCCCTTCGGCGGCAAGCCAGCCCGAAAGGCCGTCGACATCTTTGCGCGTCGAGCAATACACGATGCCCGAATCGCCCGAATGCGCCGCAATGAACTGGGCGATTCGCGTGCGCTTTTGCTTCGGATTGAGCTTTTCGACGCCGAACTTCAAATTCGCGCGATCATATCCCGTAACGACGCATTCGGGGTTTCGCAGTCCAAGCAAAACGGAAACATCGCGACGCACTTTATCGGTCGCCGTGGCAGTAAGCGCGATAACGGGCGGTCGCTTCGGCAGGCTTTCGATGAAATCGGCAATGCCGGTATAGGCAGGACGGAAATCTTGGCCCCATTGCGACACGCAATGGGCCTCGTCAACGGCGATAAGGGGAATTTCTACGCGGCTCGCAAACTCTCGAAATAGCGGATCGGCCAAGCGTTCAGGCGCCACATACATGATTTTATACGTGCCCGCCTCGGCGCGCGCAAGCACGGTGCGCTGCTGGCCAGGCGTTAAGGTCGAATTCAAAAACGATCCGCGCACGCCTGCATCGATAAGGGCGTTCACCTGGTCTTTCATAAGGGAAACGAGCGGCGATACCACCAGCGCGAGACCCGGCAGAACAATCCCCGGAATCTGATAGCACAACGACTTGCCAGCACCCGTGGGCATAATGCCGAGCGCGTCGCGGCCGGAAAGCACGGCGTCAATGAGCACCTCTTGACCTTGGCGAAACGCTTCGTAGCCAAAGTACGTTGAAAGAGCCTCTCGAGCAGCATCCATTGAAGGCGCGTGCGGCGTCATGTTCGCCGCCGAAAGCCCCTGAATATTCGCCATCGATCCACCCTTTCCAAAACGCCCACGACAAAAAGATGGGCAACGCACGCAACGCGCGCATCGCCCATCTTCGAAACAGAATAGAAGCCCCTCGGGCGTATCTGCCCGTTACACGTTGAACTTGAAGTGCATGACGTCGCCGTCTTGCACCACGTATTCCTTGCCTTCCTGGCGAAGCTTGCCGGCGTTGCGGCAGCCCACCTCTCCGCCGAGGTCCACGTAGTCGGTAAAGCTCGCGGTCTCCGCCTTGATGAAGCCGCGCTCGAAATCCGAGTGGATGACGCCCGCCGCCTGCGGGGCCTTAGCCCCGATGGGGATGGTCCATGCGCGCGTCTCAGTCTCGCCGCTCGTGAAATAGCTCTGCAGTCCGAGCAGCTTGTACGCCTCGCGGACCAGGCGTGCCAAGCCCGACTCGGAAAGCCCCATGGCCTCGAGGTATTCTTTCGCTTCCTCGGGATCGAGTTCGGCCAAATCGGCTTCCACCTTCGCCGAGATAGGCACTGGCGCGCACCCGTCGATTTCGGCGAAATCGACGTCGAGCGCGTCCTCGTCGACGTTTGCGATGTAGAGGATCGGCTTCATGGTGAGCAGATGCAGGTCGTAGATAGCCGCCTGCTCGTCCTCGTCCAAGCCGAGCGTGCGGGCGCGATGGCCTTCGTTCAAGCCCTCGAGCACCTTCTTGGCGACCTCGAGCTTCTTCGCACCGGCTTTGTCGCGCTTGGCCTCTTTCTCTAGGCGCGGGATGGCCTTGTCGAGCGTGCCGATGTCGGCAAGGATGAGCTCGGTCTTGATTGTCTCCACGTCGGAGGTCGGGTTGACTTTGCCGTTTACGTGCACGACGTCTGGGTCGCTGAAGAAACGCACAACCTCGCAGATCGCGTCGGTCTCGCGGATGTTCGCGAGGAACTTGTTGCCCAGGCCCTCGCCCTTGCTCGCGCCCTCCACCAGGCCTGCGATGTCGACGAACTCCACCGTCGCGGGAACAATCTTGGCCGGATGGTCGATCGCCGCAAGCGCGTCGAGGCGCGCGTCGGGCACGGGGACGATGCCCACGTTGGGCTCGATGGTGGCGAAGGGATAGTTCGCGGCCAGCCCGCCCTTGTTCGTGAGCGCGGTGAACAGCGTGGACTTGCCGACGTTCGGCAGGCCGACGATTCCGATGGAAAGCGACATGGAAGCTTCTTTCTCACTCAAAAGCGCCGCCGCGAAACTCGCGGCGGCGTGTGTGCAGTCAGTTCGGTTCATAATACCACAGGCCGTGCGCAAACGGCCGAGACGTGCGCCCTACCTCGCATCCTTGTCGCACACGAGGACGCCCTGCGAGAACACTTGGCGCACATTGTCGGGTGTGGACAGGTAAAGGATGCGGGCAAGCCGATCGATCGGCTCGTCGAACACACCGAAGCCCGTAAGGTCGCTATCGGGCCGCTTCACGTCGATGACCTGCAGATCAAAGGCGCGCCCCGGCTCGAAGGTCGCAAGCGGCAAGCCGAGCGCCTCGGCGCCGCCTGTGGTGGCGAGCCAGAACGACTCCACAAGGGACAGTCGCGTGCCCTCGCCAAGCCCGCCGCGCTCCTCGGGCGGGAGCTGCGCGTTCACGCCCGTCTCGAGCAGGCGCGATACGAGCACCGCCTGGCGGATGTTCTCGTACATGCTCGGGCTGTAGCCGCCCGAAATGTCGGTGCCGAGCCCGACGTGGATTCCCTGCGAGCGGAAGCGCTGGATGGGGGCCACGGCGCTCGAGAAATACGAGTTCGCCGTCGGGCAATGGGCGACGGCGACGCCTAGCTCGGCGAACATCTCGCCCTCCTCCTCGGTGAGGTAAGGGCAATGCGCCATGATGGAGTGCTCGCGCAGCAGGCCGAAATCGCGCAGGGCGTACGGGTCGGTCTTGCCGAAGCGCTCGAGCACGACGTCGTGTTCCCACTGGCCTTCGTTGCAGTGCGTCTGCACGTAGGCACCTGTGCTTTCGGCCAGATTGCCTAAGCCGCGCAGTACCTCGTCGGTGCAGCTGGGGATGAAGCGCGGCGTGATGACAGGCCAGGCGCCCGCGCGGCTTTTCCGCCCGATGGCCTCCACCTCGCGGATGAGGGTTTCGGTGTCTCGCACCGCCTGCTCGGGAGAGGCATCGCGATAGTAATCCGGGTTCGCTGCGGGGTCGTCCATCACCGTCTTGCCCACGAGCGCGCGCTGGCCGCGCTCGGCGCAGATTTCGGCAAGCGCCACCGTTGCCTCCAGGTGGGCGCTGCCGAGGTACACCGCCGTGGTCGAACCTCGCGCAAGAAGCTGATCGACCAGGTCGGAGTACACTTCCCTCGCGAAATCAACGTCCGCGAACTTCGATTCCAAAGGGAAGGTGCGCTCATCAAGCCACCGATAGAGCGGCTCGTCGAGCGCAAGCGCCGCCTGCGGCCACTGGGGCGAGTGGATGTGGATGTCCACGAAGCCTGGAAGCCCGAATCTACCCTCCCCCAGCTCGTAGAGCGTGCCGGCCTCGCGGGCCTTCGCGAGCGCTGCGGCTTGGTCGGGGTCGTCATGCGCGATGACGCGTTCGATCGCGCCGTCTTCCCCTACTTCTATGAGGGCGCGCTCCAGGTACTCGAAGCTGCCGTATTCGGGAGCATGGAAAAACGACCCGTAAAACGCCCTCGGTTGCGTTGCTTTTTCCATCGCGCGCCCTATTCCACGACGCCCTTGATGGGGTCTTCGATCTGCAGCGTCATCACGTTGATGAAGCCATGGTCGGTGATGGCGTACGCGGGCAGCGCCGCGAGGCAGATGAAGGAGAGGAACATGAACGGGATGGAGATGATGCAGCCGCGCTCGGCGCAGGCGGCGTTGAGGGCGCTCTTCCGCGCGGCGAGCTCCTCGCAAGAGAGATCGGAGAGCAGGCCGCAGATGGGGTATTCCACGCACTCGATGACTTCCCCGCCGTCAACCAGACACTGCCCGCCGCCGATCTCGATTATGTGGTTCACAGCGACTGCCATGTCCTCGAAGTTCGTGCCCATGACGATCACGTTGTGGTTGTCATGCCTGACCGAGGAGGCGATGGCGCCGCTCGTCATGTGGAATCCGCCCATGAACGCGCGGCCGACGTTGCCGTTTATGCCATAGCGCTCGACCTGCGCGATGTAGAGGACGTCTTTGGAAACGTCGCAGGCCACGTAGCCGTCCTTGCACTCGAGCTCAACCTCGCGCGGCTGCGTGACGGGAATCCACGGGAGCGTGTCCATGCAGGTCACCTTCACGCGCTTGGCGCCTTCGGGGGCGTCGATCTTGAAGCTGTCGGGCGTGATGGGGTTCAGGAGTTTCGTGGTGTTGAGCAGGCAGGGGTCGTGGGTGGCGGGCTCGTAGTGGACGAGCAGCTCGCCGTGGTCGACGACTTGCTTGCCGCGCGAGAAGACGCTTACGACCTGGAAGTCCTCGGCGGTGTCGCCCGAGACGATGTTCACGTCGGCGCGCTTTCCGGGTGCGAGCGCCCCGATATCGGTGAGCTCGAAGGCGCGCGCGGCGTTGATGGTGACCATCTGGATGGCCTTCGCGAACGGCACGCCGGCTTCGAGGGCGAGCTTCAGGTGATGGTCAAGATGCCCAGTCGAGGCCAAGTCGCAGCAATGCAGGTCATCGGTGACGATGCTCATCATGGAGGTGTCGATGTCCTTGCCGACGATGCATTTCAGCTGGTCGGAGAGGGTGCGAGCGGCGGAGGACTCGCGCAGCATCGCGTGGACACCCGCGCGTGCGCGGTCCATGATGTCGTCGGCGGAAAGCCCCTCGTGGCAGGTGGAGATGCCGGCGGCGACGCATTTGTTGAGGTCCTTGCCCTTCATCTCGACAAGATGCCCTTGCGCGGTCATGCCCTTCATCGAGGCGACGTCGTCGAGCGATTCGAGCAGGTCGGGCAGCTCGGCGAGAACGTAGGGACCGACACATTCGGAGATGCCAACAGCGTCGGGTCGCTTCAGCGCCTCGCGGATGATTTCGGGATTGAACTTGCCGCCGCTCGTCTCGAGTGCAGGCGAGAAGGGGACGTGCGACGGCACGACGAAGTACAGGTTGAGGTCAGTGATCTCGTTTTCCTCAAGCACGGCCTCGATGCCGGGAAGACCAGACACCACGCCGACTTCGTGAAGGTCGGTCATGATGGAGGTGGTGCCATGCTTGAGCACAGCTTCCGCGAAGGGGCGAATGGCCAGGTCGGAGCTTTCTGGATGGATATGCCCGTCGATGAAGCCCGGGGTGATGAAGGCCCCCTCGGCGTCGATCGTGCGCGTTCCTTCGCCGATACAGTAGTCGACGTCGCCGACCGCCGCGATGGTTTGGTTGCTAATCGCTACGCCGCCGTCGTAGATCTCGCCCGTGTAGACGTTGACGATGCGACCGCCCGTGATGACCACGTCGGCTGGCTTGGTTCCACCTGCAACGCTCAGAAGTTCCCTGTCCATGCGCTTTCCTTTCGCGTAACCGCTCTCGTCTTCTAAAACGCAAAAGCGCACAGAGCTTTTCGCCCTGCGCGCTTATCGCCAAGTGAAATATGTCATGTCGCTCGAAGGCCCGCGCGAAGATGGCGCGATTTCCCCTTTTTTCCATGGGAATAGAGGGTCACGGAGGCAGGCGTTTGGGCCTTTCCTGTTGCTATGCAGGGGAAATGCACTGCCTCGACGCTCCTTTTCGCCTAACGACATGGGCGAACTATATCATGCCTGCGCTTGCAAGTCCACGCGTCGCGACGGTTCGGGCTGCAAACAAGATGCGCCCCCGAGCGCGCGAGAACGCTCGGGGGCGCAAGCTGTTGTGTGTGCGGGGACGCGAAGCTTCCCGGCGCGCCTGTGCTAGTTCATGCGCTCGAACACGAGATTGCACACGGTTCGATCGCCGCCGCCGATGCCGGTGGATCCCGCCGTCGACTGCGCGAACGTGTGAAGGCGGTAGCCTTCGGCGTACTGCTGGTTGCAAAGCTCCTCGATTTCGGCGAAGTTCTTCGATCCCTTACCGACGAACTTCTCCCTCAGGACGACCTGCATAACGCGATATTGGCCTGTTCCGGTGTTAATTTTTCCAGCCTCGTCGTTAAAGCTGCCCATGACGTTGTCCATGAATCCCATGTCGGCTCCTTCCGTTGGTCGACCCCAGCTAGGCTGGTCTTTACATGCAAAATAATACCAACGAGCTCGGCAACCCCATGTCTCAAAAGAGGGACATTAGAAGACCTACTGGCCAAGCCGTGGCCCGAGCACCCCGATGCCCCCGAAGGACGTTAGTAACCTATATGAGACTCCATTTCTCCCGACTCAGATACGTGAAGTGTTCGGTGCGCACATCGCCGATCAGAGGGCATTCGACGCCTTCCTCGGTATGATGGAAGGTGAACCCGCACTTCTCCTGGACGCGCTTCGACTTCCCGTTGCCGTCGTAGTAGCCGCACCAAAGCGCCGTGCAGCCGAGGTCCTCGAAAGCATGCCGTTGAATTTCGCGAACCGCCTCCGGGATGTAGCCGCGGCCCCAGAACGGGACGCCGATCCAAAAACCTATCTCCATCTCCGTAGGCGGCGCGGCGACCTGGGTCTGCTCAGGCGGGATGAGGCCGATGCTTCCGATGGCCCGCCTGTCCTCTTTTAGGCACACCGCGTACGTCTCCTCGGCGGAAAGGACGTCGCGGATGATCTCCCGGCTGTTCTCGATGCTCGTATGAACAGGCCACCCCGCGATAGGACCGACATTTGGGTCGCTGGCATAGCGGTAGAGATCTTCGGCATCGGATTCCCTCCAAGGGCTCAAGAGCAATCTCTCGGTTTCAAGCATCATCGGTTACCCCCCTCGCTTTCTTCAGCCATGAGCTTTTTCATCTTGCCCCCTTACCTTGAAGAGCTCCCCTCCTGAGCTTCTCGCCTTGCAAAATGCAGCTTAACTTCCTCGCCTTTACGCGAACCTCCTGAGCTGTTCAAGGATATCGTAGCAGCGATTCGACTCGGCGTGTGATGGCGCGGCGTTTACCGCTAAAATTGGCAGTTTTTATCGCTTGCTTGCGCATGAGGTGCGATAATACAAACTTTAGCGCTAAGGTAGGTGTTTGAGTGCCCGCGATTGCTTCGATTGGGATTGCCGCAGGCACTACCTAGGGAACGATTGGTGTAAGTCAGGAGTCGTACATGAGAGACATACGCGTCAGTGACATCACGATGAGGGAAGCAGCTGCCTCGAAGGCGCTTTCCCTATCCTTCAAGGAAAAGCTTGAAATCGTGAAGATACTCGACCGTATCGGCGTCGCCGCCATCGAGGTCGAGGGTATCGAGTCCTCAAAGGTGGACAGCCTGCGAATCAAGTCGATCGCCTCCCTGGTGAAGAACAGCACGCTCGCCGTTCCGGTGAAGATGGACGATGAGAGCATCGAGGCGGTTTGGAGCGCCGCGAAGGGCGCGCAGCGCGTCCGCCTGCAGGTCGAGGCTGCGGTGAGCCCTTCCACCATGGAATACATCCAGTGCAAGAAGGCAGACGCGCTCATCGACGACGCCGCCCGTGCCGTTGCCAAGTGCGCCGAGCTCACCGACGACGTCGAGTTCGTCGCCATCGACGCCACCCGCACTGACGTTGCCTATCTGGCGAAGGTCATCGAGGCCGTCACCCGCGCCGGCGCTAAGACGGTGACCGTATGCGACGCCGCGGGTTCCATGCTGCCTGAGGAGTTCGCCCAGTTCATCGGCGACCTTTTCAAGGCTGCTCCCCAACTTGCCGAAATCGATCTGGGTATTTCGTGCTGCAATAATCTCAATATGGCGGACGCCTGCGCCGTTGCCGGCGTCATGGCAGGCGCTTCCCTGGTCAAGGCGACGTCCTACCCCATGGGCGTTGTCGCGCTCGACAACGTGGCAAGGATCCTCGCCGCGAAGTCCGACGCACTGGACGCCCAGTGCCACGTCCGCGTGACCGAGCTCAAGCGCGCCATGAACCAGGTCGCGCGCCTGTGTTGCGAGGACCGTTCCAAGGCGGCCCAGTTCACCGGCTCGGTTTCCGAAGCGGTCGAGGGGGTCGTGCTCACCGCCGGCGACGACCAGGACACCGTCATGCAGTATGTCGAGCGTCTGGGCTATAGCCTCTCCGACGAGGACGCCGCTGCGGTGTTCGAGGCTTTCAAGAAGATCGCTGCCAATAAGGAGCGCGTGGGCGCGACCGAGCTCGACGCCATCGTGCAGGTACCTCCCACCTATATCCTCGAGGGCTATGTCATCAACGCCGGTTTGAGCTTCAAGGCGACCTCCCACATCTCCCTGCGCAAGGACGGCGAGGTCATCGAGGCGGTTTCCCTCGGCGACGGCCCCATCGACTCCTCCTTCAAGTCCATCGAGTCGGTCGTGGGCAAGCACTACGAGCTCGACGACTTCCGCATTCAGGCGGTCACCGAGGGACGAGAGGCCATGGGCGAGTCCATCGTGAAGCTCATCGCCGACGGCAAGGTCTATTCCGGTCGCGGCATCTCCACCGACATCGTGGAGTCCAGCATCCGCGCCTACATCAACGCGCTCAACAAGATCGCTTACGAGGAGCAGAACTAATGAAGCTTTCCTTTTCCACCCGCGGTTGGGCCGACCACTCTTGGGACGAGCTCGTGAGCACCGCGCTCGAGATGGATTTTTCCGGCATCGAGATTCACAACCCCATCGTCAACGCCGTTTTCACCGGCAAGGGTGGCCCGCTTGAGCGCTACAACACCCAGGCAACCGCTCGCGCGCTGCGCGATAAGGGGCTGTGCATCCCCGCGCTCGATTCCTCCGTCGACATCTCGGCGGGCGAAGAGCAGATCCAGGCCGCCAAAGACCTTATCGACCTCGCTGCCGCCGCCGGTGTCGAGCGGGTCGTCGTCGTGGCGCAAAACGATGATGAGGACGCTATCCATGCCGCACTGGCGGAGCTTGTGCCCTATGCGGAAGCCAGCGACGTCGTCTTGCTGATCGAGTCGAGCGGCATCTTCTCCAGCACCACGCGCATGGCGGGCATCATGGACCGCTACGCCAGCGACTATTTGGGAACCTTGTGGGATGTCCACAACGTCTACCGCACAGGCGGCGAGACCCCCGCACAGACGGTCAAGAACTTAGGTGCCTACATCAAGCACGTGCACATGCGCGATTCCGACGACGACGGCAGCTTCAACCTGGTCGGCGAGGGCACCCTGCCCATCGACGAGGTAGTGCGCGCGCTGTCCTCCATCGACTACGACGGCTACGTGTCGCTGGAGTGGGATCCCGCGTGGATGCCTGACCTCACCGACATGGAGGTCATCTTCCCGCACTTCGTGAACTACATGGAGCGCTTCGAGGACACCCGCGGCAAGCGCCGCACGCTCTACCTCAACCACGACGGTACAGGCGAGTACGTGTGGAAGAAAGACGAGCTCATCGACTTGACCTTCCCACAAGTGCTCGACAAGATGGTCGAATGCTTCCCCGATCAGTACTGTTTTAAGTACACGACGCTCGACTACACGCGCACCTACGAGGAGTTCCGAGACGACGTCGACACGTTCGCCCGCGCGCTTGTCTCCATGGGCGTGAAGGCTGGCAGCAAGGTCGCCATCTGGGCCACCAACGTACCTGCTTGGTACATCACCTTCTGGGCGGCCACCAAGATCGGCGCCGTGCTCGTCACGGTGAACACCGCTTACAAGATCCACGAGGCCGAGTACCTGCTGCGTCAGTCCGACACGCACACGCTCGTCATGGTCGAGAGCGCCCTGGATTCCAACTACCGCCAGATCATCAATGAGCTGTGCCCCGAGATCGCCGAGGCCAAGCCCGGCGAGCAGCTGCACTGCAAGAAGCTACCCTTCCTGCGCAACGTCGTGACCGTCGGCTTCGAGATGCCCGGCTGCCTTACCTTCGATGAGGCCATGGAGCGCGCCGAGCTCGTGCCGCTGGAGAAAATCCAGCGCATGGCCGTCGACGTCCGCCCCGACGACGTCTGCAACATGCAATACACCTCCGGCACCACAGGATTCCCCAAGGGCGTCATGCTCACGCACCGCAACGTCGTGAACGACGGCAAGTGCATCGGCGACCGCATGGGCCTGTCCACCGCAGACCGCTTCATGATCCACGTGCCCATGTTCCACTGCTTCGGCATGACCCTGTCGATGACCTCGTCCATGACGCACGGCGCGACCCTGTGCCCGATGCCCTACTTCAGCGCCAAGGCGTCGCTGCACTGCATCACGCAAGAGAAGATCACCGCCTTCAACGGCGTTCCCACGATGTTCATCGCGATGTTCAACCACGAGGACTACCGCAAGACCGACTTCAGCCACATGCGCACGGGCATCATGGCCGGAGCCGGCTGCCCGCCCGAGCTCATGAAACGCGCCGCCCAGCCCGACGAGATGAACATGACCGGCATCGTGTCGGTCTACGGCCAGACCGAATCGGCCCCGGGTTCCACGATGAGCGCCTGGACCGATTCGCTCGACCTGCGCACGGAGACCGTCGGTTACGCGTTCCCGCACGTCCAGTGCAAGATTATCGATCCCGAGACCGGTGAAGAGCTGCCCAACGGCGAGGTTGGGGAATTCTGCTCGCGCGGCTACAACATCATGAAGGGCTACTACAAGATGCCCGACGCCACCTTCAAGACGGTGGACGAGGACGGCTGGCTGCATTCCGGCGACCTGCTCATGCGCGACGATCGCGGCTGCTTCGTGGCCACTGGCCGCCTGAAGGACATGATCATCCGCGGCGGCGAGAACATCTACCCCAAGGAAATCGAGGACTTCGTCATCACGCACCCCAAGGTGAGCGACTGCCAGGTCGTGGGCGTGCCCGACAAGAAGTACGGCGAGGAGGCCATGGCCTGTATCATCCTCATGGAGGGCGAGTCTATGACCGAGGCCGAGATCCGCGAGTTCATGATGAGCAACATCGCGCGTCATAAGGTGCCTCGGTACATCAGGTTCGTGGACTCCTTCCCCATGAACGCGGCAGGCAAGATTCTCAAGTACAAGATGAGGGAAGCCGCCGTTCAGGAACTGGGGCTTCAGGACCTCGCGAAGAAGTAACCTGTATCGAGAACGACCGTTTTGCGGGGGCCGTTATGCGCGCCCCCGCTTGCGTTTGGCACCATTGCCGGGGAGAGGGACTTTAAGATGAGCAATTACGTAACCGTTGACGGCAACGAGGCTGCGGCCCATGTCGCCTACGACTTCACCGAGGTGGCGGCGATCTACCCCATCACGCCGTCTTCGCCCATGGCCGAGCACACCGACCGCTGGAGCGCCCAGGGCCGCCTGAACATGTTCGGCCAGCGCGTGCAGCTGACCGAGATGCAGTCCGAGGCGGGCGCCATCGGGGCCATCCACGGCGTGCTGCAGGCAGGAGGCCTGGGCACGAGCTTCACCTCGAGCCAGGGTCTCATGCTCATGGTTCCCGTGCTCTACCGCATCGCCGGCGAGCGCCTGCCAGGTGTCTTGCACGTGGCGAGCCGCACGGTGGGCACGCACGCCATGAGCATCTTCGGAGACCACTCCGATGTCATGGCATGCCGCGACACAGGCTTTGCGCAGCTCAGCTCGGGAAGCGTTCAGGAAGCGGCCGACATGGCGGCCGTTGCGCACCTCGCCGCCGTGAAGGGCAGCGTCCCGTTCATGCACTTCTTCGACGGTTTCCGTACCTCACATGAGCTCTCGCGCATCGACATGCCCGACACCAAGGAGCTCACCGCGCTCATGGACACCGAGGCGCTCGAGCGCTTCAGGGCGCGCGCTCTCAACCCCGAGCACCCTATGCTGCGCGCCACCGTGCAGAACGGCGACGTGTACTTCCAGGTGCGCGAGGCGAACAACACCGCCTACGACGAGCTGGCCGACGTGGTCGAGGGCGTCATGGCGCAGGTTGCCGGCGTGACAGGCCGCGAGCATCACGTGTTCGACTACTACGGCGCGCCCGATGCGACCGACGTCGTGGTCGCGATGGGCAGCGTCTCGGGCACCGCGCAGGAAGCATGCGACTATTTGAACGCGAAGGCCCAGGCTGCGGGCGAAAACACGCGCTACGGTTTCTTGCAGGTGCACCTCTACCGTCCCTTCTCGGCGAAGTACTTCCTAGGTGCCCTGCCCGAAAGCGTGGAGCGCATCGCGGTGCTCGACCGCTGCAAGTGCATGGGTTCAGCCGGTGAGCCGCTCTACCTGGACGTCTCGAGCGTTATCGCGAACAGCGAGCGCGCGGGCAAGGTGACGGTCATTGGCGGGCGCTACGGGCTTTCCTCTAAGGACCCCGACACTGCCCAAATCGTCGCGGTATTTAGGAACCTTGCATCATCCGAACCGAAGCGCGGCTTCACCATCGGCATCAACGATGACGTGACCAACCTGTCGCTTCCCGTGCAACCGCTCGATGACTTCAAGGATGCCGACACTTACAGCTGTAAGTTCTGGGGCTTAGGCGGCGACGGCACGGTGGGCGCCAACCATAACACCATCCGCATCTTGGGCGACTGCGCCGACCTGTTCGCGCAGGCGTATTTCGAGTACGACTCCAAGAAGTCCTTCGGCGTGACCAAGTCGCACCTGCGCCTGTCGAAAAAGCCCATCCGCAGCACGTATTATGTGAAGCGCGCCGACTTCGTCGCTTGCCACAATCAGAGCTATGTGCGCCAGTACGACATGGTGCAGGAGGTGAAGCCGGGCGGCACGTTCCTTTTGAACACGGGCTGGACGGCCGAGGAGCTCGATACCAACCTGCCCGGAGCGATGAAACGCTACATCGCGAGCAACGGTATCCGCCTTTTCACCGTCGATGCGGTCGAGATCGCGCATCGTGTGGGCCTGGGCAGCCATATCAACACGGTGCTGCAGGCGGCATTCTTCAAGATTTCAGGACTCATGCCGGTCGAGCAAGCCCTCGACTACATGAAGGACGCGGCACGGAAGTCCTACGCGCGCAAGGGCGACGCCGTGGTGGCGAGCAACGTGGCTGCCATCGAGGAGGGCGCTCAGAAGTGCGTGGAGGTCGCGGTGCCTGCAAGCTGGGCAAACGCCGAGCTCGACGAGCTTGATGGCGATGAGGGACTGCCAGCTGTGGTCGCGAACATCCTGCGCCCCGTGAACGCCCAGAAAGGCGATGAGCTCCCCGTGAGCGCGTTTGCGGGCTACGAGGATGGCGTCATCGACATGGGTCTCACGGCTTTCGAGAAGCGCGGCATCGCCGTGAAGACGCCTGCGTGGAAGGCCGACGTCTGCATCCAGTGCAACCGCTGCGCCTTCGTGTGCCCTCATGCGGCGATCCGCCCCTACCTGGTGAGCGAGGAGGAAGCCGCAGCTGCTCCTGCCGGGTTCGAGACCGTCGCACTCAAGGGCGGCAAGAACCTGCCCGATGGCATGCGATACACCCTCCAGGTGAGCCACCTCGACTGCACGAGTTGCGGCAGTTGCGCCGACGTGTGCCCGTCAGACGCGCTTTCCATGGAACCTGCCAAGTTCACCGACGAGAGTCGCACGCTGTGGGAATACGGCCTTGAGCTTGCCGACAAAGGCAGCGTGTTCGACCCCTACTCGGTCAAGGGCTCGCAGTTCAAACAGCCCCTCCTCGAGTTCTCGGCAGCATGTGCAGGATGCGGCGAGACGCCCTACGCAAAGCTGCTCACCCAGCTGTTCGGCGACCGCGTGTACTGGGCGAACGCCACGGGTTGCTCGCAGGCGTGGGGCGCTCCCTTCCCCGGCATCCCCTATACCACCAACAAGCGCGGCTTCGGTCCGGCATGGACCAACAGCCTTTTCGAGAACAACGCCGAACTTTCGTTAGGTCTCTACTTGGGTTCGACTCAGCAGCGCGCGGCCGAGAAGTCGCGCGTCGAGAAGCTCGTGCAGGTGCTCGCATGCGGTCTGGAGAACCTGAAGGAGGGCAAAGGCGACTCGCCCGACCCCGCCGTCATGGGGCAGGTCAAGGATTCGTGCGAGTCCTATCTTGCCGCTTTTGACGATTTCGACGCCTCGCGTGCGGCCTCCGATACGCTCGTAGCGGCAATCGAAGCTTCGATGGACTCGCTCACCAACAGCGCCAAGAAGGTCTGCAGAGAGGTTCTCAAGTTCAAGGACCAGCTCGCTAAGAAGACGTTTTGGATGTTCGGCGGCGACGGTTGGGCCTACGATATCGGCTTCGGCGGGCTCGACCACGTGGTTGCGAGCGGCGCTAACGTGAATGTCCTGGTGGTCGACACCGAGGTCTACTCCAACACTGGCGGCCAGAGCTCGAAGGCTACGCCCGCGGGCGCAGTCGCTCAGTTCGCGGCGAGCGGCAAGAAGACGGGCAAGAAGGATTTGGGCGCAATCCTTATGAGCTACGGTAACGTTTATGTCGCCCAGGTGGCGATGGGAGCCAACTACAACCAACTGGTCAAGGCGCTCAAGGAGGCCGAGGAATATGATGGCCCTTCCGTTATCATCGCTTACGCGCCCTGCACCTCGCATGGTCTGAAGTGCGGGATGCACGACGTCCAGGGCGAGATGAAGCGCGCGGTGGAAAGCGGCTATTGGGCGTTGTACCGCTTTGACCCGCGCAAGGAGAACCCGATGACCTTGGACTCCAAGGAGCCCACCATGGACTACTTAGAGTTCGTTGCGGGTGAGAACCGCTACGCCTCGCTCGCCAAGACCTTTCCCGAGGAGGCAGAGCGACTCTTCGAGCGGGGCAAAGAGGATGCGCTGCGTCGCTTCGACCGCTATCGCCGCATGACGCAGGACAACTAGCAGCCCAGACGGCGCGAGGGTACGGTGTGCGCTCGCATTCCCTCGCGCCATGGTTGGCGCTATCTGCGCGCCACGTCGGGGCGAAAGTGCCTGATGAGAATACTATTCGAACAAGCGTTTCAATTAATGCTTGCCAATTCGGTGCTTCTTCGTCTATACTCTGGAAGCACCCGTTGACGGCTGGTCCGTCTTTTTTAAAGGGAGTTCTGGGGGCGGCACCGGCTGCCCTTGCTTCTCGAAGTGTGTCACAGAATTCCCCATCATACACGGCATGGGGGCGGCACCGGCTGCCTTTGCTTCGAGCGGCTTTCCAAGCTGCGGCGTGTTACATGACCGTTCGCAATACCGCAACAACTGAAGATGAGGAAATGTTGAGCAGGAGCGGCATCGCTGAGCTTTCGTGCGCATTCTTTCCCGCCACGCAATCCGCATGACGGCGAGCGTTCGTTTGGCGTCGAGCCTTGCATAGCCCTGCATTCAACCACCCTCCGGCGCTTGGCGCCATTCGAAGAAAGGCACGGCATGAGCACTTCGGTCTACCCTCCCCAAATCATCGAGGAAACCAATCTTGGCATCCAGCGTTTCGACATCCGCGACGCGATGCTCGCCTCCCGCGAACTTGAGCTTTCAGGCCCCGTCGATTCGGAATCGGTGGCGGTCATCATCCGCGGAATCCTCTATCTGCAAAAGGTCGACGCAGCGGCACCCATCACGCTTTTCATTAACAGCCCTGGCGGCGAGGTGAGCTCGGGTTTGGCGCTTTACGATGTGATGCAGGCCGCGAGCTGCCCCATCCGCACCGTGTGCCTGGGGCTTGCGGCGAGCATGGCAGCTCTGCTGTTCATCGCCGGCGACACGCGCGACATGCTGCCGCACAGCCGCGTGATGGTCCACGATCCGCTCATTTCGGGAGGCGTGGGTGGCAGCGCCCTTTCAGTGAAGGCGCGCGCCGACGACTTGATGCGCATTCGCGATATAACGGCGCAGGTCATTGCCCAGCATTCGGGAATGGACCTCGAGCAAGTCTTCGAGATAACCGCCCGAGACACCTACTTCGAGGCGGAAGATGCGGTGGCGGCGCACCTCGCCGATCGCGTGATAAACACGCTGTAGCGGCCCAGTGTGGGGGCTTCGAGCCTGCTCGGGCAACAAGCGGGCGTAAGCTTGATGCCACCCGGCCGTCCCCCTCGCCGCCGTCACCCGTCCGTTTCTCTCGTCCGTCAATCCCCATCTACCGCCGACTTCCAACTTTAGGAGCTGCTTATGAAAGCCACCGAATTCAAAACCATCGCCAAAGACGCCGCGAACAATCAGCTTGCGCAAGCTTTCGCGGCCGCAAAAACCGAAAGCGAGCCTGCCTTCAACCCGCAGCGAAGAGCCTACCAGGGAGAAACCTTGCTTTCCGCCAACCGATCCGTCAGCTGCGATACATGGCGAAGTGGGCTGAACAACAACGTTCTCGTGCTCGGATCGTCGGGCGGCGGGAAAACGCGCAACCACGTCAAGCCGAACCTGCTGCAATGCCAAGGGTCCTACATTGTGCTCGATTGCAAAGGTTCCCTCTATCACGAGATGGGCCCTTACCTCGAGGAAAACGACTACATCGTCGACTGCATCGACTTCAACGCCATGGACGGCACCATCGGATACAACCCGCTCGACCACATTCGCTGGTGCGAGGGCCGGCCGATGCAGCAGGACATCATCTCCATCGCTTCGGCCATCTGCCCTGTTGACGAGCATGCGAGCGACTCCTTTTGGCCGCTTGCTGCGGCGAACTACCTCACGGCCTATATCGCCTACGTGCTCGAGGCCCTGCCCGACGAGGCGCAGAACATGTCGTCGGTAATCCGCATGTTCGAGCTTGCCGTCGCTCGGGCAGTCGACCCGCTCTTCACTGACCTGCAAAAAGAAGACCCCGGGGCTTACGCGCCCTCGCTGTACAACCGCGCGAAGGCCACGTGCGGTGCGGAGAAGATGCATGCGAGCATCTTGGGAATCCTCGCGGCCGACCTTGTGCCGTTCGGGTTCGAAGGCGTCATCAGGTCGTACAGCAATCCTCGGCAGATCGATTTCCGCAGCTTCGGGCGCGAAAAGCGCGCGCTGTTCGTCACCATCGACGACATGGACCGAAGCCTCGACAAGCTTACGAGTCTCTTCATCCAGCAGGCGTTTTCCTCCCTGTGCCGCTCGGCTGATCGCGATTACCCCGATCACCGGCTCCCGGTGCCGGTCCGCTTCGTGCTCGATGACTTTGCGAACCTGCGCCTACCCCACATCGACGATGTGCTCTCGGTCATTCGCAGTCGCGAGATCAGTTGCACGGTGGTGTGCCAAACGATAAGCCAGCTTGAGGCGCGCTACGGCGAGGCCACCGCCAACTCCATCGTAGGCAACTGCGACAGCCAGCTTGTCCTCGGCTTTCAAGACGAGCGCACCGCCGCTTACTTTTCCTGTCGTGCGAACAAAACCGCCAGCACCTTGCTGGAAACGCCTGCGGGGATG
>ERZ857840.1449-NODE-1449-length-26878-cov-24.661746_pt1 | contig 26878 bp, 21 predicted proteins | sample MGYA00519760_ERZ857840 | MGnify/ENA primary metagenome ERZ857840 (study PRJEB31778, sample SAMEA3449371) | human gut metagenome | biome: human gut; feature: human-associated habitat; material: faeces | place: United Kingdom | collected 2010/2012 ... | reverse complement strand
ACCATTCGGCGGCCTGAACGGCGTCCTGTTTCACGCCGATGCCGTTTGCATAGCAGCGTCCCAGATCGTATTGTCCATAGCTGAAACCCTGGTCAGCGGCTTTGCGGTACCACTGGGCGGCCTGGATGGGGTCTTTCGTCACGCCCCGCCCTTTCTCGTAGCATTCTCCCAAGGAATACTGGGCCAGGGATTCGCCCTGGTCGGCGGCTTTGCGGTACCATTCGGCGGCCTGAACGGCGTCCTGTTTCACGCCGATGCCGTTTGCATAGCAATGTCCCAACCACCATTGTGCGTTGGCATGGCCCTGGTCGGCGGCTTTGCGGTACCATTGGACGGCCTTGGGTTTGTCTTCCTCCACGCCCCAGCCGAAGTAATAGCACTCACCCAGTTCATACTGCGCTTCGGCGTAGCCCTGTTGGGCGGCCTTGCGGAACCATTCGGCGGCCTGAATGATGTTTTGTTCCACGCCCCAGCCGAAGCAATAGCATTCGCCCAGCCAATACCGGGCTTCGGGGGTGTCCTGTTGGGCGAGTCTGAGAAACCACTGGGCGGCTTCCGCTTCGTCCTTTTTCACGCCCTGGCCATAGGAACAGTACCGGGCCATGGACGCCTGGGCATGAGCGTCGTCCTGCTGGGCGGCTTTGCGGTACCAATCCGCGGCCTGGGCGTTATTCTTCTCCACGCCCTGCCCCTGACGATAGTGATCGCCCAGCTCGGCTTGCGCCTGGGCATAGCCCATCTCGGCGGACTTTTTCAGGTACTCCATCCGTTTGACCTGGTCGGACTCCTGTTGATACAGTTCAAACAGCTGCTGAGGGGTTTCCGTTTGCTTGGGGGGTTTCGGTGGCTCCGCCGCCCGGCGGTACCACTCCGAGGCCTTTGCATAGTCGTTTTTTACGCCGAGACCCAGGAAATAGCAGCGGCCCAGCTCGGCCTGTGCCTTGGCATAGCCCAGCTCCGCCGCTTTTTTCAGGTATTCCATCCGCTTGGCTTGGTCGGGCTCCCGCTGATAGCGCGCAAACAGCTGGTCCGGCATCTGCGTTTCCAGCTCCTCCAGCCGACGCTGGGCCGGGGCGAAACCCTGCGCCGCCGCCTGGCGGAACCAATCCAGGGCTTTCCGGAGGTCTGCGTCCACCCCTGCGCCGTCCTGGAAGCACAGGCCCAGCTGATACTGCGCCCGGGCGTAGCCCTGGCGGGCGGACCGGCTGAACCATTCCAGGGCCTGGGCTTCGTCCTTTTCCGCGCCGCGGCCCTGGGCGCAGGCGATGCCCAGCCACCACTGGGCCGCCGGGTTGCCGCCCTCCGCCAGGCGGCGGAAGCAGTGCTCTGCAGCGGCGGGGTCCTGGGGCGCGTCATACCAGTCCGCGATCAGTTCCGCCAGCTCCGGGCCTTGCTTTGCCTGCCACTGGCGGCGCAGGATGTGGGTGGGGGTGGCGGTTGTTACCGCGAAGGCGGTGGGGTATTGTTCGTAGTCGCAGGTCCGGTCGTACCCGCAGTTGGGGCAGACGGTGGCGGCGTTTTCTTGGTCACATACCGGGCATTTCCACATGGGGGGCCTCCTTAGAAGTTTTTGGCTTTGGCTTTTGCCCGCCATTCTTTGGCCAGGGACGGGTCCCTGGGCACGCCCAGGCCCTGTTCATAGCAATCTGCCAGGGCCAGCTGGGCGTCTTTGTGCCCCTGTTCGGCGGCTTTTTGGTACAACTGGGCGGCCTGGGCGTAATCCTGTTCCACGCCCTGGCCGTGATAGTAACAGACGCCCAGCCAGTAACGGGCCTCCTCGTCACCCAGTTCGGCACCCTTGCGGAACCACTGGACGGCCTGGGTGTAATCCTGCTCCACGCCCTGGCCGTGATAGTAACAGATGCCCAGCCAGTAATAGGCGTATTCATGGCCCAGTTCAATGGCCTTGCGGAACCACTCCATGGCCTGGGTGTAATCCTGTTCCACGCCGCGGCCAAAATAGTAACAGTATCCCAGCCAGTAATGGCCATTATAGTCCCCCAGTTCGGCGGTCTTGCGGAACCAGTGGACGGCCTGGGTATAATCCTGGTCCGGGCCCTGGCCACGATAGTAACAGATCCCCAGCTGGAAGCAGGCCCACACATGGCCCTGCTGGGCGGCCTTGCGGAACCACTCCACGGCCTGGGTGTAATCCTGCTCCATGCCATAGCCGTGATAGCAGCAGAGCCCCGACCAGTAGCAGGCGTCTGCGTCTTTCTGTTCGGCAGCCGTCTTATCCGGTTCCTCCGCCTGCGTGCCGTAGGCGCTGTCGTCTGCGGAGCCGGTTTCCGGCTCCGATTTCCGGACTCTCGTGTACAGCTCGGTCCAGAGTTTCCGCGTTTTCTTCTCGCAGGCGGCCAGTTTTTTCAGCCACTCCTGGGCCTCCGCACCGGTGGTCCGTTCAACCAGTCGGCTGCAGATCTCTGCGGCCCACTGGTAATTGAGGGCCTCCGCCTTGAAGGCCTGGTCCGCGCCGTAGCGCTCCGCATTCTGGATGTACGCGTGGTATTCGCTGACCAGACGATCCATGTCCTGTGTGTTCATTGTATTCCTCCTGTTCTGTGACTTAGGTGGACAATTTCATGGCCAGAGCGATATCCCGCTCCACACCATGACCCCAAAAATAACAGTTTGACAATTGTTCCCGGGCGGTCATGCTGCCCAGTTCGGCGCCCTTGCGGAACCACTGGACAGCCTGGGAGGGATCCTCTTTCACGCCCAGGCCCTGTTCGTAACAGTGTCCCAGCCAGAGGCATCCGCTTCCGCTGCCCTGATCGGCGGCCCGGCGGAACCAGTGGGCGGCCAGGGGCCAATTCCGGTCCACGCTCTGGCCCGCATGGCTGCCGGCATCCAGCCGGTAATAGGCGTAGTCGGCCTCCTCGTCAGCGGCCATGCGGAACCATTCCAGGCACAGGGGGCAATCCTGCTCCGATGTATCGTTGCCCAGGTAGTAACAGAGGCCCATGCGGGTCTGCGCCTCGGCATAGCCCTGTTCGGCGGAGCGGCGGAACCAGTCAATGGCCCGGGGCCAGTCCTTTTCCGCGCCCAGGCCCACGGCACAGGCCATGCCCATGCACCATTGGATCGCCGGGTCGCCGTCCTCCGCCAGGCGGAGGAGGAAGCGCTCCGCGGCATCGGGGTCCCCGGAGTCGAGCCACCGGGAGATCGCCTGGGCCGGTTCCGGGTTCAGGCGCTCTGCCTCCTCCTGCACGACGCGGACGATCCCCTCCCGCAGAATCCGGGGGATGGAGGGCGGCTCCTGATCGTGCGAGTGGGATTCGCTGCGCAAATGGTTCGTGTTCTGCGTATTCATGATATTCCTCCTGTTCTGTGTGGGGGGTTATTTGGTCAGTCTTTGTCAGCCGCTTTCCGCCACTCCCTGGCCAGGGACGAGTTTTTCGGCACGCCCCGGCCTTTCTCGTAGCAGTCTGCCAGGGCCAGCTGGGCTTTTTTGAGGCCCTGCGCCGCCGCATTTTTATACCAGGCAAACGCCTCGGCGGCGTTTTCTTCCGTGCCCAGGCCCTTGTCCAGGCAAACGCCCAGGGCGTACTGCGCCTCCGGGTCGCCCTGGGTCGCCGCCCAACGGTACCAGGCCACCGCCTGGCGGGCGTCCCGCTCCACGCCCCGGCCCTGTTCATAGCAGCGGCCCAGCATCCGCTGGGCAGGGGCCAGCCCCTGCCGGGCGGCCCGGTCAAACCAGTCCGCCGCCTGCCGCTCATCCCGTTCCACGCCGTCGCCGTTCCAGTAACGGTAGCCCAGCCGATACTGCGCCTGAGCGCTGCCCTGTTCGGCCGCTATCTGCAGCTTTTCCGAGTCCTCGCCGCCTGCGGCGCTGTCCTCCGTGGCCCGAAGGGACTCCTGCGCCCGGGCATTCCCCTGCCGGGCCGCCTGCCGGAACCAACGCAGAGCATTTTTCCGATCCTTTGGAGCCCCCACGCCGTATTGATAGCTGACGCCCAGCCACCACTGGGCTGCCGGGTCGCCGCCCTCCGCCAGACGGCGGAAGTAGCGCTCCGCCGCGTCCTCGCCGTCTTTGCGGCTTTCCACGAACCAGTCGGCGATCAGGTCTGCCAGGGCCGGGCCCTGCTTTGCCTGCCACTGGCGGCGCAGGGTGCGGGTGGGGGTGGCGGCTGTTACTGCGAAGGCGGTGGGGTATTGTTCGTAGTCGCAGGTCCGGTCGTACCCGCAGGCGGGGCAGACGGTGGCTGCGTTGTTCTCTTGGTCACATACCGGGCATTTCCACATGGGGGGGCCTCCTTAGGTGTTGATCTTGTTTTTTGTCCGCCACCGGGCGGCCAGGGTGGCATTCTTTGGCACGCCACGGCCTTTCTCATAGCAGTCTGCCAGGGCCAGCTGGGCTTTTTCATAGTTCTGCTGGGCGGCTTTTTGATACCACCGCGCGGCCTGGGCGTAATCTTGGTCCACGCCACGGCCAAACAAATAGCAGTCGCCCAGCTGGCACTGGGCCGGTGCATAGCCCTGTTCGGCGGATTTGCGGAACCATTGGGCGGCCTGGACGGGGTCTTTCGTCACGCCCTGCCCTTTCTCATAGCATTCTCCCAAGGAATGCTGGGCCGAGATATTGCCTTGTTGGGCGGCCCTGCGGTACCATTGGACAGCCTGGGCGCGGTCCCTTTTCACGCCGTGGCCATAGGAATAGCAATTTCCCAGATCGCACTGGGCCTGGGCGCAGCCCTGTTGGGCGGCCTTGCGGAACCAATCCACGGCCTGGACGTAGTTCGCCCACATGCCAAAGCCATAGTAATAGCATTCGCCCAGCTGGCACTGGGCCGGTGCATAGCCCTGTTCGGCGGCTTTGCGGTACCATTGTATGGCCAGGTCCATGCGTTTCTCCACGCCCCAGCCGTCAAAGTAGCAGCGGCCCATCCAGCACCAGGCTTCGGAGCTGTTCTGCTGGGCGAGTCTTTGGAACCAACGGGCGGCTTCCGCCGCGTTCTTTTCCACGCCCCAGCCCTCCGAACAGCACCGGGCCATAGCGGCCTGGGCTTCGGCATCGCCCTGATCGGCGGCTTTGCGGTACCACTCTGCGGCTCGGGCTTCGTTTTTCTCCACGCCGCGGCCGGACAAATAGCATTCGCCCAGCTGACACCGGGCCCGGACATGGCCCTGTTCGGCGGACTTTTTCAGGTATTCCATCCGCTTGGCTTGGTCGGACTCCTGCCGGTACCGCTCAAACAGCTGCTGAGGCGTTTCCGCCTGCCGGGGAGGCTGGCCTGCCGCCTGGCGGTACCACTCCGCCTTTACATGGTCGGTTTCCACACCCCGGCCGAAGTAATAGCAGTCGCTCAGCTCGGCCTGGGCCGGGGTATAGCCCAGATCCGCCGCTTTTTTCAGGTATTCCATCCGCTTGGCCTGGTCGGGCTCCTGTTGATAGCGCGCAAACAGCTGGTCCGGCATCTGCGTTTCCAGCTCCTCCAGCCTGTGCCGGGCCGGGGGATACCCCTGTTCGGCGGCTTTGCGGAAGCAATCCAGGGCTTTCCGGGGGTCTGCGTCCATCCCTGCGCCGTCCTGGAAGCACAGACCCAGCTGATACTGCGCCCGGGCATAGCCCTGGCGGGCGGACTGGCCGAACCATTGGGCGGCCTGGGCTTCGTCTTTTTTTGCGCCCCAGCCCCGGGCGCAGGCGATTCCCAGCCAATACTGGGCCGCAGGGTCGCCGCCGTCCGCCAGGCGGCGGAAGCAGTGCTCTGCGGCGGCAGGGTCCTGGGGCGCGTCATACCAGTCGGCGATCAGGTCTGCCAGGGCCGGACCCTGCTTTGCCTGCCACCGGCGGCGCAGGGTGCGGGTGGGGGTGGCGGTTGTCACCGCGAAGGCGGTGGGGTAGCGTTCGTAGTCGCAGGTCCGGTCGTACCCGCAGTTGGGGCAGACGGTGGCATTGTTCTCTTGGTCACATACCGGGCATTTCCACATGAGGGGCCTCCTTTACTTTTCGCCGGTGGCTTTATCCCGCCACCAGGCGGCCTGGTCGGGGTCCTTGGGCACGCCCCAGCCGTTGGCATAGCAGTCCGCCAGGGATAGCTGGGCGCCTACATGACCCTGTTCGGCGGCCTTGCGGTACCAATGGGCGGCCTGGGCGAGGTCCTTTTCCACGCCCTGGCCCAGGTAGAAGCAGTCGCCCAGCTGACACTGGGCCTCGGCATGGTCCTGTTCGGCGGCCTTTTTCAGGTACACCAGACGCCGGTCCCTGTCGGTTTCCTTTTCATATTGCTCATACCACTGTTCCGGCGTCCGGTCTGCGGACCCGGTTTTGCGCTGGGCCGGGGCGTATCCCTGCCGGGCGGCTTTGCGGAACCACTCCACGGCCTGAGCCTCATCCTTTTCCGCGCCCCAGCCCCGGGCATAGGCGGTGCCCAGCCACCACTGGGCCGCCGGGTCGCCGCCGTCCGCCAGGCGGCGGAAGCAGCGCTCGGCGGCGGAGGCGTCGTCCTGGGGCGCGTCAAACCATTCGGCCACCAGCTCCGGCAGGGCCGGGCCCTGCTTCGCCTGCCACTCCTGGCGCAGGGTGCGGGTGGGCTTGGCGGTTGTCACCGTGAAGGCGGTGGGGTAGCGTTCGTAATCGCAGGTCCGGTCGTACCCGCAGGTGGGGCAGACGGTGGCTGCGTTGTTTTCTTGGTCACATACCGGGCATTTCCACATGGGGAGTCCTCCTTAGTTGTTTTTGGCCTTTTCCTGCCAATACCGGGCCAGGGACGGGTTCTTCGGCACGCCCAGGCCGTTTTCATAGCAGTCTGCCAGGGCAAGCTGGGCGTTTTTGTTCCCTTGTTCGGCGGCCTTGCGGTACCACTGGACGGCCTGGATGGGATCCTTTTCTACGCCGATGCCGTTTCTGCAACAAACGCCAAGGTTATTCTGCGCATCGGCGTGCCCTTGCTGGGCGGCTTTGCGATACCACTGGACGGCCTGGACGAAATCCTTTTCCACGCCCCGGCCGTATTCGTAACAAATGCCCAGGTTATTCTGCGCCCAGGCGTTGCCCTGCTCGGCGGCCTTGCGGAACCACTGGACGGCCATGGCGTAGTCCTTTTCCACGCCCTGGCCATAGTAATAGCAGTAACCCAGACTGTACTGGGCCCAGACGTAGCCCTGTTGGGCGGACTTGCGGTACCACTGGGCGGCCTGGGTGAAATCCTTTTCCACGCCGCGGCCGAAGTAATAGCAGTCGCCCAGCTTGTTCTGGGCCTGGACATGGCCCAGCTCGGCGGCCTTTTTCAGATATTCCATGCGCTTGGTCTGGTCGGACTCCTGCTGATAGCGCGCGAACAGCTGCTGAGGGGTTTCGGTCTGTTTTTGGGGGGCCGGCTGCTGTGGCGCCTGGCCCGCCTGGCCCGCCCTGCGGTACCAACCCGATGCCTTTACATAGTCCTCCTCCACGCCGCGGCCGAAGTAATAGCAGTCGCCCAGCTCAGTCTGGGCCGGGCCATAGCCCTGTTCGGCGGCCTTTTTCAGATATTCCATGCGCTTGGCCTGGTCGGACTCCTGCTGATACAGCCGGAACAGCTGCTCCGGCGTCTGCGGCTCCAGCTCCTCCAGCCGACGCTGGGCATCCTTGTGCCCTTGCTGGGCGGCTTTGCGGTACCACTGGACGGCCCGGGCGGCGTCTTTTTCCACGCCCCAGCCGGATTCATAACACCGTCCCAGCCAATACCGCGCCTGGGGGCTGTCCTGCCGGGCGAGTATGAGGAACCACCGGGAGGCTTCCGCCTCGTTCTTTTCTACGTTCTGGCCCTGGGAATAGGCCCAGGCCATGATCGCCATGGCCTGGGCGCTGCCCTGTTGGGCGGCTTTGCGGTACCACTCCATGGCCTGGGCGGAATCTTTTTTCACGCCGCGGCCCTGAGCATAGCAGTTGCCCAGCTCAATCCGGGCCAGGGCATAGCCCTGTTCGGCGGACTTTTTCAGGTATTCCATGCGTTTGGTCTGGTCGGACTCCTGCCGGTACTGCTGGTACAGCTGCTCCGGCGTCTGCGGCTCCAGCTCCTCCAGTCGGCGCCGGGCCGGGGCGAAACCCTGTTCGGCGGACTTGCGGTACCATTTGGCGGCCTGGGCGGCGTCTTTTTCCACGCCCCTGCCATGGTAATAGCACTCGCCCAGGCGATACTGCGCAGGGAGATGACCCTGTTCAGCGGCCCCGCGGTACAACCGGGCGGCCTGGGCGGCGTCTCTCGTCACGCCGATGCCGAAGTAATAGCGGTCGCCCAGCATATACTGGGCCGGGGCATAGCCCTGATCGGCGGCTTTTTGGAACCACCGGGTGGTTTGGGCGGCGTCCTTTTCCACGCCCCGGCCGGTCAGATAGCAACTGCCCAGATTATACTGGGCCGGGGCATAGCCCTGTTCGGCGGCTTTGCGGTACCACTGGACGGCCTGGGTGTCGTTTTGCTCCACACCCTGACCCTTGGAATAGCAGTCACCCAGGCTGTTCTGCGCCGGGGCATAGCCCTGTTCGGCAACCTGGCGGTACCATCGGGCGGCCCGGGCGTCGTCCTTATCCACGCCGACGCCGAACCGGAAGCAGTTGCCCAGCTCAAGCCGGGCCGGGACGTAGCCCTGACGGGCGGACTTGTCGAACCATTGGGCGGCCTGGGCTTCGTCTTTTTTCGCGCCCCAGCCCCGGGCGCAGGCGATGCCCAGCCAATACTGGGCCGTCGGGTCGCCGCCGTCTGCCGGGCGGCGGAGGCAGCGCTCCGCTGCAGAGCCGTCATCGGGGTCGAAGAGCCATTCGGCCACCAGTTCCATCAGGGCTGGGCCCTGCTTGGCCTGCCACTGGCGGCGCAGGGTGCGGGTGGGGGTGGCGCGCTTCACCGTGAAGGCGGTGGGGTAGCGTTCATAGTCGCAGGTCCGGTCGTACCCGCAGGTGGGGCAGACGGTGGCATTGTTCTCTTGGTCACATACCGGGCATTTCCACATGATTCTCTCTCCTTTATCCGCTTTAACCGCTTTATCCGCGCTTACGGCTTCTGCGCCAGCACGATGATCAGCACGATGATCGCCTGCACCAGCACCAGAATGGGCATGGTGATGGAGAAGCGCTTGTGCTGGGTCTTGTGGCGGCACAGGTACATGCCCATCAGAACGCCCAGGCTGCCGCCGGCGAACGCCTCCAGAAACAGCGTCGCCTCCCGCACCCGCCACTGGCGGGTCTGCGCCCGGTGCTTGTCCACGGCCATGGTCACAAAGGCCGCCACGTTGATGGCGAACAGATAGATAGCCAGAATTTTCATTTTTTTATCCTCCGTGTATGATTTTTAGTTTATGGGCTGAGTCTTTGCATATCAATACAAGCATATTATAGCATCAAATGCCCCTTATTGAAATACGGAAAACGCATCTGCGCATAAAAATTTGCATTCCGTCGGGCGGAGTCGAGCCTTGCAAAATATTCGCAAAATTTGTGAACAAACTATTTGCATTTCAGGGCTTCCGTGATACAATGAAAATGTATAGTTAGCGGAACAGTGCCAGTCAGAGGCACATTGGCCGCAAAAGATAGAAGGAGGGCCATCAGCCATGAATCTGGGCGTGGATTTGGGGAGCACCTATTCCAGCTTTTCTACCTATAACAAGGATACGCACAACGTCGATCTGTGCAGGCCCGGACAGGGCACGCCGGAGGCAATTCCGTCCATTGCCTGCCTGGATGATGACAACGCCATCCTCACCGGTTACGACGCGCGGCAGCATCTGCTGACCACCGACCCCGGGGCCAGAACCTTTTCCGCCTTCAAGATGCTGCTGACCGAGAACAATGAGGAGCTGCTGCAGGAGCGCGGATACGGTAGCGACTACACCCCCCGGGCCATTGCCAAGAAGTTTCTCAGCCAGCAGATCGACAAGGTCCTCAACAACTACAGCGTCGAAGAAGTGGAAAACCTGGTGATCTGCGTGCCGGAGGTGTGGACCACCCAGACCTCCGTGCGCCAGGGGAAGCTGGACGGGCGCACCATCCTGCGGGATATCTGCGCCGGACTGGAACATGTTAACCCGCAGAATATCCGCATTGTCAGTGAACCGGCAGCCGCCAGCGCCTATTTCGCCCATCACTACCGCCGCACCAACGAAAAGGGCGCCAATTTCAGCGGCTCCCTGCTGATCATCGACTACGGCGGCGGCACTCTGGACCTGACGCTGACGGAGGTGCACCCCCTGGACACCTCCGTGGAGATCAAGGTGCTCTTCCGCACCGGAGCCGGCGAGAACGTCCAGGGCCGCACCGGCAACGCCGGCATCGCCTATATGGAGGAGACCGTCCGGCTGGCGCTGAAGGAGGCCGGGGAGGACGCCTCGAAGCTGATCCCCTGCAATCCCGATTTCCGGCTGGCCGTGAACCAGCTGGAGGGCAGGCTCATGGCGCAGATCGTCTCCAAATCGGAGGGCCACGAACAGGACCGGGCGCTGGCCCTGCGGAACGCGGTGGACGAGTGCGGGCAGGACATATCCGAACTGCTGGACAACCACGATGAGTTCACCTCCATCCGCTACTGCGGAAAGAAGCGCTCCGTCACCTTTGCCCACCTCAAGCGGGCCTATGACCAGGTGGTCCAGCCGGAGCTGGGCCGCTGCCTGGAGGAAACCGCCCGGTGGATGAAAGACCACAAAGTGAACTATGAGAGCACCAACAGAGACGGCTTCCAGGTGGCGCTGGTGGGCGGATTCGGCAAGTATCTGCTGGTGCAGAAGCAGGTGGACGAGTTCTTCCGCCGCTCCAGCCTGAACGACGCCCGGTTCCGCAGCGGACTGGGCCCCAACCGGGAATACGCCGTTTCCATGGGGGCGGCGCTGCTGGCCTCCGGCGTGATGACCATCCGCCACACGGCGCCCTACGGACTGGGGGTCTATTCCGATGCTTCCAACGCCCTCTTTTACGCCATCCCCTTCCGGCATGAGATCAAGCCCGGGGAGCAGAATTGGATCTGCACCGGCAAAAAGCCGATCACGTTCATCAACGGCCAGAACAGCATCACCCATCTGCTGATCGGCTTCGATGAAAACCTGAAGGCGGGTACGATTATCCCCCTGCTTCCGGCCATGCGCAGGAGAATTTCCCAGGCATATGAGCAGATGAGCGCCGATTACCGGAAACGTTTTCCGGGCAACGCGGCCGTGGTTCTGCATAACATCGGCTTTTCCATGGATGAGTCGGAGGTGGTGTCCATCCTGCTGCGCAGCGTGGACTCCCACGGCAAGGCCCTGCTGACCCTGCCGCCCATCGAGCTGGCGGATTACCAGAATATGTTCAGCCTGGCGGAGACCCGCGTTGTCGACAACTGCGGCGATAGGAGGTAACGAAATGGAACTGAGAAACCTTCGCGCAGATATTACAAGCCTGGAGGCGGCCTCCGGCCTGACGGTGGACGATATCCTGGGCATTATGCAGGACCTGTGGGGGGATGTCCGCCACGAGAGCGGCCGCGCCGCGGAGGACAACCCGGTGCGTGACGCGGATGAGCTGACCAGCAAGCTGATCTGGGCCTGCAACCAGCTGGTCAAGATCACGGAGCGCCATGCCGACGCGCTGTCCGGCGTGAGCCGCCTGTCCCGGCTGCAGGAGAAGCTGACGGCGCTGCAGACCCAGGCGGACGCCTATGAGGCGGCGGGATCAAAGATGGAGCAGCTGCAGGCCGAAGAGACCCGGCTGAAGACGACCGTCGCCGGACTGCGGGCCAGGCAGGACGAGCTGGAGCGCCGGGTCCGGGAAAAGACGGCGGAGGAGAAGAACCTGGAGCAGGCGGCTTCCGAAGCGGATACGGAGCTGGAGCGGCTGGAGGAGCAGGTCCGCCGGTGGACTGCCCACAGCCAGGAGATCGACCGGAAAAAGGCGGCCCTGGAAGAGAGCCGCGACGCCCTGGCCGACAAGGAGGCGGAATACTGCCGGTTGGAGCAGGAGCAGACGGACCTGGATGCCAGAAACGCCCGGCTGACCACAGACGTGGGGAACCTGGAGAATGCGGTGCAGACCCTGACGCAGAACATTACCAAGCTGACCGGCCTGCAGCAGCAGCTGACTCAGAAGCAGACGGCCCTGGCCCGGCAGCAGACGACCCTGACCGCCGCCAACAACCAGCTGACCACGGACGTGGGGAACCTGGAGAATGCGGTGCAGCAGCTGGTCCGGTAGCAGGCGGACCTGACCCAGAAGCAGACGGACCTGGCCCAGCAGCAGACGACCCTGACCACCGCCAACAACCGGCTGACCACGGACGTGGGGAACCTGGAGAATGCGGTGCAGACCCTGACCCGGGACATTACCGTCCTGACCGGCGAAAAGCAGCAGCTGACCCAGCAGCAGGCGGTTCTGGTCCAGCAACAGACGGACCTGGATAACGACAAAGCCGGACTGACCCCGGCGGTGGGAAATCTGCGCTATACGGTGCAGGAGCTGATGAAGCAGATTGCTGATCTGACCGACGAAAAACAGAACCTGGAGCAGGAGCGGGAGGACCTGACCCGGCAGCACCAGGATCTGGATGCCGAAGTCACCCGGCTGACCACGGAGGTGGGTCGGCTGCGCGGGGCAAACGGCGAAAAATCCGCCCGCAGGCAGGAGCTGGAGGACGAACACAAGGCGGCGCAGGAGGAGGCCGACAGACTCTCCGGCTATGATGAGCAGCTGGAGGAGCTGAGCCGGAAGCTGACGCAGCTGAGAGAGATCGTCCGGAAGCTACGGGAGGACACGAAGTACCTGGAAATCCGGGGAGACGAGAAGCCCTTTGCGCTGGAGCCCTCGCTGACGGCCGGCGTGAAGCAGAGTGAAAAGATAATCGCGGCCCTGAGAAAGGCCGTTCAGGACTATCGCACAGACGGTTGCAATTAATGTTAGGAGGTCACCATGAAAACCTGTATCGTATGCGGAAAGAATTTTGACGAGAACGTCAACGGGGCCTGCCCCTGCTGCCAGTTTCCGGCAATCGCCGTGCTGGGCGGCGCCGAGGACGAGCTGATCCGGTTTGCCCGCCAGTACCGGAAGGATTATCTGACCGATATGCGCTTCGGCGTGGTGTGCACCACCTGGAAGGCCAGCGGCGACAGGCTGGTCTCCGATCGGAACGAGTATGTGTATTTTGCCGACGGCTCCACCCCTGCCGAGCAGGACGTGTGGTGCGACCGTCAGCTGGCCCGCTGCCCCGACGGCGGCAGCGTCAACGTGCGCCTGGCCGTGGAGAAGGCCGGACACAGCTGGGTCCGGGAGGTCGCCGTTCCCAATCTGACCCAGCCCCAGCTGCAGCAGGTGGGCATCCGCCTGTGCGGCGATACGCTGCACGCCCGGGTGCTGCTGCGCAGCGGCGGCCAGACCACGGAATCCCAGCCCGTATCGCTGGTTGAAGACAGGAACTAAAAGGGGGGAACTCCTTTGTTTTCCGATCATAAGTCCCTGTATTTCGTCTTTCACAACCAGGATGAGCGCTATTTTCTGGACAGCACCCTGTGCCTGAAGTTCGAGGAGTGGCTCTGGCTCACCCTGCGGAAGAACGAGTATTCCCACATTTATTTCATTGGCATCGACGCCCAAAACCAGCCCGTCCTGACCCTTCCGGACCGGGAGAGCTTCAACGCATTCTTCCGCGGTATGCCCCGGCCGTGGTTCGCGTCCGAGGAGATCTATCCCGGCCGCCCGCTTACGCGGGGGTTCAAGGGCGGCGAACTGACGCACCTGTGGACGCAGATCTATGCCGACCGCAGAAATGCGGCGGACCGCGGCAGGAAGGCGTACGTCTTTACCATGCGGGCCTTTCATCGGTTCGCCGCCCCGGCGCGGAACGGAGAGATCAACCAGCTGCTGGCCCGGATGCATCAGCCCGAATGCCGCGACACCATCATCCTCACCGGGACTATGCGCATGACCTCCCGCGATCTGGCGCCCTATGTGGATCGCAGCGGCATCCTGGCCTATATCTCGCCGGGGGGATACAGCCTGCTCAATGAGGCTGCCAGGAGCCTGTTCAGGCGAGAGGACGGCCTGCGCTTTTTTGAGGAACTGAAAAAACGCATAGGCGGGCAGTATATCGAGCTGTATCTGCCCGCATATGACAGGCTGCTGTCCATGCTGCGGTGCCTCTGCTTCCGGCTGGATAAAACGTGGAGCGAGGACGCTCTGCGCCTTTATGCCATGCTGCTGCAGCGCTGGCTCTATATGAACAACGTTCGGGCCGCGTGCCCGGAACTGCTGACCCGCCTCCGGCCGCCCTATACCTGCAAGCGCCTATATGATCAGCTGCTTTCCAACGGGGAGGCGGACAGGCTCAGTCGGTACGGGGATGCGTTGCTGGCCGCCGCGCCTGCTCCCGCTTCGCCGGAGCAGCTGCTGGACCGGCGGTTCGGACGGCTTTCCCAGGAGGATCTGGAGCGCAGCCACATTGTGATGGATGATCCGCGGCTGGATGGGCTTCTGCGCCTGGACCTGCCCGATTATTCCACTCTGCCGAAGGATGACAAGTTCGATATCTGCCTCGTTACCCCGCAGGATTGGGGTCTTATGAAGAGGGAGCTGCGGAGTCCTCGGCTGTCCCCGCCGCCGAGTGAAGTGCTTGAGTGGATCGCCAAGTTCATCAATATCTACAGAACCGCCAAAGAGTGCAAGGATTTCAGAACCATGCGCCGCAGCCTGTGCGTTCTGCTGTACTGCGGCGGGTGGCTTTACGAAGCCAAGGATGTCGATTTCAAGGACGTGGAGGCATATCTCAAACGGTCCGATGAATATTTCCAGAGGGCGAAGCATACGCATGACGACTTCCAGGTGGACCTGATGGACCTGGCCACGAAGCTGAGCAAGCAGGACGAATTGTTCCGGATTCCGGGGCCTGAGGCGCTCCAGCGGCTGGGCGAGGCAGCAAGAGAAGCCGATCAGGAGATATTGAACGGGTACGGGGATTTCCTGCAGCAGCAGGGCGGGGGCTATTGATCCGCGCAGGTGAAGGAGGCCGGGCAGGGACATGAGCCGCCTGACCGGCCGGACTGCATCCTTGAAGAAAAGCGCAATAAGTGAACATATAATTTCAGAAAGAGAGGTTTTCCTGCATATGAAGCCGAAAAATAAGCCGCAGAGCAGCGAACCGAAAGAGAGTGTGGCGGATACGGCTGCGAAGATCTTCGGAAAGAAAATGCCCGAACCCACTCCCGGCCAGATTGCCACCCAGAACCGCGACATCAGCGCGGAGATCATCGACGTTCTGCGCAGCATCGATTTCGATCATGGCCGCCTGAAGGAGCTGGTCGACGAGGAGGAGTACCGGACGATGATCAGGGTTCGGGACGTGGCTGCGAGAATGCTCGGGGAGAGCCCCGGGATTTTTGACGAGGTGGCTCAGATCGGCGCGGAGATGAGCTACGCCGCCAAGGCGTGGAAGGAGGCCGTGAAGGATGGTATGCCCAAGAAGGCCATGTATGCCAAGCAGGCGGTGGCCAGCGGCGCTTCCTTCTTCTGGAGCAATATCCCCGAGGACAAGGAGGCGGAGCGAGCCGCCGTCCTGAAGAACCGGGAGGAGTATTTTGCCAACTTCAAGATGGCGATCCAGACCGGCGAGAAGATCGACAATCTGGAAAAAGAACTTGCCAGTTTGGAATCCAATATCAAAAAAAAGAGTGAAAAGAGAGCGCCGTTCGTGGCTCGGGTACAGGAACTGAAGGAAACCGAAGAAGGCCGGGAAAAGCTGGCCAGGCTTTACATAAGCAGAACCGATCCCCAGGGGCTCGATTCGGAGGACCGGAAATTTGCAGAAGAGATGCTTGACGACATGAGCCTCTTCAGAGAGATTGAGAGGCTTGTGATGCAGCGTGTGGCTAAGGTAGCTGAACTGTCTGCCAACTGGACGCAGCTTTCGCAGGTGGACCAGGCTTTGAGCAGAAACCCCGATCAGGCCTACAGGGATTCGACGCCGGAGGTGGATGTACAACCGCTCGTGCCGGGTGAACAGTATTACAGGACGATCCGCATGGACGAGTTGCCGCAGAGCCGTGAGGCGAAGGAACGATTGACCCGCATCCTTGAAGAAAAGCGCAAAAAGTGAACATATAATTTCAGAAAGAGAGGTTTTCCTGCATATGAAGCCAAAAAATAAGCCGCAGAGCAGCAAATCGAAAGAGAGCGTGGCGGATAAGGCCGCGAAGTTCTTCGGAAAGACAAAGACCGAGCCTACTCCCGGCCAGATCGCCACCCAGAACCGCGACATCAGCGCGGAGATCATCAGCGTTCTGCGCAGCATCGATTTTGCCCACGGCCGCCTGAAGGATCTGGTCAACGAGGAGGAGTACCGGACGATGATCAAGGTCCGGGACGTGGCTATGAAAATGCTCCAGGAGAGCCCCACGATTTTTGACGAGGTGGCTCAGATCGGCGCGGAGATGAGCTACGCCGCCAAGTCGTGGAAGGAGGCTGTGAAGATCGGTATGCCCAACAAGGCCATGCATGCCAAGCAGGCGGTGGCCAGCGGCGCCTCCTTCTTCTGGAGCAATATCCCCGAGGACAAGGAGGCGGAGCGGTCCGTCATTCTGAAGAATCGGGAAGAGTACTTCAAGAAACACCGGATGGCGATCCAGCTCGGTGAAAATGTCGACAGTCTGGAAAAAGAACTTGCCAGTTTGGAATCCAATATCACAAAAAAGAGCGAAAAGAGAGCGCCGCTCATGGCTCGGGTACGGGAACTGAAGGAAACCGAAGAAGGCCGGAAAAAGCTGTCCAGGCTTTACAGAAGCAGAACCGATCCCCAGGGGCTCGATTCGGAGGATCGGAAATTTGCAGAAGAGATGCTTGACGACGTGAGCCTCATCAGAGAGATTAAGGGGCTTGTGAAGCAGTGTAGGGCTAAGGTGACTGAACTGTCTGCCAACAGGACGCAGCTTTCACAGGTGGACCAGGCTTTGAGCAGAAATCCCGATCTGATCAAGAGAGATCTGACGCCGGATGTTGCTGCAGTGTGGGACGCTGAGGCTGATGAAATGAGGCGAGCTATGGACCGCTCTGCTGTGGCCTTTGAGGAACACAAGAAGATTATAGACACGATGGAAGCTGCTTTGCAAAGCGAGTCGGCAAAAAATATACGTCATGATTTGTGGGATCATTTGGATCATGTGCTTAACCCCAATGAAATCTCCCCGGCGGATGCCGCGGAAGATGATGCGAATCTTGATCGGGTGAATCGGAATATCGGGAAGGACAACGAAGCAAAAGCACGACAGGAAGAGAAAGCACGGCGGGCAGCGATGGAGGCCGCCAAGCAGGCCCAGGCGAACGAGGAGACGGCCCAAGCGGAGAATGAGAATGTGGTTGCCGAGTCGGCAGACAACTTCAACATCAATTACTGAGAAAAGAGGGATGAACTATGGCTTTTTTGGATGATCTGAAGAATGTCTTTTCCACGAAGACGCCGGAGCAGATCTATGCGGAGAATGTGGCAAGAGAAATCAAGCAGCTGGGGGATCGCACCAAAGTGATGGTGGAGATGTCCAGTCAGCTGGGAATGTGCGAGCGAAAATTTAAGAATATCATCCAGGACTCCCGAATCAACGCCATCAGGCGCCGGGCGGATCAGGTTGGCGACGTCAGCGAGAAGAAGCGCATCCACGATGCGGTGATTGGCCTTCTGGCGGTGCAGGAAGCCCGGTTTGAGCTGAGCTCCATCACCTCCTCCCAGGACCTGGAGCGCTCGATGAAGCGGCTCAGCTCCATCCTGCGCCAGATGTACCGGATGGACCACTATGTCTCCGTGACCAGCGGGGATCTGAAAAAGGGCCGCCGTCAGAGTTCGGACTTTGAAGACACCGTGAAATCCACTCCTCTCACGGAGCGGGCCGAAAAAGTAACCGAGGAGCTTGTGGAGCGCATCATCCAGGGCGAAAGCGTTGAGGACTGCATGAGGAGCACTACCGGCCGCACTGCCTCCGCCGCCGACGACTCCGGGCAGCCTCTTCCCAACTATGAAGAATCGGACCACGACAAACCTTCGGAGGCGGATGTGGACTTCATGCGGGAGCAGGCCGGCCAGGACTTTTGATCTGCGCCGCGGAACAGGAGGAATACAATGAATATTCAGAACGTCAATCGTTTGAACAACGAATACCGCGCGTACATCTATGAGGCGGAGAGCTATCGCATGGCCCAGGCCGGTGTGGCCAGCCGGGAGGAGGGCCTCAGCTATCAGCGGGCCGCGCAGATCTGCAGCCAGCTGGCCAGCCTGACCACCGGCTCAGAGGCCCAGTACTGGATGAAAAAACAGGCCGCCTGCGAGACGAAAATGCGCCAGATCTGGGCCGAGCTGAACCCCGAGCCCCAGAAGAAGGAGCCGCCCGCCGGCAAGCCCGCCCCCCAGAAGCCGGCCGCCAGGAAGGACGACGTTCCCCAGGAGACGGTGAACAACTGGTACAAGGAGGACCCCGGCTACGGCTTTGACCAGGTCTCCGGCATGGACGACGTCAAGCTCATGCTGTCCGACTGCGTCCGCGACGCCTCCATGGAGGCCCTGAACCGGTATCTGAAGATCCCCTCCATGAAGTCCTTCTTTTTCTACGGCCCTCCGGGCTGCGGCAAAACGTATATCATCGAGGCCTTTGCCCACGAGCTGATGCAGCAGGGCTATAAGTTCATGTCCCTGTCCAGCGCCGATATCCACAGCAAGTTCTCCGGCGAGGCGGACAAGATCGTGCAGCGGGCCTTCCGGGAAGCCGTGGACAACGCCCCGTGCATCCTGTTTATGGACGAGGTGGACGGCGTGTGCCAGAACCGCAACCTGCCCAACCTGTCCGACTTCAATATGCAGCTGACCACCACGTTCCTTACCGCCTATAACGGCCTGAGCCGGGCCAACGCCGAGGAGAAGTCCGTGATCTTCATCGGCGCCACCAACTACCCCGCCAACGTGGACGCCGCCATGCTGGACCGCGTGGAGCTTGTGCGGATCCCGCTGCCGGAGGAGGAGGTCCGTAGCCAGGTGTTCCGGAGCGCGCTGGAGAACATTGTCCGGCTGGAGCCGGGCCTTGGCTGGCTTGACATGGCCGTTGCCACCGAGGGCTATAACCAGCGGGACGTCAAGGCCATCATCGAGAAGCTGAAAAAGCTCATCCGCGTCGGCGCGGCGGACGGCTGCACCTCCGGCGAGGAGGCCGTCTCCCGCCTGCAGGACGGCGCCTTCTGCCTGACTCGCCAGATGTTTGACCAGGCGATGCAGGCCTATGTGCCCACGCCCAAGGACGATATCGAGCGCCGCCTCAACGAGTTTGAGCGGCAGATGAGCTATATGTAATGGCAGGACGCGAAGGAGGATCCCGTGAGAATTACTGCATCCACCATTGCGTGGGCTGAGGAGCTTGTTGAAACCCCGGAGAAAAACGCTCCGGAACTGGCTGATCTTCCTGACTGCTTCCAGTGGCGCGACACCCTGAGGCAGGTCACCACGACGCTGCACGACACATCGGTGCTGGGTATGCCGACCCCCCACGGGGTGCTGTTTTTCGGCCCCCCCGGCAACGGCAAGCACACCCTGGCCCGGGCATATATCTCCACCCTGTGGCACGGGCGGAATGTGGGGCACGAGCTCGTGCCTCTGTTCCGGGTCGACGCTTCCCAGTTTCCGGAGGGACTGGACCTGCAGAAGGCGCTGGATCGGATCGACACCGTGTTCGATGTGATCTCCGGTCCCGAGAAATACGATTTCTGCGACGATGCCGAGTTTGGCATCATCCTGTTCGATCAGATGGAGCGGTACGCCCATGTGGACGCGCTGGCATACAGCATTGCCCAGTGGACGGCGGACCTGAGCGACCATGCGGCGGTGATCTGCATCACCGAGGATGAGTCCATTATCCCCTCCGATCTGCGCAGGGCCCTGTTTCCTTGCCGCTGCAGCAACCCCGGTCCGCGTCTGCGCCAGCAGATCCTGGAATGGGGCCTCAGGTGGACAACGGTATCCAACGACCGATCGGTATCGATAGACTTAGGACTCAACGGGATCTCCGAGGACGAGATCGTCCAGCGGACAGACGGGCTGAATTGCGCCGGTCTGCACGATCTGGTGATGCAGCTGCGGCTGGCAGGGCTTACGAAGATTCTGGACTCCGATAGGCCGAATATCAGTGTGCCTTTGGAAGAGGATGTCATACTCAATGCGCTGGAGCTGCAGGAGCGGCGTGCCGCTCCCGCAGCGGTTCCCACCGTGATCCAGACCGTGGCTGTTCCGGCGGGCGGCGTGTCCTCGGTACAGCTCGGAGCGGAGGTTGATCCTCAGGAGGACACCGGAGATATGACCGAAGAGGAGTATTTTAACTATTTTTAATTGCCCACCACCCTACCAACGAGAGGAGTGCATCCATATATGCATAAAACACCGTCCAACGCTCTGCGGCAGGCCGCCAAGCAGTTCTGCCGTGAGCAAAAGGTCCGGATCATCCGGCGCCGGGACCTGAACCAGCTTACCTCCAAGGTGGAGGGCAAGGTCCTGTGCAATTTCGGATTTATCCATCACCCCCGGCTGACGGCTATGTTGCCGGAGGAAAAGCGCATTTTTATCACCGATTACGCCTGCGACTGCTATGAGTTCAGCGACTCCGGCAGTCTCTGCAGCCACTGCACCGCCCTGGCCATGGAGGCTTTTGGCGATGGGGAGTTGGTTTATGAGCAGAGAACCAACCTGCCCGGCGGGGAGTTTTCCGATGGCGATCTGCCGGAGGACGGAAACATCACCGTGCTGTCGGACGAAGTGGACGGCGAGGGGCAGCGTTGCGTGGAGGGCAAGGCTCTGTGCAGCTTCGGGTTCATTCATCACCCCCGGCTGATGCTGCGCGGCCGGGAGGTGGCGGACTACGCCTGCGACTGCTACAGCTTTGTCGGTAGCAATGCGTTCTGCCCCCATTGCCGGGCCCTGCTGAAGCTCGTCCTGGGAGCGGATATCCCGGAGGAGACCCCTGAGGAGGAGCCTGTCCCGGAGGAAGCCGCTCCGGAGGAGACCCCTGAGGAGGAGCCTGCCCCGGAGGAAGCCGCTCCGGAGGAGACCCCTGAGGAGGAGCCCGTCCCGGAGGAAGCCGCTCCGGAGGAGACTCCCGCAGAGGAGCCTGCCCGGGAGGAAGCCGTTCCGGAGGAGACTCCCGAGGAGGAGTCCGTTCAGGAGGAATCCGCTCCGGCCCCGGAAGCGGAGCCCTGGGATGGGCGGATCCGCACCATGCAGGTGCTGTTCGGCCGGGCATTGGAGGACGGCCGGCCGGTATGCTGGTATCCCAACGACACGACCTGTGTGTTCCACCCCAACATGGGGATCATCGGCACCATGGGAACCGGCAAGACCCAGCTGACCAAGTCCGTGGTGACCCAGCTCTGCCGCCAGCGGCGCAATAATTTCGACGGCCACCCCCTGGGCATCCTGATCTTCGACTACAAGGGCGACTACAACGAGACCAAGCCCGAGTTCGTCCAGGCCACCGGCGCCCGGGTGCTTACCCCCTATCACCTGCCCTTCAACCCCTTTTCCCTGCAGGGCATCCGGCGCAAGCCGATGCTCCCCATCCACACGGCCAACGCCTTCACCGACAACATCGCCCGGATATACAACCTCGGCCCCAAACAGACCACGACCCTGCTGGGCTGCATCATCAGCGCCTATCAGGCCTGCGGCATCCAGGCCGCCGCTCCGTCCACCTGGGACCGTCCCGCCCCCACCTTTGATCAGGTGTATGAGATCTACAGCAAGGATGATTCCATCAAGAAAAACGACTCGCTGTATGCCGCCATGGACCACCTGTATAAGTTCCAGATTCTGGAGGGCGACGCCCGGCGCACTACCTCCCTGTTTGAGCTGGTGAACGGCGTGGTGGTCATGGACCTGTCCGGCTATGACGCCGATATTCAGAACCTGATCGTGGCCATTACCCTGGAGCTGTTCTATTCCCAGATGCAGAACTCCCAATCCAGCCTGGCCGATAAGGACTTCCGCCAGCTGACGCGCTTCATCCTGGTGGACGAGGCCGACAACTTCATGTCCCAGAACTTCCCGGCCCTCAAGCGCATCCTGAAGGAGGGCCGCGAGTTCGGCGTGGGCACCATCCTGTCCACCCAGTCCCTGCGCCACTTCGGCTCCGGCGACGGCGACTATTCCAGCTATATCCTCTCGTGGGTGGTGCACAACGTGTCCGACCTGAAGCGCTCGGACGTGGACTTCGTGTTCAAGACCTCCTCCGATCCCGCCACGGCAGAGATGCTGTATCAGGGGATCAAGTCCATCGGCAAGCACCAGAGCGTCATCAAGGCGGGCAACGCCGCGCCTGTGACCGTGCAGGACACCCCCTTCTGGCAGATCGCCGAGGATACCGCCGAAAGCTATCTCCCCGAGTCGGAAGTACCGGAGGAGCCGGAGGCGTGACGCAGTCCGGACAGGATCCGGATATATAAGCGAAATTCCGTCAGTTCACCGGTTCAAAAGGCCGCCCCGAAGCCGGGGCGGCTTTTTCAGATCAGCCTGCCTCTTTTTTGACATGCAAAAGCTCCGGGATGAAAACCTCGTCCCGGAGCTTTGATTTTTACGGCAGGTAGTTCAGCGGGTCCACCAGGGTGCCGTTGCGGGTCACGCCGAAGTGGCAGTGGGGGCCGCTGCTGATGCCGGTGGAGCCCATGCGGGCGATCTGCTGGCCCTTGTACACGTGCTGGCCCACAGACACCAGCAGGGAGCTGTTGTGGCCATAGGTGGTGACGAAGCCGTTGCCGTGGTCGATCTTCACGCAGTAGCCCAGGCCGCCGTACCACCCGGACAGGGTCACGGTGCCGCCGTCGGCGGCGTAAATGGCGGTGCCGTAGCTGTTGGCGATATCCAGGGCCTCATGATAGGTGGAGGCGCCGGCCACGCTGGCCCGGCGGGGGCCGAAGTAGGAGGTGATAACGCCGTAGCAGGGCCAGCGGAAGCTGCCGGTGGGGAACCAGGTGGGCCGGACCTTGGTGCCCCGGGCCTGGACCTCGGCCACAGGCTGGGACAGGGTCACGGAGGCCACATATTCCCGGGCGGTCTCCTCACCGTTGATGATGGTCACGTTGGCGGTGACGTCCGCCTTGCCGTACACGCCCTTGGACAGCACCTTGGTGTCGCCCTGGTACATGCTGGCGTCGTCCCGGTAGGTGATGGTATAGGGCAGGTCACGGATGTAGTTCTGCCGCTCCACGGCCACCACCGTCAGGTAGGGCACGGCGTTGGAGATGGTCAGCTGGTCCCCGGCGTGGAGCACGGCGATGTCATAGCCGGGGTTCAGAGTCAGAAGCTGCTGATTGGTCATGCCGTTGTCCTCGGCGATGGCGGACCACACGTCGCCGGGCTTCACGGTGTATACCACGGCCCCCTCCTTGGTGGCGTTGAGCTTCTCGGCGATATAGCCCAGGTTGGAGATCAGGGAGCTGTCCACATAGCCCTCCTTGATCTCCACGTTTTCCACAAAGCTGCAGTCCACGGTGTTCTCGGTGATATAGCCCGCCTTCATCTGCTCCAGCAGCTGATCAATGGCTCCGGCGTAGGTGGTGGCGGCCACGGCCTCGCCGTCTACATACAGGGTATAGCCATAGGTGACGTCGCCGATCTGGTCCGTCAGGTTCTCGGCGAACTCCTCCCGGCTCTCCAGGTCCCGGCGGGGGACCACATGGGTCTGGGTGGACAGCAGGGCGGTGTCGATGGCGTAGTCCTGGTCCTCTAAGGTCTGGCGGGTGACGGTCTCCAGCTGCTGCACCGCCTGGTCCACCGTCCGGCGGGAGCCCACGGTGCCCAGGTTGATGCCGTCATAGCGGACGGTGGTGCCGATGGTGTATACCGACAGCAGCACGATCACCGCCGCCGCCGTGACGCAGGTGCCCAGGAAGATGGCCGGGTGCAGGTGCAGCCGCTCCAGCAGGCCCCGGATGCTACCGCTACGGCGGATGTTGTGCCTGCGGCGCAGGGCAAACCGCTCCCGCAGGCCCGCGCCTATCCGGGGCATACTGCCCCAGGCGAACAGCAGCAGCTGGGCCAGGCGGTTTTCGGACTCCGGAAACTCCCGGCGCTTTTTCTGCCGGGCCAGGCTCCGCAGGCGATGCCAGCTGTCCCGCAGGGGGGCGATGACGTGGCGCTTCACGGCAGTCTGGATGTCCAGGTCCAGCCAGTCGGGATTTTCCCGGGTGTACCAGGCCCAGTCCTTCAGGTTCTGCCGCCAGAGCTGCCAGATGCTGCGCCGCTCCTCCGGCGTGATGTTGACGTCGTTGACGTCTTTATGCATAAGGTCTTGTTTCATAATCAGGACGCCTCAAAAAGTTACAAATTCGTTACAAAAATATATGATACATGGTTTTCCCCCATCCGTCAAGGGATTTCACGGGAATTAACAGCTTTTTCATATTTAATCCCCGGTAAATTCCGGAAAATCCGCCGGTATTTGCCGGGGAAACAGCCGTCCGGCGGATAGTTCACCCGGGCAAAATTGGGGATTTACTTTTTGTATAAAGCACGGTATAATCTACTTACTGTATAGAAAAAGATAGGTGAGAGAGAATGGCAACTGATTTTTCCCGCACGCTGAGCCTGCTGCGGCAGGAGAAGGGCGTTTCCCAGCGGAAGGCGGCGGCGGAGCTGGGCATCAGCCAGGCCCTGCTGAGCCACTATGAAAACGGCATCCGGGAGCCGGGCCTGGCCTTCGTGACCCGGGCGTGCGACTATTACCATGTGTCGGCGGACTATCTGCTGGGCCGGACCCTGAGCCGGGACGGGTCCATCATCGAGGCCGGGGACGTGTACGATTCCTCCGGCGAAAAGGGCAGCCTGCGGGGCAGCATCATGGCCACCCTGCAGAAAAAGCTGGTGGTGAACACCGCAGGGGTCCTGTTTGACCAGCTGGGCAAAACCGGCAGCCGGGAGGCTGTCACCGCCGCCGGGGACTATCTCAGCGGGGCGCTGTACGGCCTGCTACGGCAGCTGTATCGCCGGGGCGGCGGCAACGAGGACTTCTTCGCCGTGTCCCCCGGGGACTATGACGGCGGCCTGGTGCAGGCGGACATGACCATGAGCCAGGTGCGGTACCGCCGGGCCCTGAGCCAGGCGGAGGAGGTCCAGGAGATCACCCCGGACGCCCTGACCGCCGGGTATCCCGGCCTGGGTCAGAGCGTGGCCCAGGTGATCCACAACACCGACGAGCGGTGCAAGAGCCTGCAATAACATTCACAATAAGGAGGTATCCCCCATGTCTGACGAGACGAAAGCCAGCGCCACCGTGTCCGACTACCTCCGGTGGCGGGGCGACCTGACCTTTGCCCAGGACGGGTTCAACGAGGTGGACAACCTGCTCCTGTGCATCATTTCCTATATCAAGCTGGAGAACATCCCCCGGCTGCGCAGCTTCGATCCCCAGGACGCCATGCCCATGGGGGACGTGTGCCGCCTGCTGACGGAGGAGGACGAGCAACTGGGTCTGTCTACCCTGGACTACATCCCCCTGATGCGCCAGGCGGCGGAAACGCCCCGGTTTCGGGAGGTGTCCCTGTTCGCCTTTGAGAGCCTCCACGACGAGGACCGGCAGATGCAGTTTGCCGCCGTGTCCTTCCTGCTGCCGGACGGCAGCGTATACGCCGCCTATCGGGGCACGGACATGACCATTGTGGGCTGGCAGGAGGACTTCAACATGAGCTTCCTTTCCGCAGTCCCCGCCCAGGTGAAGGCCGCGGAGTATGCCGGGGCCGTGGCCCGGGCCTGTCCCGGGCGTGCCCTGCGCATCGGCGGACACTCCAAGGGCGGCAATCTGGCCGCCTGGGCGGCGGTGCACCTGGACGAAAAGCTCCAGCGCCAGCGGCTTATCGCCGCCTATAACAACGATGGCCCGGGCTTCAGCCGGGACCTGGTGGACACCCCCGGCTATCAGGCGGTGGCGGATCGGCTGTTCACCTATATCCCCGCCTCCTCCATCGTGGGGGTCCTGCTGGAGCACGCCGAGGACTATGAGGTGGTGGACAGCACCGCCCGGTCCATTATGCAGCACGAGCCCCTGTCCTGGTGCGTGGAAGGCCCCCGGTTCGTCCACCTGGGCCAGCGGTCCCAGCTGGGCCAGCTGTCCGACGGAGTGCTGCGGGAGTGGATCGGCTCCATGAGCCCCCGGGAGCGGGAGCAGTTCTCCCGGGCGTTTTTCGACATCCTCAGCCGAGGCGGCCGCACCAAGACCCTGGAGGACCTGCGCAGCGGCGGTCTGGCCGCCGGAGCGGCCCTGATCCGGGAGTATGCCGGGGCCGACGAGGAGAAGAAAAAGATCATCTCCGAGATCTTCCGCCGCCTGGCGGTGGACGTGAAGGACGAGCTGATGAAGGCCGCCGGAGCCGGGGTGCGCCGGGCCGGGGAGTCCATCCTGGCCACGGGCCAGGCCATCGCCGACCTGCGGAAATGAGGATTTTATCCTGAATATCGAGTTTACTGCCGTGTTTTGCGTGACACGGCAGTAAATTTTTACCATTTTGAAAACTTTTGTTACCAATCTGTAATTTTTTGTAGCTTTTTTGAAACCATTGTGGTATAGTATCTCTTGTCGTTAGAAAATCCCCTTATGGAAAGGAAGTCTTACCCATGGTATCCCGACGTTTCGCCTGTCTGTTTCTGGCCGTGTCCATGACGCTGTCCAGCATCTGGATCGTCAGCGCAGATCAGAGCCATCAGATACAGGACGCGGCTGAGGCCGCCGCCAGCTACTCCGCCGCCGTGCAGGCGCTGGAGGAGGCCGGCCTGTCCCAGTCCGCCCAGGCCAATTCCAACATCGCCATCGACCTGGGGATGCTGGAGCAGGAGGAGACGGTGGACCTGTCCCGGCTGGCCGTTCAGGCGGTGCAGCTGCAGCAGGAGGAGGAAGCCCGGCAGGCGGAAGCCGCCCGCCAGTACAGTGAGAAGGGAGACATCGGGTG
>ERZ857840.1437-NODE-1437-length-27047-cov-18.036603_pt1 | contig 27047 bp, 21 predicted proteins | sample MGYA00519760_ERZ857840 | MGnify/ENA primary metagenome ERZ857840 (study PRJEB31778, sample SAMEA3449371) | human gut metagenome | biome: human gut; feature: human-associated habitat; material: faeces | place: United Kingdom | collected 2010/2012 ... | reverse complement strand
TTTGCAGATAGGTCAACAGGTCGATTTGCCGTGCCTGTTCCACCACCTCCGGTGGGATATACGGCATAAAATCACCTGCTTTCCCGGTGCTGTTTCTTCTCCTGTCGTTGCAAGCTCTTATCCGCTTCCGTTTCTATGGAGTCCCGGATGGTATCCATATGCTCGGTTTCTCTGTCCCGGAACTCCTTATACACATCGCTCAGAGGGGATGGCGACCGGAGCAAAGCCTTTGCCTTTTTCGGGTCAAGCTGCAAGTCCTCCATACACATCACAATGTCCTCACGCATCGTATATTCATAGGTGTGATTGAGAATTTCGGCAGGCTCTTGGGACAAAAGCCAGTCCCGATATTTGTCCTGCTCGGCTTTCATTTTTTCGTAAAGCAGATTGTTGTAGTCTTTGATATTCATTTTTGCACCTCCGCTTCATAAATGATATTTGTAGCCAGTTCTCGCAACGCACCCTTGACAATACGGCTTGCTGTTGCTCCGGCTGAGAGAGTGTGTTGAACGGCAATATCAAGATAATACTCTTTCTTTGTCTTACGAAATGTCATCTTGTCAAACCCAAGTCTTGCGGCAATCATTGCCCTTTGTCGGTAATCCAGTTTTGCATATTCGGCAAGAATTACCTCGCAGAGATTATCAAAGGCTTGGCAATGATCTGTAAATATCGCTGCATCATCGCCGCAAACGGTTCTGATTGCGTCCGCAATCATATATGCCGCATAAAGTTTGTCTATTTCAGAAGCCTGCGTTTCGGCAGCAGGCGAAGCAGAAATTGCATCCTGATTCATAGCTTCGTCGTCAAAATCGTCATACAACCCGTATTCTCCGAGTTCGTCATAAAAACCGGCTGTTGACTCGCTTATTACATTATCTTTCATAAGATTTCTCCTTTCTTTCGGGTGGTGCGTCGCCCTCGTCAGGTTCATCACCGACAATTTCGTTCTCACGCTTATCCACATTGAGAAGTGCGTTGAGTTCATTCAATCGCTCTGTTTTGGTTTTCAGTTCTTCCTCCTGCGGGAACGGTCTTTCCACATCCTCCTTTGCCGCTTCAAACTGATTTTTGAGGTTGTCAAGCTCCTGCTCGTTCATCTCCAAGCGCTTCGGCAGACCTTCAAGCGCATTGTCCAAACGGGTAATATTGCCGATATTATCCGTGCCGAGGGATAAGGAATAACCGAGTTCGCCTTTGAGTTTTACCTTGTATTCCTTATAGAAAGTGTCAAACGAAAGCTCTGTTTGAAACCCACGGTACTCACCGAGGGGGATAGGTTCGGGGCTTGACATTGCCTTGCACGCTTTCAAAATAGCATTACCTGCGTCAGCCTTTTCAGAATAAAAAACACCCTTGACCGTCATACCGACAAAGGTTTCACCGGACGGCTTCGGGTGCTGCGCAACACGCTCTATATCTGATTTCAGGCTCGCTATCGTTTCGGTCAGCCGTGCGATTTCCTGCGGAAAATGCTTAATGATTTTGTCCTCCAAAGCGTACTTTTCGGAAAGAAAGCTGGACTTCAAAAGCCGCAACTTCTGCACCTGAATATCCAAGTCCATTTTCTCCTTGATATTCGGATCGCCCGTTGCCAACATCTTGATTTCAGCATAGGACAGGGCGGTTTCGTCTATATCCTCGCAGGAACGGACGGGCGATTTGCTTGTCATTATCTGCGAAGCAAACTTTTGCTTGCCCTCCACAAGTTGATACAGATATGCGTCAAAGGTTTCCTTCGTTACAAAACGGTAGATGTGAACCTCCGAGTTTTTATTTCCCTGACGGATACTTCTGCCGAGCCGCTGTTCCAAGTCGGACGGTCGCCACGGACAGTCAAGATCGCTTGATGCGGAAAGTCTGTCTTGGACATTTGTGCCTGCACCCATCTTTTGTGTACTGCCCATCAGAATACGGACATCCCCTCGGCGCACCTTTTTGAAAAGCTCCAGCTTTTTCGCTTCGGTATCCGCATTGTGGATAAACTTTATTTCTTCGGCGGGTACGCCACGGGCAATCAACTTCTGTCTAATGTCATCATAGACATTGAAAGAGCCGTCGTTTCTCGGCGTAGACAGGTCGCAGAAAAACAACTGCGTCAGCCGTTTTTCGCTACCACGCTCCCAAGTTTCATACATTGCGTTCACGCAGGCATTGAGCTTGCTGCCCTCAAAATCGGGGAGAAGCGGGTCAATCAGCCGCTGGTCGAGAGCAAGCCGTCTGCCGTCGTTTGTGATTTTGAGCATATTATCCACTTTGGCGTCCACCATACCGTTCCGTATTCTTTCGGCTCTTTTGGCAAGGTCGGCTACCATCTGCTTTTGAATTTCAGAGGGTTCTACCGAGATGTTGTGAAAGACTGCTTTCGGTACAGGAAGGTCAAGCATATCTGCGGTTTTTATATCTGCCACTCCCTTAAACATTGACATCAGTTCGGGCAGATTGTAGAACCGAGCAAATTTTGTTTTGGCTCGGTATCCCGTCCCTTCGGGTGTCAGCTCCACGGTGGATACGGTTTCGCCAAAGGTGGACGCCCAACTGTCAAAGTGCTGCAAGCCGTTCCTTACAAGGGTGTCGTACTGCAAATATCTCTGTATGGAGTACATTTCCACCATTGAGTTGCTGATAGGCGTTCCGGTTGCAAACACCGTGCCACGACCGCCCGTAATCTCGTCAAGGTAGCGGCACTTCATAAAAAGGTCGCTGGATTTCTGTGCTTCGGTCTGTGCGATACCGCCGACATTCCTCATTTTTGTATAGAGGAAAAGGTTTTTATAATAGTGGCTTTCGTCCACGAAAATTCTGTCCACACCTAATTCCTCAAAGGTCACAATATCGTCCTTGCGGCTTTGGTCGTTGAGTTTATCGAGTTTCAGCTTGACGGATTTTTTCGTTCGTTCAAGCTGCTTGACCGAGAAGTTATCGCCACGGTTTCTTTTTAGCTCTGCAACACCCTCCGTAATTTCATCAAGCTGCTGTTCAAGGATTGCTCGCTGCCGTTCAATGGACATCGGTATCTTCTCAAACTGCGTATGCCCGATGATAATAGCATCGTAGTCGCCTGTTGCAATTCTGCCGCAGAATTTTTTGCGGTTCTTTGTTTCAAAATCTTTTCGTGTAGACACCAGCACATTAGCGGACGGATAGAGCTGCAAAAACTCCGCCGCCCACTGTTCGGTCAAATGGTTGGGGACGATAAAGAGGGATTTGCTGCATAGTCCGAGCCGCTTGGATTCCATCGCTGCGGCGACCATTTCAAAGGTTTTTCCGGCGCCCACGGCGTGTGCGAGAAGTGTATTGCCGCCGTACAGAATGTGTGCGATAGCACTTTTTTGATGTTCCCGAAGTTCAATTTCGGGGTTCATACCGCTGAATACGATACGGCTGCCGTCGTACTCACGGGGGCGCAGACTGTTGAATTTGTCGTTATAGAGCCTGCACAGCTTCTCTCTGCGTTCGGGGTCAGACCATATCCAATCCTGAAAGCCCTGCTTGATAAGCTCCTGCTTTGCCTGTGCGAAGGCGGTATCGTTTTTGTTGAGAATGGCTTTCTTTTTGCCGTCTGCTTCCTCCACATAATCGAAGACACGCACATCTTTCAGGTTCAGTGTTTCCTCGATGATTTTGTAGGCGTTGATACGATTTGTGCCGTAGGTGGTAGATGCCTTCACATTGCTGCGGTCATAGGACTTACCCTCAATATTCCACTCGCCGGTATAGGCAGAGAAGTGAACCTTGATGTTCCACTGTGCGTACCTCGGCGTTCCCAAGAACTCAAACATAAACTGTTCGACAATTTCGGTCGGCAGCCAAGTAGCACCAAGGCGAACGGAGATTTCACTTGCAGCCAGGTCTTTGGGCTGCACCTTTTCAAGCGCTTCCACATTGACGGTGTAATCTTCGGGATACATTTGTGCGGACTTTTTCGCAATCGCCAGCTTCTCACGGACATTGCCGGAGAGGTATTCGTCTGCCATCAGGTATTTTGCCTGAGTGGTGTCGCCGTAGCCGTACAGCGGGTTTAAGAAGATAACGCCCTTCAAATCCGCAAAGATTTCATCCTCGGTCTTTCCGGTCAGCTCACGCATATACTCCATATCCACACGGGCTTTTTCGCCCATAGATATGGCAAGCGCTTCACTGGCGGTATCTACGGAAGTAACCGGGGTATGTGGTTTGATGGTTCGCTTGTAGAATATATCCGCCTTGCGTTCAAGCTGTCCTTCATCGTCCAAAACTTCAAGCGCCGCAATCAGAGAAAAGGAGCTGTCCTGCGAAAAGGCGGAGATATTTCCACGGCTGTTGATAAGCCCGTAATGCGCCGAAAAGGTATCATAAAGCGAGTTTAATTGCTCTTGCTCGGCTTTGATTTCCGAGTCGGGGTAATCATCCGTCTGCAATTCTATCAGCCGTCTGACCGAATCTCGGATACGGATCATTCCCTTAATGCGGTTCTCTGCGGTTGCCGATACATCAACGGGAGTCATACGGCTGTTCTCACGGAAATAGATTTTATCGTCCAAAACCGTGTAGGAAAAGTTTCTGACTGTCGGATCGGCAGGAATGGAATTATCTTCTTCGTCCAGTTCGTCCTCGACCTCATATGCCGTAAGCTCACCGTGAATGTTGGAAACGGCTTCGTCAAGCTGCTCGGCAAGGTCTGCACCCTCAAAGGGTTCGCAGGTGGCTTCAAGTCCGAAACGTCCCGATACCATTTTCATCTCACCGAGTACCATTTCGGGGTGCTCGACGAAATAACTGTTCATCGTTATCCCGTTTTCGTCCGTGCCGAACTGCACCCAATCCGGCTCTATATCCACAATGCGGTCACGCTTTTGCAGGATCAGAATATCCGACACGACCTCCGTTCCGGCGTTGCCCTTAAAGGTGTTGTTCGGTAAGCGGATAGCGCCGAGCAGGTCGGCTCTCTGTGCAATATATCTTCGTACCGCTGAGTTTTCCTTGTCCATTGTGCCTTTGCTCGTAATGAGCGCCATTACGCCGCCCGGACGGAGCTTATCTAAGGATTTTGCAAAGAAATAATCGTGGATGAGGAATTTATGCTTGTCGTACCGCTTGTCAGGGACTTTGAAATCCCCGAAAGGCACATTACCCACAACCGCATCAAAGAAGCTGTCGGGGAGGTTGGTTTCCTCAAAACCCTGTGCAGCGATAGAGGACTTTTGATATAGCTGCTGTGCAATTCCGGCAGAAATTGTGTCCAGCTCCACACCGTAGATTTTGCTTTCCTTCATTTCTTCGGGCAGCATACCGATAAAATGCCCGATGCCGCAGGACGGCTCCAAGATGTTGCCCTCACGGAAGCCGAGCTGTTTCATCACTTTATACACGGCTTTTATGAGCGTAGGCGGTGTGTAAAATGCGGTCAGGGTGCTTTCTCTTGCGGAAGCATATTCCTCCGGCGTCAGAATGTTTTTGAGCATCCCATATTCGGTTCGCCAAGAGTCTGCCCGTTCGTCAAAGACTTCGGGAATACCGCCCCAACCCACATACTTGGAAAGGATGATCTGCTCGTCGGGTGTGGCAAAGCGGTTTTCCTCTTGACACTTTCTAAGCGTTATAATTGCCGCATAGTTTCTGTGAAAACGCTCTTTTTTGTTGACCTCTGCAACCTCGTGAGCAGCAAGGTCAAAGGTGTGGCGGTCTGCCATCGGGATTTCGGGGTGAATGTCAAAGGTCTGCACTCGGCTTTTCTTCGGATGCTCCCAAACAGGGGTAAGAGGTGCTTCCACCTGTGCAAGTTCTTCCTCGGAGAGATAAACAAGGTCGTTAAAGGACAGTGCTTGCAGTCCTTTTTCGGTCAGTTCTTCAAGGGACGCATACTGCTCACTGCGGACGACCTTGCCATCTGCAAGAGTTTCGATGCGGAAATCCACAAGGTTTACTCTTGCCTGAATTTCGTGCCTGTCGTCCTCGGTGGTGGTGTAGGCAACCTCCACAGAGGCAAGGTCGGTGTAGTCAGCACCTTCCTCACGCTGATATTCCTCTTTACAGAAATCGTCAATCAGGCGCTTCGCCGTATCCAGTGCGTTTTCCGGCAAATACGGGCTGTCGATGATCTCAAAGCCCTTGGGCGGTGGGTCAAGCTGTGCGATAAAACCGTGCGGAATCGTGTTGCCGTCTTTGTCCTTATACAGAACAATGCTCATCGGCACACCGTAGTAATTTTCCTCCTTAATGTCTTTTTCAAAGCTGTACGGATTTGTGTACTCAATGCTTTCACGAACACGACCGTCCGTGTGCAGGTAATCAATTCTGCCGATTGGCTTGGAGTCGGTGGGAGCTTCCTTATTGGTAGAAACCAAGCTGCGGGTAATGCGTTCACCGTCCTCCAAAGAGTTGACCGCAACATCATACCCTCTGTCGCTCAGCATTGTAAGATAGGTTTCCAAGCGGTGCTGCGGAAAGCCTACCATCGGGATACGGGAGTTTTTATCTACGGCACGGGTAGTCTGCATCAGGTCAAGGGCTTCTCCGATGATTTTTGCGTCCTCGGCATAGACTTCAAAGAAGTCGCCCATTTGATAGAGTACAAGGCTGTTCGGATTGTCCGCCTTGATTTCAAGATAGTCCCGATAAAACTGCGGAAGATGGTTTTCCGGCGACACTTCGCTTTCCGCCTGAGATACGAGGGTGTTCATCGTATCCTCGCTTCTGCCTATGCGTTCGGGGTGCGGGTCGGCGTATTCTTTCAGTACGGCGTCGTATTCGGGTGTGCCGAGGTCAACAAGCTCCGTCTTGGCGTGTTCGTCAAGGTATTCAAAGAAGCCATCCGTGCTGTCCGTAGCTGCCTTTGCTTCGGTTATAAGGTCATAGGGCAGATGTGCGAATACAAACTGACCGCCCGCCGTTGCATCGGGGTTATAATAGACCGCTTCAAACTCACCGACATCGGGACGGTGGAAATAGTAGTCATCATCCCCGATGGGCGTGGTGTTCGGGTCGGTGTGAGATTTCTCCCTTTCCGCTGCCCGTTCGATACGCTCCACAACGCTTTGCGGCAAGTTTTGCACATAGTAGGTGATCTCACCTTCGGGGGAGATGTGGGCAATATTCTGATAATCCCCGTTGACTTCTACGGCACGGTTCCAAACGGTCAGCCCGTTGCCGAGGTAGCCCATACCTATGTCATACGGGGCAGCCTTTTCTTCGGCTGGTAAGCTCTTGACCTTCAAGTGATCGTTCAGCGGGTTTTCCTGCACCTTGCTGTCAAACTCGGCTCTTGTCATTTCTTTATTGAAAAGCGGGTATTGCGTATCATAAAGCATTACACGCTCGTCATCAAAGGACAGGATTTCATACTTGTTTGCGCCGAGATAGACCGTGCTGCCGAGATGGTATTCGTACCGTTCGTTTGTCGGTTCTTCCTTTTCGGGCGGTGCAGTAGAAAGAATTTCTCTGTTTCGGCGTTCTTCGGCAAGCTCCGCACGGCGTTCCTCCTGCTTTTGCAGCCATTCGGGGTACTGCGCCTTTTCCTTGGGGTTCAGGTAGCGGTCAAGCCTTATCAGCTCAGCAATGCGCTTTGCTACCTGATTCCATTTTAGGTCGATATGAGGTTTATCGCTTCCGATGCCTTTAGAAATACGGATACCTTTGCCGTCGTGCTGCTCATCAATATCGGCTCCGACAATAGCCGGATAGACTCCGCCCCAGCCGTATTCATTTTTTAGGAAATCGGCGTTTTCTTTGACGGAAAGGCTCTTTTGGAATTGCTCATAGATACGCATTTTTCCTTCGGAAAAGCTGCTGCCACGGGTAAGAACAGCGTCGATGATCTCCTGAGAAAAAGTAAAAGCAGAGGTTTTCCGTTCCTCTGCTTCATCAATCATCAATGACATCTGCCCGTCGATAGAGGGCAGCGGCTTCATCGTATCCTGCAACTCTCCGAGCAGGCACATTGCTTCAAAGTATTGAGCAATGACGCCCCAACCGTAAAAGCTCTGTGCCGTTCGGGAGAGATAGCTGTCTGCCCAAAGCAGCAACCCATTCTCATAGGTCTTGTAGCCTACACGCCGACCGTCACTCAAAATAACCTCGGTATAGTCGTTATTGAAAATGCTCTTGATATAAGAAATACGGGCGTCCTTATCAGCGGTTGCTTCAAAGAATGCCCGTATCTCGTCTTTGCTTACTTTCAGGTGTGGTGTTGTGCCGAACATTTCACGGATAGTATCGTCATTGCCGAAGAACGGCAGGCTCTTATCCTCGTGGCTGCGGTCGTAGTAATTTAAGCGTAGATTACCTGCTTCAATACCACTTCCTGAACCCTGCTGCGGATATTGTTCATCTTCCGAACCCAGCTCATCATATCCGCCGCTTTCAGGCGCTCCGTCACGCCCTCCGCCGCTGCCATCTGCTTGGTCAACTGTTCCTCCAACTCGGTCGCTCTCTGCTCGGTTTCGTTCAGATGCTCGTTCAGAGTGCAGCTCGTCAGGAGATTGTAGTACAGCACCTTGCGGTTGGCTTTCAGATAATTCGCTCTCATCCTTGCGTACCGTCCCATTGTCACTTCCGGCTGCTCCGGCATTTTCAGATCGGGAAGCAGGTAGTCGCCCTGCATTGTGTAAGTGATTTCGTTCATCATCAAAACTCCTTTCGGTTTCGTTGCCTTTATTGTAATCGGCTTTTTCATTCTCTGCAAATGTGCGATTTCGTCGGTCAAGGGATAATACTGTTTTGGCGATTTCCGCAAGCCCCATTTTCGCAATATGGCTGGTAGCAAAGCCGAGAGCGTTTAATGTCTGCGGCGTATTGAAATTGAGGACTTCCTGAAAGTCGTCACGCTCAAAGTATTCCTCCGTATCCATACCGAGTCTTGCCATTATCATAAAGGCAACGCTGTTTGTTACGGCTTTTCTGTAAAAAGACGAAACGGCGTCCCCGTCCAGTTCCTCCAAGAAGCTGTCGCTTGTCAAATAGAGCAGTTCACGGGTATAATCGGGAAGATTATCCTCCACCGCATTGTGAGCAGCCGAAAAAATTGCGGACATCATATCGTTTCCGCCCACTAACTGCCCGAAGGTGTTTTCAAGCGTTTCAATAACTTCCTGCTCGTATTCCGGCTTCATTTCCCAAAGCGGAACGGGACTGGCATTTTTGCTTGCGTGGGTGTCGGAAATATCGAAGTAATGAATAAGCCGCTGGCGGCTTCTGCTTACATCGTCAAATACCGCAATACCCACAGCACCTCTGTTTACCCATCTTCCGAAAGACTTATTCCAGCGCTCAATTTCAAGAACAGCGGTAGCGTCCGGTCTTTGGGCGAACACAAGCAACTGCTCATCAAAGCGCAGCTTATAGTTTCGGCAGGCAGAAGTCAAAAAGGCTTGCCAGCTTTCCGGCGAGGATACAACCGTCTTGCAGGTGCGGCTGTATAGCTCTGAAATCAGGTCATATTTTCGTGCCATCGGCGGACACCTCCTTATCGTTCATAGTCTTTATTCTTCGGCTTAATAGGCTTGCCGTTTTCATCGTAATTTTTAGGCTTTGCGGCGGGCTTATCCCAACCGAACATCGAGCCTGCAACCATAGCCTGCTCCTGTGCTTTGCTTACACCCAGCTTTTCATTGAATTTGTCCTTGACTGCGGCGTTTTCCTCACGGCTACCGTCCTTGAATGTCGTAGCCGTGTAGCCCTTTTGCCAGCGCTCAATCTTAATGATCTCTCCGGTAGACGGAAGTGTGGAATAGCACATCGGCGGCAGGGGCGGCTCTTTCGGAGCATAGGTGCAGCCGCTTTCCTCCATACGCTCGGCAAATTCACAGATGTGAAAGAGATTGCGCCCGACCTCTGTGTGATAATCGTCGATATAGCGGCAGAGGTAGCTTTCGGGCTTTCCGTTACGGTCGGTAACGGTGATGCTTTCGCCGTCGGGAATACGAAACAGCACTTTATAATGGCTGTTAATAAAGCGAATGTCCCGATTGGCTTCTGCAATATGCTTATCCAGCCACTCCTTCACATAGCAAGAGCAGTAGAAGTTATAGTCGCCCTTCGTGGGATTGCAGCGGAGCAGAAACGCATATTTTTCGGTGTCGGCTCGAAAGCCGAATTCCGTAGTATAGTGACCCTGCATTTGGCTGTCCTTGTTTTCCCATCCCCTCCGAGCCATAACAGAGCGGTTTTGGAGAAGTCCGTATTTTTCGGAACGCAGAGCGTTGATTACATTGTCCAAGTCCTGCTTAAACTCGTCGCTTTTCCATTGCGGTCGGTTGTCAAACCAAGAGGTGTGAAACTCGTTGCCGCCTGAGCCGAAGTCCCCACGCAAGTAACCGATGTTTCCGGTCTGACTCTGAATTTGAGAGCTTTGAGAGTAGGTGTATTTGCGTTCGGGAACGGTCAGGGGGCGTAGTGTGAAATCTGCCATTATCGCTCGCTCCTTTCTTGTTGTGTTCTTTGTTTTGGAATATGAAAGCCGTAAACAGCGGCGATCTCATCCCCAAGTCGCCGGGTCACCCGTGCAATATCCGCACGGGTGGCTTTGCCGTAATAGATTTTGTTTTTCAGGTTCTCCATCTGTGTTTCAGAAACACCGTCTTTGAACACACGGTAGAGATAGTGATTTGTTCCGTCGTGATGGCTGGCGTCGGCACGGAGATCTCCGTATTTGTCTATATACCATTCGGTATAATCGGTGTCGGCGTATAAGCAATCCTTAATATTGCCGGAAGGGATTTCTTTATAGCCCATCACTCTGCCGTTCCACCTGCCGATGTCACCAACGATGATAATCGGCTGTGAAAGCTGAATATTCAGATTTGCCCGTTCATCGAAAAGGTAGTTGTCGTTCGTTTCCGCCATCCACGCATAAAGCGCACTTTCATCGTTAGGATCATCGTCCAATTCATTGGCTTCAAGGAACTCCTTGTAGTCCTCTCGCCAGTCGTCTATATCAAGATTGCGGTTGCTCCAAATGATATGACGGTCACTCGGTCTGTCTGTTAGGCTCATCGCTTTCACCTCCCAAATAGGAGAAAAGACGGTTCTTTGCAACCTGCTCCTGAAGCTCAGTAATAACCGTCATATCCGGCACGGTCACATCGGGAATTTTCAGGATCGTCGGCAAGGTCAGCGCCTTCAAATCCTTTTCAGTTTTGCAGCCTGCGTCAAAGAGCTTGGAAAGCACCTTGACCTTCTGCTGTAAATTCAGTTCTGCTGCGGTTTTCTTAGCTGGCATAGTTGTTTACCTCCTTATCGTTCCTGTTCTTTGGTCTTGTGTTTGCGGCTGATTGCTTCCGCCTTTTCCTTTGCCCAATCGGGCATACACTCCGGCTTTACTTCACCAAGTACATCCATACGCTCATAGCGGGCAGTCTTACCGTCATAAAGGTTCTTGCAGAACACAGCGCTGCCACGGGAATTTGCCGAAGCTCCGAAGCCGCCTGTTACAAGGAAAAGCTGGCGGTCAGCTCGCTGATATTCGGGTTTGAAAATGTCCGAATTGATAGCGATAATCTTGCCGTTAATGTCGTTCTTATAGTGGTCGGGGATGCAATCGTCTTGGGTAATCACGGTAACGGGAATACCCAGCTTTTCAACCTGCTCTTTGAACAGCTCCGTTTCATTTACAATACGGTTTCCGAAAAGGCGGGCAATTTCGATATAGTCATCGCTGCCTACAAATTCTTCATACCGTTCAAAAATTCCGTTTTGCTCCGCAAAGCCGCAAACGAATTTTTCGCCGTCCTTGTTATGCTTATCGCAGGCAAGCACGATCTCTCTTTTTCCCACATTGACGGCGCAAAGCACCGTGTAGTCCGCAATCATTCTCTTTTCATTTTCCATAGCCGTCACCTCAAAGAATATTGATAATCACGACAATATCACCGCCGCTTTCGGTTTCGGTGTTGCGGGAATACTCAGGAAAAAGGGATTGCACACGCTGCCTTGCTCTGCGGATGGTTTCAAAGCACGGAAGTCCGTAGGCTTTGTAGTTAAACGCAAGGTCGTCAAGGGGAAGCTCACCGGCTCGGAGATAATTTCCGTAGCGGTTGTAGTAGTGCATTATGAGGATCATATCGTCGAACCTTGCTCTCGGACAGTCCTTCAAAACGGAAAGCACACGGCTTTCCACGGTTTTCTGTTGGCTCATCTATATCCCTCCTTCGGATAGTAGAAATAGGGCGGAGTTTTTGCGCTCCGCCCCGTAAGGTTTATTACTTCTTTTTTCGGTTTCTCACTTGGAGAAAAACAAAGCCGCCGATGATAAAGGCGACCAAAACGATTGCAATAATAGTTTTAGGCTCCATTATTCCGCATCCTCCTTCTTTCTGTTTTTAATTGCGGTATAAGCGGTCACGCCGATACCCGCAACAGACAGACCGAGCAGAGCAAACCACAAGCCGAGCTTGCTGCTGTCGCCGGTCTTGGGATTGTCCATAAAGACATTGTGCATCTCAACGATTGTCGTCGAGTCTGTCATCACCGTTGCCGTCTTATCTGCGGGTCTGTTGTATGCGGCGGAAAGGCTGTCGGCAACCTCGGACACGGTGTATTCACCGATGCGAAGCCCCTCAATAAAGATTTTGCCGTTCTCATCGGTCTTAAAGATTTCATCGTAACCGTTCGCTCCGGTAACACGGAAAGAAAAACCCTCCACTTTACCGTCCGAAGAAGTTTTGATAATCTGCAAGCTGCCTTTCATTGCTGCATTGACAAACCCAACGCCCGCCTTGTTTTCAATGGCATAGGTTGCACCGTCCGTATCCACAAACACGGGGTAGACACCCGTATCAGGCAAAAATCCGTCGGGCGCTTTGGTTTCCTTTACGAGATAGTGACCGTAAAGCAGGTCTTTCATCTCATAGACGCCCATCTCGCTTTCGGTAAGTGTTCCGACAAGGGTATCGCCGTCATCCAGCTTTCCGTCGCCATTGTTGTCTTTGTAAACTTCAAAGGTCGCTCCGGTCAGTTTATTTTCGGGATAATCTGCGTCCACTTTGGTAAGGGTGATGTTGCCACGAATGTGCTTATTGACGATTTCAACCTCAACGACCTGACCGTTCTGCCAGACGGTTACGGGATAAACCGTGTCGTTCAGCACAAAGCCCGTCGGCTGCTCAATCTCACGGATATACCAAGTGCCAAAGGGGATGTTTTCAAAAGAAAAACTACCGTCCTCTGCGGAAACGATAGTCATCAAAGCAATTTCTTTTGTAAATTCGCCGTCGCTTGTACGGAAAATACCAATCAGCGCACCGCCGAGAGCGTTGCCGTCCTCATCGACTTTCTTGCCGGAAACAGAACCGTAAATCAGGTCATTTTCGATTGTCTTGCCGTTGTTAGCATCAATCTTAACGGTTGCCGTTTCCTGTCCTGCGTACTCAAAGTTTACGGGATACTTGGTATCCGAGAGGATATAGTGTTCATCGGTAGCGAGTTCTTTCACATAGTAGTTGCCGATAGGAAGGTCGGTCTTGATTTTTGCCGTTCCGTCCTCATTCAGCGTGATAATTTCGATCAGTCCGTCTGCCGGAATGGAAGTGCCGCTTGCGCTGACGATTTCCTCTGCGGCGAACAGTCCGAAGGAAATGTTCTTCATTTCGCCGTTTGTGCCGATATTAAAGATTTCGTTCTTTTCAAGGACCTTTACAAGCCCGATTTCAACCCTCTGCCTTTCGTTAAAGAAAGACGCTGCCGTTTCGGTTACGGAAATATTCTGTCCGGCATAGACAAGCTCGGCAATGTGAATTTCACCGTTCAGTACCATTCCATACGGCGCTGTGATTTCTCGCACCTCATATTTGCCGAGATAGAGTTCACGGCTCTTGGCAAAGCCGTCCCCATCTGTAATAACGGTATCTACCACCGTGCCTTTGGCATAACGGAGTGTTCCGTCAGGTGTATAAACATCTTCTGCGACACGAATTTCATATACCGCACCTTCAAGTCCTGCCGTTTCATAAACAGGCTGATAGATTACCTCCGTATCCTCAGAGCCGCTGACATTTACGCCGCTGAACACTTCGCCCGTCTTTTCAACGGTGATTGTTCCTTTCTGCGCCGTATTCGGTTTATTTACTTTAATCACCGTAACCCCGCTTTCTTCGGTAGAATTATCCTCGGTTACATCAAAATATATAGGAGTGCCGTCAAGCACATACCCATAAGGAGCCTGCACCTCGACAATAGAATAGCCCTTGCCGTAATCCAATTTTTCAGGGGTGACGAAGCAACCGTTGGCGTCCGTATAAAAGGTATCAATTACGGTAGGCGACGGGTAGGTGTAGGTCATTGTGATAAGGTTGCCCGTCGGATCGTAAATCTGAAAGCCTGCGCCTGCATAGGGAATTGTCTTGCCGCTTTCCGCATCAACTTTTACCACCTTGATATAACTCTCAAAGGGTGCGTTGTTGATAAGATGGCGATAGGTCTGACCGTCCTTTGCAATAAAGACATCGAAATCTTTAATAAACTCGCAACCCTCCCAACCTGCGGTCTGATGAACGGTATAGATGCCGTAAGGCATTTCTTTGGTCTGTGCAAATCCGTTTTCATCACAGGTGAGATAATCACGCTCGGCAGGCTTTGCGTTATCATAAGAGCCTGCGGCTTTCAGGAAAACTTCAAACTCTGCGCCGCTTTCGGGTGTTTCAATCTTTGTTTCGCCGTCATCACAATGCTTAATGATAGCGATATTGCCCTTGACAACCCACTCGTTCACATCGTTTGCTGTCTGATTGTGTTCAACGGTGTAGTGCTTTGTTTCTGCACCGATAGGATAAACGGTAGGATCAAGCAAATATCCCTTGCTCGGTGCAAGTTCTTTTACCGTCCAATCGTCCCCGCAAACATACTCCTTGCTCACAAACTGACCGTTTTCGTCGGTGTAGTATTCGTTAATGAGCTGATTGCCCTTGAAAATGCCGTACTTAGCCCCTGCGAGAGAAGCATCGCCCTGTTTGTTTCCGGTTTCGGCGTCGCTCTTGGTTACGGTCACGGTAAACTTTTTGAGCGTGTTCGTAAAATTACGGCTTGTAACCTCATTCCACTTGATCGGTGCGTTCTGCTTTTCGGGAATAACATAACGGACTGCGGTATCCACTTCTTCAACGGTATACGGCTCAGTGCCGGAGATAAGGACACCTTCAAAGGTTGCCACACCGTTTGCATCGGTTACGGCATACTCGTCAACGGCAATGCCTGAAAGCGAAGTACCGTAAAGATGAAAAGCCACGCCCTCAACAAAGTTGTCCTCGGAAGATTTGATAACCTTCAAACCGCCACGCTTTAATACATTGCTGAAAGTGACCGTAGAGGTGTGTCCCGATACAATCGTGACTCTCTGCACACTCTGCGGTTCGTATTTTTCTTCGGCAAGTTCCGTTACCGTGTAAACACCCGGCATAAGTTCAATATCCACCGTTCCGTCCTTTTTTGTGGTTACGGTTTGATTGACACCATTGCCTGCGATATTAAATTTAACGCCGTCTACCTTGTTATCCTCAGAGTGCTTCACGATATGACCGATACCTGTGGTTTCGGTCTTAACTTTCAGATAGAAAACAACGGGATCTTCCGCACCTGACATCATTGTCTGCTTGCCGGGGTAGCCCCAAATGAGGATATTACCGTCGATATTCGGAATGCTTTTCTGTGCCGTAATACCAACGGCGCTTTCAAGCATCTTTTTGGAAGTGAAAGTATACTGATTGCCGCTTCTCGATACGGTAATGCCGCTTGCACTAAACTTAATATCCGCCAGCGTGTTGTTGGTATCGGTCAGCGTAAGACTGTAATTGTCTGCCGCCTGATTGTATTTCAGGGTGTAGACTTCTGCCGAGCCGCTTCTGTGGGAAGCAAAGCTCGGTACGGTTGCGTGGCTTTGCATCTGCGAAAGAAGCCAATCGTAGCATTTCTCGGCAGGTCTGCCCTGAATACCATTGTAGTAGGTATCGGCAGGAATACCGTAACTGTTTGCCGAAAGAGTTGTGGGCGAGGTACGAAGCTGCTGCTGATACTCCCAAAGAATACTCTGCGTGGCAATCGCAAAATCGTCCTCATTCGTTCCGCTGATGGGTGCGGTCTTGCCCGGATGCCAACCGTAAACAGAGGTGAGCATAAGACCGTACTGCACGGCAGCGGGGAGATTTTGAAAGTATGCGTTGTTCTTACCGCTTTCGCTTGTATATGTCCCCTTGGCGTTATAGTCCACGCCGGACTCAATGCACAATACCTGTCGTGCGCCGCTGCTGTCCTTGATCATCAGTTTTGATCGTGCGCCGCCCGCTTTCTTTGAATGAAGGCTCACATTACCGCCGCTGTCGTAGGTAATGTACTGATATGTGGCGGGAGAGTGGTATTTTTCGCCGTCAGAGCCGATATATTTTGCGCCGTAATAGGCGTTTACCGTTTTGCCTTCCTCTGCCGTAAACGCAAAGGCGGAAAACGGGAGTGCGGCAAGGCACATCACGGCACAGAGAATGGCTGCGGCAATGCGCTTTGCATTGGTTTTTACAAAATGTTTCATTTCGGTTTTTACCGTCCTTTCTTGATTTTGGGTATAAAAATACCCTCTGTCGTTTTAACAGAGGGTGTGTGGGTTCACGGACTCAGTACAGAAAATATATTCGGTAACTGCCGCCGTCAAGCGGTTCAATATATATCGTGAAATATTCGATTGCTGCGCCGCCGTAAGCGGAAAGAATACTCGGCATAGATTGCACATAGTCCGTGAGCTTCTGTTTGAGGTTTTCCCCCTGAAACGACCTTGAAGCCGTTACGGGAGTAGCCCAAGACGAATTGCTCGGCGTGATTTCCGTTCCGTCATCGCTTGTGATATGAGTAAGTCCCATAGACTGCCCAACAGCAATTAAATCGCTGCGGATTGCTTCAATGTCAAACACATAGTCATAAGCGGTTTTCGGCTTTACGGGTTCGGTCGGTGTTTCCGTCTTTGTGGGCGGTTCGGGAGTGGCAGGTGCTTTTGGTGCATCCGTTTTCTCCTGCGGTTTGTTTTCACTTTTCTGCGGTTGCTTGATTTCCGTTTTCGTGGGTTCAGCCTTTTTTTCGGGTGGTACAGTGCTTTCAATCTCCGGCTCTTTGATTGCAGGGGGAGAAGTCTGCGGTATCTCTAAAACCGTTTCGGTCACATCCTGACTTTCCGTGCTTTCGGGTTCTGCCTGTTTACCTGCCGAAGAAAAGACCTCGTTTTGCTCGGTGCTGCTCGGCAAATTTTTCTTCTCCGAGCCGCAGCCGCAAAGCAAAGCGGCAAAAACTATCGTCAAACAAAAGCATAAGCCTATCCGTTTCATTTTCATCAACTCCTTTGCCGCTATTGTAGAAAACGGGCTGCGGAAAAGCAACGGTGCGATTTTGGGCAATCTTTCATTTTACCCACAAGCGCCGCTTTCCGTGAAGTGTGCGTTGTCTATGAGATAGATTTACTTATGTGAGATAGTTTTAGTTTAGGAGATAGTATTCTTTTTCTTCGGGTAGTCAGGTAGTTTTATGGGGGTTAGAGTGTGAGGAAGGGGGAAACGAAAAACATACTCCCGTTATCTGCTGTCACGCTCCGCCCGTTTTCGCAAAAAACTCGCATAGTGTTCCAGCGCCTTGCAGACATATTCCTCCGTTTTGTTCAGCGGAACACTTTTCGGAATAAACTTGCGAACCCTGTCGCCGCTGAGAACGATCCGTTCCTGCTGATTTGGCTTTTGCTCTGACATAATGGCTTGTATGGCTTCGGGCGTGAGTTTACCTTCCTCAAACATTTTTCGCATACGAATGGTTTGAGCGTGTGACGGAGTGCAATCGTTCAAGTCGATTTCCTCAACCAAGTCACGCTGGCAGTCCTCATTAAGATACGAAAGCTCTACCGCAGGGCGGAGCTTCATTCTGCCGTCGTCTACGATTTCAAGCAGTTCGGGAACAAGGTTTGTAAGGCGGATAAAGCGTCGAATTTGCTCTCGGCTTTCTCCGACCTCGTTTCCGATAGCCGTTACCGACAACGCATCTTTTCCTGATAACTTCTCCACCAGTGGTGTAGAAGTTAAATCCGTGCGTTTTCCTTGCCGCTTCATCGCATCCAAGCGCATTTTATACGCAAAGGCTTTCTCGCTCGGCAGTATAACCGACCGTTGCAGATTGCTTTCCACCATTAAAATTGTGGCTTCGTCACGGTCAAGTTCTACGACCTCACAGCGAAGCATTTCTAATCCGGCAAGCTCGCTTGCCCGTTTTCGCCTGTGTCCCGAAATAAGCTCATATCTGCCGTCCTCTTTTTGGCGAACCGTTGCAGGGGTGATAACCCCTCGTTCCTTAATACTCTCCACAAGCTGCATCATATCCTCGTCATCTCGCACCTTGTACGGGTGATCGGGGAAATCGTCAATCAGGTCAATGGGAATATCTCGGATTTTTGCAAGTTTCGCTTCGTCCCGTATCTCCTGTGTGGAAAACAAATCATCGAGCGTCGGCAGCGTGAAGTCGCTCTTTCTTCCTGCCATCGGCTAACACCTCCTTTGCAAGCTCGGCATAAGCCTTAGCCGCAGGGCTGTTCGGTTCATACTTATAAATACTGACACCCTTTGAAGCAACCTCTGCGGCTTTTACCGCCATTGGAATTGACGAGCGATATATTTTGATAACGCTGCCGTAATTCTGACGGAGTGCGTCTGCCGTGCTTTTGGCAAGGTTTGTCCGATTGTCTACGATATTTAATAGGATACCGTCGATTTTCAAGCTCGGATTGATATGCTGTTTGACCTTGCCGATTGTCTGCATAAGCTGCGTCATACCCTTTGCCGGAAGATACTGCGCCTGCACGGGAATGATTACGCTGTCTGCTGCCGCTAATGCGTTCAGAGTTACCATTCCGAGCGAGGGCATACAATCAATCAGTACATAGTCGTAATTGTCTTTAACCTTGCTCAAATAGTTTCTCATAACCGTTTCACGGCTCATTGTCGTTACAAGCATCATTTCCATAGCGGACAATTCAAGGTTTGCAGGAAGCAGGTCAACATTTTCCTCGTGGTGCAGAATACCGCTTTGCGGGTTTGTGTTTTCCTCACGCATTATTTCGGATAATTTGTCGGTAATGGTGGTCGTAAGACCGTCATTATCTCTCCATCCAAGACAAGTCGTGAGGTCGCCCTGCGGGTCAGCATCCACAAGAAGCACTTTCTTGCCGAGCCGTGCAAGCCCTATCCCTAAATTGACCGTTGTGGTCGTTTTGCCTGTGCCGCCTTTCTGATTACAGACAGCAATGGTTTTACAGTTTGGCATTTTGGCTTTTCCTCCTTCTTTGTAGATTTCATAACTGTTTTTGAAAACAGCTATGTATATGTGTCCGCAGTATTTGTCCTCGACGACCCCTGCGGCGGCTTTCGCCTTACGGGAAACACTTAGGTCACGGTGTGCTGCACCGTGTTCATAGGAATCTCACCTCTGCCGGGTACTCCGCCAGCTCCGTAGAGAAGTATCATTATCATTCTGACTGTCATCGCCATTCCGGCGGCAAACCGGATTTCAGATCAGGGGTTCTCGCTCATACTCCGAAAAGGAGAAGTCACGGCGTACCTATCTTCGGGCTATCATCAGAAATAATGTCCCAAGTGTCTGCATATTCAATTTTCAAGGTTCACGAAGAAGCTCCTGAACGGAGTCAGGAATTAACCCCTTCACATACTCTGAATAAGGGGTGGCTTTTGGCAGGGTGTTTTTCAAAAAAAGTTGAAAAAATTTTTTCGTGACCCTCTGAAAACAAAAAAGCCGCCTTTCCGAAAGCGGAAAAGCGGCACAGGATTTAAGGTTATATATAATATATGAAAAGGGCTGCTCCCCCAGCGGGAATAAGCAGCCTAAGCTATGTTTAGATGTATACAACTTTGAGTTTCTTCTTTTTTGCACGGATTACCTTCACCAGCACCTCATCAACGGCATCGGTATATTTTCCTTGCTGCATACGTAGGTTTTTGAAATCAATTAGGGACGCTATAATCTCTGACCGTTCCTGATTGGTTAGGTAGATATGATATTTCTGCTCTTTCATCTCGACTCCTCCTTGCTTGCTCTCAGTATACAATGGATGCGTATTTTTTGAAACTTTACGATTTCTTACTCTTGATAGACACCCGTAAATGCGAGTGTTGCTGAGTTCAATATCCGTCGGGAAACAGGGCAGTAATCGCCCTGCAAATTAGCAGGATTTTTAGCAAAACAGGGTGCTCAATTAGCAGGGGAGTCGTTTTCATTAGCAAAACGGCATTTTTCTTGCTAATTTTCATTAGCAGACATCTCGCCAAAAGGCGAGCGTTGTTTCTCGGCGGAGCTTGCTAATGAGGATCGATTTGAGAGAAAAGGGGCAGAAATAAATAAAGCCGAAAACCCTTGTAAATAAAGGCTTTCGGCGTTGTTTGTGGCGTCCTCGCCCGGATTCGAACCGGGGGCGTTCCGCTTAGGAGGCGGACCCTCTATCCTGCTGAGGTACGAGGACATTTATGAAATTTTGTGATTTCCAGAACAGTGCGTCACCCGCTTTTCACTCAAAGGCGAGTGACGCATCGTATTCTTAGGAGGCGGCCGCTCTATCCAACTGAGCTACGGGGGCACAACAGCGCTATTTTAGCGCAAAGGACGGCGGGTGTCAATGACCGGCGGTTGGGAAACGGGACGATGCGGCGGGGCAGGGGCACGGTTGCGCGCGGCGGGAAATCATGGTATGATAAACAGACTGCGCAAAGGAGGTAGTCCCATGCGTCTCATCCGCGAGGAAAAAACCTTCATCCGGGAGGCCGTTTTGCTCATGCTCCCGATGATCTTGCAAAATTTTGTGACGTTTTCCATGTCCATGGCCGACACGTTCATGGTCGGCGTGCTCGGCGAGACGGCGCTCGCCGCCGTGACAATGGCAAACAGTCCGTTTTACGTCATGCAGCTGATGATCTTCGGCGTGCAGAGCGGCATGAGCGTGCTCGTGGCGCAGTACCACGGCCGCGGCGATCAGGAGGCCATCAACCGCGTCATGGGCATCGCGCTGTTTGTTTCCACGACGATCTCGGGCTTGCTCGCCGTGACGGCGTTTTGCATCCCGGAGCAGATCATGCGCGTGCTCACCAACAACGCTGACCTTGTCGCGCCCGGCGCGGCGTATACGCGCTACGTCGGCTTTTCGTACTTCTTCGCCGCCATCAGCGGCGTGTACATCGCCGCGCAGCGCAGCACGGAAAACCCCCGCCTCGGCGCGGTGCTGCTCACCGTATCCGGCGCGCTGAACATTTTCCTCAACTGGGTGCTTATCTACGGCAAGCTCGGCGCGCCCATGCTCGGCTGCGCGGGCGCAGCCATTGCAACGCTCATCAGCCGCGCGTTTGAGGTCGCGGTGCTGTGCGTGTATGCCCGGTTCAGCCGCCGGCTGCCGCTCATGCCGCGCGCGCTGCTGCACCCCGGCCGCGTGATCGCAAAGGACTTTGCCAAGTACGCCCTGCCTGTCGTGTGCAACGAGTGCCTGTGGTCGCTCGCGTTTTCGCTCTACACAGTCATCATGGGGCACATGGCCGACAACGCCCCCATTCTCTCGGCCTACACGATCGCCGGCAACCTGCAGCGCATGATCACCCCGGCGTCGTTCGCCGCGGGCGGCGCGGCAGCGGTGCTTATCGGGCGGGAGATCGGCCGCGGCAACCGCGATCAGGTGCAGCGCAAGGCCTGGGTGCTCGACGCTCTGGCGCTCGTCGTCGGCCTCGTGTGCATGGGCATCATCGCGCTCGTGCGCAACGTGCTGCTGCGGCCGTACATCCTGCCGCTGATGCACATGGAGGGCGCGGCGTGCGACATTGCCATGTACATGATGCTGATCATGATCTTCGTGCAGCCGCTCTCGAGCGTGAGCCTGACGAACATCGTCGGCGTGCTGCGCGGCGGCGGCGACGTGCGCTATGCGATGCTGTGCGACGTCGGGCCGCTGTATGCAGTGTGTCTGCCGCTGGCGGCGCTCACGGCGCTCGTCTGGAAGCTGGACATCCGCTATGTGTACCCGTTCATGTCGATCGATATGTTCGTGCAGCTGTTTCTGGTCATGCCGCGCCTGCGCTCCGGCAAGTGGATCCACGACGTGACGCGCACCGCCGGTGAGCTGGAGGCGTGAGCACGCGCAGCGAGCCGAAAACCGTCCCGATTTTTTACCGGATGCAGATCTCCCGGAGCCAGAGGCTCCGGGAGATCTGTTTGCCAAGACCTTATCGCCTTTCGCCGATGGCGCGGCGAGCGAAAATCCAATCATTTTTTCCGGCGACATGTGCGTCGGAAAAAATACTTCTCAGGCTGCAAGTGTGGAATTTGTGCGCCGCCGGTGCACAAATTATGCGCGCAGCAGACTGCAAACTCTTTGTCAAAAAAGCATCGCTTTTTTGACAATCTCAGCTCCGGGGGCTTGCTTTCTTTATGCCTGCTGCGCCAGCCGCGGGATATCGCCCACACCGTCGAGCACCATGCTCGGCCGGTAGGCAAACTCGTCGAGCGTCGCGCGCGTGGATACGCCGCTGAGCACGAGCACGGTAGACATGCCGCTCTCCATGCCGGAGATGACGTCGGTGTCCATGCGGTCGCCGATCATGACGGCCTCGCCGGAATGGCAGCCGAGGATGCGCAGACCGGTGCGCATCATGAGCGGGTTCGGCTTGCCGCAGAAATATGCCTGCTTGCCGGTGGCGATCTCCACGGGCGCGGTGAGCGCGCGGCACGCGGGGGCGATGCCCTCGTCCGTCGGACCGCAGGTGTCGGAATTCGCGCCGATGAGCTTTGCGCCCGCGAGCACGAGATTCGTCGCCTTCGTGAGCGTATCGAGCGAATACGCCCGCGCCTCGCCGATGACGACATAGTCGGGGTTAACGTCGTTCATGGTGATGCCGCGGTCATAGAGCGCGTTGAGCAGACCCGCCTCGCCAAGGGCGTACACCGAGCAGCCGGGCGCCTGATCGGCCAGAAAGGCCGCCGTGGCCAGTGCGCTGGTGTAAAAATGCTCCTCCGGCACGTTGAGCCCCATGCGCTGGAGCTTCTGGTGCAGCTCGCGCGGGGTCATGCCGCTGTTGTTGGTCAAAAACAGGTATTCCTTGTGCTCGTCCTGCAGCCAGTGGATAAACTCCGCCGCGCCGGGCAGGATGTGATTGCCGTGGTAGATGACACCGTCCATGTCGCACAGGAAGCCCTTTTTGGCGTTAAAATCGATCATACGCTCCGCTCTCCTTTTTCATGCTTCTGCGCGTAGTTTACCACGCGGCGCGCCGCGGGACAAGCGGGCAGCACGTCAATTTTTTGTAAATTTACAGCTCCAGCCGCAGGAAGATCGTCGTGTCGAGCGGACTGTCGGTGTAGCGCGGGATGTCGTAAAAGCCGAGTCCGCGGTACATCTTGAGTGCGCTGCGCAAAAAGGGCTCCGTGTCAAGCTGCATGGCGGTGTAGCCGATGGCGCGCGCGTCGGACAGAATGCGCTGCATCATCTGCCCCGCGATGCCCTGCCCGCGGTACGCCGGGCGCACATACAGCCGCTTGAGCTCGCAGGTCTCGTCGTCCAGCCGCCGCAGGCCGATGCACCCGACCGGCCGGTCATCGCACCACGCAATGTAGAGCCGCCCGTGCGGCAGGCCGTACTTTTTCGTGAGGTCGGCCAGCTCCGCCGCATAATCCTGCAGGTCGAGATAGGTCTGGAACGCCGGCTCGTTTTCCACCAGCATCCGCGTGTATTCCGTGAACAGTTCCCGGATGGTCTCCGGTGTATCATAGGCCAATTTCATCTCCACAGGTATCGCTCCTTTCCTGAACATGGGGTGCAAGGGGCGCAGCACCCCGGTGTTTGCTTCGTACACCTTTATTTTACCGTATTTGCGCCGTGCGTCAAGTATCTGCGCGCGCAAGGCATTGACGCGGGCGGGTTTTTCCGCTAAACTTGTGCTCAGTTTTTCCCACGGAGGCACTTATGAAAACATCCGCCACTCCTTCTGCGACCGCCCGCGCGCGGCTGGCAATGATCGTGTCCGCGTCCGTGTTCGGCACGCTCGGCCCGTTCGTGCGCCGGATCGAGGTCGCCTCGGCCGAGCTTGCGCTCTACCGTGCGGTACTCGCGGCCGTGTTCATCCTGCTGTTTTTTCTCGTCCGGCGTGAGCGGCCGCGTCTGCGCGAGATCCGCAGGTCACTCTGGCTGCTGCTGCTCTCGGGCGCGGCGATGGGCTTTGACTGGATGCTCCTGTTCGAGTCGTACAAATACACGTCCATCTCTCTCGCCACGCTCAGCTACTATATCGCGCCCGTGATCGTCACGGCGCTGTGTCCGCTGCTGTTTCACGAGAAGATGACGCGCGCGCAGGTGCTCTGCTTTCTCATGTCCACGCTCGGCGTCGCACTCATCATCGGCTCCGGCAGCGTGCAGGGCGGCGGGCCTGACCTGCGCGGCATCGTCTGCGCCCTGGGCGCTGCGGTGTTTTACGCCGCCGTTATCCTGCTCAACAAGTACATTCACGGCGTCACCGGGCTCGAGCGCACATTCGTGCAGCTGCTCGCGGCCGTGGTCGTGCTCGCGCCGTATGTCGGGCTCACGTCGGGCTTTCACCCGGAGGTGCTGTCTGCGACCGGCTGGGTCAACCTGCTCATCGTCGGCTTCGTGCACACCGGGGTGACGTACTGCATGTACTTCTCCGCCATCCGCACGCTGCCGGGGCAGGAATCGTCGCTGCTGAGCTATCTCGACCCCATCGTGTCGGTGCTCATATCGGTGCTGCTGCTCGGCGAGCCGCTCGCCCCGATCCAGATCGCCGGGATGGTGCTGTTTCTCGGCTTTGCCATCGCAAATGAGTTCACGCACAAAAACGCCAAGACCACATGAGCGCCCAAAACAGAAAACCGCCGGCCTGCGGACCGGCGGTCTTTTTACCACTTATCACAAAACCATCAGCAGCGTCCCCGCGCCGATGAGCAGACAGCCGATCAGGGACTTGGGCGTGAAGCGCTCGTGCAGGAACACGAACGCCAGCACGAGCGTGATGACCACGCTGAGCTTATCGATCGGCACGACCTTCGACGCCTCCCCGATCTGCAGTGCGCGGTAATAGCACAGCCACGACGCCCCCGTCGCCAGACCCGAGAGGATCAGAAACAGCCAGCTCTTTTTGCTGATGTCCGTAAGTCCGCTCTGCGTGTTCGTGACGAACACCATGCCCCACGCCATCACCAGCACGACCACCGTGCGGATGGCGGTCGCAAGGTTGGAGTTCACGCCATCGATGCCCACCTTGGCCAGAATGGACGTCAGCGCCGCGAACACGGCCGAGAGCAGAGCAAATACGAACCACATACCGTTTCCTCCGTTTCCCGCGCGGGTCACGCGCGCAGCACCTCCGCCCGCAGGCGGTCGAGATCGTCCGCATCGGGGTGCGAGCGCGCGCGGTCGAAGTTTTCAATCAGCGCGTCCAGATTTTCCGGCGGCGCCGGCAGGGCGCGCATCGCCTCATAGCGCGCACGCACCGACGGCGGCATCTTGCCCTGACACATATACGTGCCGATGACGGTGTTGCTGCCGTCCGACACAGCCTGAACGCGCGCGAGGATCGCGTCAAAGTACGCGGTGTCGATGCCGAAGCCCGCCGTACCGAAGAGGAAAAGGCGCTTATTTTTCAGTGTCCGCAGCAACGCCAGCGTGTCCGCGTCCGCGTTGCCCTTGTCCGTCCAGAAGCCGACGTAGAGCAGCTCCGACTCCGCCGCCGTCTCCCCCACCGCGCCGAATGCGTCGCACAGCTCCGGCGGAAGCGCCGCGCGGATCGTGTCCGCAAGCAGGCGGGTGTTGCCGGTGGCGCTGCTGTAGAGGATGGAATAACGTTCGTTGTGCATGGGAAAGCCTCCTTTTGCGCCGCGCCCCGGCCGATGCCCGGCATCGGGCTGCGCGGCTCAGCAACAGGATACGCCATTTGCCGCCGCTTGTAAACCCCACCGCCTTGCACAGTTTGGCCGCAGTGTGTGCCTCGGTGCGCTTACAGTGCGCGCAAAAACGCGCCGATGTCGTCCGCTGTGCAGCCGTGCACCACGAACACAAGCGACTGCGCAGACCACGGCGGCTCAGTGCCCGGAACGCGCAGCATTACCGGGTCTGAAAGCCGGAACATCCGGCCGTGCTCGTCCTCAACGCGTCCGGCCCACGCGCCGTGAAACATCGCCCGCGGCACGATCAGCTCCACCCCGCCGGCCGGCGACGGCAGCGGCGTTTTGCAAATAATTCTATGGTACACGCGGCCGCCGACCGTCCTCATCTTTTCCGCCGCCGAATATTGTGCATACGCGATATCCGCCGCGGTGGGATCTTGCCTTGATGCCATGCGCTCACCTCCGCCGTTTTTGCTCCATGTTACCACATTCCGCAGCCGGACACAAAAACACCCCGCCGAAGGCGGGGTGTTTTGCTGTCAGGCATCAGATCTTCGTGACGATCTTGATGCCGGGGCCCATGGTGGACGCCGTGACGCAGGACTTGATGTACTGGCCCTTCGCGGCGGCCGGCTTGGCCTTGATGATCGCGCCGATGAGCGCGTTGTAGTTCTCGGTGAGCTTCTCAGCGCCAAAGCTGACCTTGCCGATCGGGCAGTGGATGATGTTGGTCTTATCGAGACGGTACTCGATCTTACCGGCTTTGGCTTCCTTGATGGCGTTGGCAATGTTCGGCGTGACCGTGCCGGCCTTCGGGGACGGCATGAGGCCCTTGGGGCCGAGCACCTTACCGAGACGGCCGACAACGCCCATCATGTTGGGAGAGGCGATGACAGTGTCGAACTCGAACCAGTTCTCACCCTGGATCTTGGCCACGAGATCCTGACCGCCGGCGTAATCCGCACCGGCGTCCAGCGCCTCCTGAACCTGCTCTTCCTTGCAGAAGACGAGCACGCGGGTCGTTTTGCCGGTGCCGTGGGGCAGGACGATGGCGCCGCGGACCTGCTGATCGGCGTGACGGGAGTCAACGCCCAGCTTCACGTGCAGCTCGACAGTCTCGTCGAACTTGGCCTTGGCGGTCTTGGTGATGAGCTCGAAGGCTTCCTGCGGCTCGTACT
>ERZ857840.1433-NODE-1433-length-27110-cov-8.122861_pt1 | contig 27110 bp, 18 predicted proteins | sample MGYA00519760_ERZ857840 | MGnify/ENA primary metagenome ERZ857840 (study PRJEB31778, sample SAMEA3449371) | human gut metagenome | biome: human gut; feature: human-associated habitat; material: faeces | place: United Kingdom | collected 2010/2012 ... | reverse complement strand
AGGTCTACATCGGCGGTATTCTGGAGCATATCGAGGAGGCCGGTATCCACTCCGGTGACTCCGCGACTTGCATTCCGCCGTTTAGCTTTAGCGAGAGTCTGCAGGCGAAGCTCCGCGAGACCACGCGCCGCATCGCGATGGCGCTGGGAGTCCGCGGCCTGGTCAATGTGCAGTATGCCATCAAGGGCGAGACCGTCTACGTGATCGAGGCCAACCCGCGCGCGAGCCGCACCGTGCCGTTTATCTCCAAGGCCACCGGTGTGCCGCTGGCCAAGTGCGCGGCGCGTATCATGGCAGGCGATTCCATCGCGAGCCTGGGCCTGCCGAGCGACGAGCGTCAGCTCGATTGGTTCTGCATGAAGGAAGCCGTTATGCCCTGGGGCCGTTTCCCGGGTGCCGACGTTATCCTGGGGCCCGAGATGAAGTCGACGGGCGAGGTCATGGGTGTCGCCAAGAGCTATCCCGAGGCATACGCCAAGACACAGCTGGCGATTGACTACAAACTGCCCGATCCGAGCGCCGGCAAGGTGTTCATTAGCGTGTGCGATCGCGATAAGCGCCATATCCTTTCGGTCGCCCGTATCCTGCGCTATCTGGGCTTTGACATCTGCTCTACCGAGGGTACGGCGCGCGTGCTGCGCGGAGGCAACGTGACGTGCGAGGTCGTGGAAAAGATCAGCGGCCCACACGACGGCGAGCGCCCCAACATCGGTGACCTTATCGCCGATGGCAAGATCGCGGTGATCATCAATACGCCGTACGGCCCGGGCTCGCGCGGCGACGGCTATCTGTTGCGCACCGAGGCGGTGCGCCGCGGCGTGACCTGTGTGACGGCGATGTCTGCCGCCAACACCTACGTGAGCGCTATCGAGGCGGTGCGCGAGGACCAGCAGGGTCACGGCAGCGCCAACGACATGGGCATGGACGTCATCGCCCTGCAGGACCTGCCGCAGTACACGGTGTAATGTGACCTGGTCGGCCGGGGCGGGAGGGGCCGAGATTTCCCCCTTTCGCTCCGGCTGCAAGCAGAGTCGCTCAGGAGGAAACTCGGCCCCTCCCGCCCCGGCCTGCGGTGACTTTGCTGCACCGTGTGCTGTCGAAGGGACTTTGCGCGATGACTAGGGCTGAATAAAATTGAGTGTGGGCGCCGTCGTTCATTCGGACGACAGAGCCCACATTTTGTATGGGGCCTTCAGGTGAATTGCAATCATATGAAGGCCTTTTACCAAGGGAGAGATATGTCTTTGGACAGTTAGTTCAGATTTGTATTTCTCAAAGAGCAGAAGTCGGTTAATTTAGGCTCAATTGAACTGTTTTCGCTTTCCTAATGAGGCAGATATGCTTACTCAAGGGCGGAAAAGGCTTATCGCTGGGTCCCAGTGACTCAAAAACCGAGATGATTAAGCAAAAGCCACTGCCAAAAAAATACAAATCTGAACTAACTGCCCACCACCCTCTGTCAACCTTTCTATTCAAACCAAATCAGCCAACGTATGTCATAGCAATCCCCGGTAGGTCGCAGGGTGGCGGCTGAGCCTTTTCTTCGGGAAACTTCGCGAAGTCCAGTTCCCGAGGGAAAGGTATGGTCTGTGTAATACCAGATAAACAGTACATTTTTGCTTAATTGATATTTGGGAGAAGAACCAATTGGTGTGGCTTATTAAGCCCACTTTGCCATTGACGCTCATTTTAATACCACTGGGAGAATTCCGAACTTGGTTGCGCAACTGCTCCTGTATGCTGACTTAACCTAATAGGTGGATATCTGGTTACTACCAGTTGACCACTTGGTAACGGGTGGGCCCACTGCACGGAATGTACCGAACACCCCTCCCGTTTGATGCGTGCGCCATGCTGCAGGGCGTGCGTCCGCGACATCTCCGCATGTCGGAGGAAAGGAGTCCAGGTGTGTAGGAATTCCATTTTTACGAAACGGTGGGTGAAGGGAAGCGCGGTCCTCGTTGCCACTGCAGCGACGCTTGTGTTTGCCAATCCCCAGCAGGCGATTGCCACGCCACTCAAGGGTGTCGACTCAGCGACCGTGTCTCAGTCTGCCTCGAACGTCGTCGACATCGATTTCGCTGACGGCATCAAGGGCCGTATTACGTTCCTCGAGGACGGTATTTTCCGTTATAACGTCGACCCCAAGGGTGAGTTTTCCGAGTACGCCACGCCGCGCAGTAAGTCCCACACGGCTAAGATCCAGGCTCAGCCCGATACCTCGGACACCTACAGCAAGCCGAGTGCGACGGTTGCCGACAAGGGCGACACTATCGAGATCACCGGCGGAAAGGCGACCGTGATCCTGGACAAGGCGACTGGCAAGATGAGTATCAAGTCAGGCGACCGTGGCGTGGTTTCTGAGTCTGCGCCCCTCGACCTTGATAAGAAGGGTACCGTCCAGACGCTCGCCAAGGAGAAGTCCGAGAACTTCTTTGGCGGCGGCACCCAGAACGGCCGCTTCCTGCACACCAACCAGACCATCGCCATCTCCAACACTAACAACTGGACCGATGGCGGCGTTGCCTCGCCCAACCCGTTCTATTGGACGAGCGACGGCTACGGCGTGCTCCGAAACACGTTTGCAGAGGGTTCCTACGACTTCGGTTCCACGGACTCATCGACGGTCACGACTTTGCACAGCGAGAATGAGTTTGATGCCTATTACTTCGTGGCGACCAACGAGGGCGCCTCGAACGTGGCAACCGAGATGCTGCAGGACTACTACAAGGTGACCGGCAATCCGGTGCTGCTGCCCGAGTACGGTTTCTACCTGGGTCATCTTAATGCCTATAACCGTGATGGCTGGTCAACGACCTCGGGTCAAAAGAAGTGGGAGACCAAGGGCAGCAAGTCCTCGAGTGAGAAGGGCGACGTTAAATACGAGTCCGGCATGTCGACGGGCTACAAGCTCGACGGCACGCTTGCGGCCGAGACGCTCAACGGTGAGGGCCCTACGGTTGATACCGAGAACATGAAGGCGACCGATTTCGACCGCCAGTTCTCCGCCCGGCAGGTTATCGATGACTACGAGGACAACGACATGCCGCTCGGCTGGTTCCTGCCGAACGACGGTTACGGTGCTGGCTACGGCCAGAACGGTTACTACAAGACCGGCGGCGTCAACTCCGACGGAACGAGTTCTGCCGAGCGCCTCAACGCCGTGCGCGCCAACGTCGACAATCTTAAGAAGTTCACCGAGTATGCCAACTCCAAGGGCGTGAGCACCGGTCTCTGGACCCAGTCGAACCTCGAGCCCGATAGCAACTCCGAGACCCCGTGGCATCTGCTGCGCGATTTCGATTCTGAGGTTAAGACTGGTGGCATCACCACGCTCAAGACCGACGTCGCTTGGGTCGGCTCCGGCTACTCCTTTGGCCTCAACGGCATCAAGACGGCCTATGACACCGTGACCACCGGCGCCAACAAGCGCCCCAACATCATCACGCTTGACGGCTGGGCCGGCACGCAGCGCTTTGGCGGCATCTGGACCGGCGACCAGTACGGCGGTAACTGGGAGTACATTCGCTTCCATATCCCCACGTATATCGGCCAGAGCCTCTCGGGCAACCCCAACATCGGCTCCGATATGGACGGCATCTTTGGTGGCGATCCCATCATCTCCGCTCGCGACTACCAGTGGAAGACATTCACGCCCTCTATGCTTGACATGGACGGTTGGGGCACCTACCGCAAGTCGCCCATGACGCACGGCGATCCATACACGGGCATCTCGCGCTTCTATCTCAAGCTCAAAGCACAACTCATGCCCTATATCTACACGAGCGCGGCCTCGGCGGCCAACATCGACACGGGCAACGGCGATACCGGCCTTCCCATGATCCGCGCCATGCTGCTTTCCGACAACTCCGAGTACGCCGCAAGCACCTCGACGCAGTACCAGTACATGTTCGGTGAGAACTTCCTGGTGGCACCGGTGTATCAGGATACCCAGGCAGATGAGAACGGCAACGATGTCCGCAACGGTATCTACCTGCCCAACTACGGTACCGACGAGAATCCCACCATCTGGATTGACTACTTCTCGGGCAAGCAGTACCGCGGCGGTCAGGTCCTCAACAACTACGAGGCTCCGCTTTGGAAGCTGCCACTCTTTGTTAAGGCCAACGCCATCGTGCCGATGTACGCCGAGAACAACAACCCCGAGGCTGTGACCGAGACCAACACCAAGGGCACCAATCGCAGCCAGCGTATCGTCGAGTTCTTCGCCACCGAGGGTGAGGGCAGCTTTACGCAGTACGAGGATGACGGCTCCTCCATCGAGAACAACACGACCGAGGACGATTCCTACGGCACAATCGACAATATTTCCTACGGTGAGCATGTGAGCACCGTCTATAAGTCGAGCGTGGTGGGCGGCACGGCGACCTTTACCGCCGAGGCATCGCAGGGCGGCTACAGCGGCTACGACTCCAACCGCACCACGACCTTTGTGGCCAACGTCTCCGCCAAGCCCACGAGCGTCTCCGCCAAGAACGGCGGATCCGCGCTCAACGTGGTTGAGGTCGACTCGCAGGAGGCCTTTGACGCCGCGACCCCCGAGGCCGGCCAGGCGGTCTACTTCTACAACGAGACCCCCAACCTCAACCACTACGGTAGCGACGCAGGCAGCACCGAGGCCGAGCAGGGCGAGAGCTTCAACAACACCAAGATCACCACGAATCCCAAGGTCTACGTCAAGTTCGCGAAGACCGATGTCGCCACGGCAGCGCAGACGCTCGAACTGGGCGATTTCGTGAACGCCGATGCCACGCTCGCGGCCGACCGCTTCAACGAGAACCTCTCCGCACCCGCGAACCTTGCTGCCCCCGAGGACGCCACGACCCCCACGAGCATTAAGCTCACCTGGGGGAAGGTCGATGGTGCTACCTCCTACGACCTTAAGGTAGACGGCACTGTGTTCGCCGTGGGCGATGCGGCAGAATTCACGCATACCGATCTTGCCTACAACAGCAAGCATACCTACCAGATTCGTTCGCGCAACGCCGATGGCTACTCCGCATGGAGCGACGTGCTTGAGGCGAACTCTGCGCTCGACCCGTGGCGGAACGTGCCTGAGGCCGAGGAAATCACTTGGGAGGGCTCGCTCTACGGTAGCCATAAGGCCGAACTCGCCTTCGACCATGAGTTCCAGTCGGGCGACGGCGGTTTCCACTCCGGTGGCAACGATCTGGGCAAGGCGCTTACCGTTGACTACGGTCGCGCTTACAAGCTCGACAAGCTCGAGTACTATCCGCGCGATGATGCCGGTAACGGCACTGTGACCAAGATGCGCATCGAGACGAGCCTCGACGGCGTGCATTGGACGACGCAGGAGGTCGACTGGGAGCGCTCCGCCGCTTGCAAGACGGTGGCGTTCGACGGCGCCGTGGCCGCGCGCTACGTGCGTATGACGCCGCTCGCGTCCGTGGGCAACTTCTTCTCCGCCTCCGAGATCGCCATCTACAAGACCGACGGCACGGACGGCTTCGCTGTGGGCTCCAACCTCAACAAGGCCACGGTCTCCGACGGCGACTACTCCAACATGAAGAATTACCTGGGTCTTGAGAACCGCGAGCCCGACACCTCGACGTTCGACTCCCAGATCCGCGCCCACTTCGCCGACCTCAACGGCAACGGCGTCTACGACGTGTACGACTACTCCTTCACCATGGCGGCGCTCGACGGCGGCACCAAGCAAAAGGGCAAGGCTGCTGGCACCCTCGCGGTGATCCCGAGCAAGATGGAGGTCGAGGCCGGCGACGAGATCACGGTCGACGTCTACGCCACCGACGCCGAGAACATCAACGCGCTCGGTGCGCTCGTCAACTTCAACAGCGACCAGTTCGAGTATGTCTCCGAGAGCATCGCGCAGGATGCGTCGACGGCGGGCATGGAGAACCTCTCGCGCGAGAAAGTGCAGTTCACGGATGGCCAGCAGACCATCAACCTGGCCTTCGCCAACCGCGGCGACGCCAAGCTCTTCAACAGTACTGGTGTGGTCGCGAGCTTTAAACTCAAGGCTAAGACGGCCGGCAAGGTCGAGCTGCCCTCGACGTCTTGGCTCGTCGGCCCGGCGTGCGACGCGCTCGAGTTCGTGAGTGATGGCACCGTGACGATGCCCGGTGTCCCGCAGCCCACCAAGTCCGAGTACGGCCGCGACGCCTTTGACATCACGATGACCAACGACGAGCTCCCCACCGACGACGGCACCAACGTCGAGAAGCTCATCCAGCAGAAGAGCTATGACGGACTGTTCGACAACAATGAGGGCGGCAACGACTTCGAGTTCCTGTGGAACTATGGGCCCAACTGGATCGACGGCAAGATGCCGACCTACGTCAAGCTGCCCGCCACGATGACGTTCGCCTTCAAGACGCCGTCGAAACTCGATAGCGTCGAGGTCGTTAACCGCAACGGTGGCAACGGCACCGTGCAGAAGATTAAGTCCGTCGTGACGTTCGAGGACGGCTCGACCCAGGAGTTCTCGGGCGGAAGCTTTGATTCCTATCAGGCTCGCTACGCCTTTGGCCTCTCTGCCGAGAACAAGGGCAAGAAGGCGACCAAGGTCGAGATCACGCCGCTTGAGGCATCGGGTGACCAGATGCTCACGCTGCGCGAGATCAACTTCAACTACACACAGGGTGTCGAGGCCATCGAGGGTGTCGAACTGGGCAAGAACCAGACCGAGTTCTTCGAGGGCGATGTGACGCTCGTCGACGCCAAGGCCACGCCCGAGAGCGCCGGCTACCCCTATGTGACGGTCGAGAGCTCCGATCCTTCTGTGGTGAGCGTCTCCGCTGTCCAGGCCGGCGATAGCGTGAGCTACTACCTGCGCGCCAACAAGGCCGGCAAGGCAACGATCACGGTGGCGTCGGTGCTCGATCCCTCCAAGACCGCATCCTATGAGGTCGAGGTCAAGGCTGGTGTCGACACCTCTGCGCTCATGGCAGCGCTTTCCAAGGCCGCGGGCTACAGCGAGTCCGTCTACACCAAGGATTCCTATGCAGCCCTCACCGCTGCGGTCGAGGCGGCTCAGAAGCTCCTCGATGGCGGCCAGGGCAGCTATAGCAAGAAGGATGTCGCAGACGCCACGGCCAAGATCGAGAAGGCAATCGACGGCCTCAAGATGCGCCCCGTCGATGAGAAGAGCCTCATCAACACGCCCGAGAACCGCGAGAACGTCAAGGTGACCGGCTTCTCGAGCGAGGCCGACTATGAGGGCAGCAACGCCGTCAACGCTCTTGACGGCGATGAGCAGACGCTCTGGCACAGCGACTGGGCCTATAAGGCCGGTATGCCCCAGTACCTGACCGTCGACCTGGGCCGCGACTACGATCTCACCGACGTCACGTTCCTGCCGCGCCAGGACGGCGGCACGAACGGCGATATCTTTGAGGCCGAGGTGCTGGTTTCCGACACCGCCGACGGTTATGAGATGGGCACCGCCACGTCGATGGGTACGTTTACCTTCGACAACGACGGCCGCGTGCTCACCGACCGTGGCGACTGGAAGCAGATGAGCTTTGGTGCCGCGCGCGGTCGCTACGTGACCGTCAAGGTGCTCCACGCCGGCGGTGGCAGCGTTGACGCCTACTGCAGCATGGCGGAGCTCAAGTTCTACGGTACGGCCGTTCCCAATCCGGTGGCGAAGGACGACCTCACTGCCGCGATTGAAAAGGTTGATGCCGAGGTTGCAGCCGGCGACCTTAAGGCCAGCAACTACACCGAGGCTTCCTGGACCGCGTTCCAGAACGCCTTGGCGAGCGCCCGCGCCATCCTGAACGACGAGAACGCCACGCAGGACGAGGTCGACCAGGCACTCAAGGCACTCGAGAGTGCTCGCGACGCGCTTGAGAAGACTCCGGTGACCCCGGTCGAGAACCCGACCAAGAAGCAGCTCAAGGCCTTGGTCAAGCAGGCGAAGGAGACTGACACCAGGGGCAAGACGGACGAGTCTGTCAAGGCCCTGACGGATGCCATTACCTACGCCGAGGACGTCTTGGGTGATGAGAATGCTTCCGACATCCAGCTCCAGGCGGCCTATGACCAGCTCAAGCTGGCCATTGAGAGCCTCAAGGATGCCGATTCCAGCAACCAGGGCGGCTCGGGCAACCAGGGTTCCGGCAATGGCTCAAACGGCGGCAACCAGGCGGGCAAGCCCGCAGGCGACAAGGCCCAGGGCAGCAAGAAGAGCGGTTCGGCGATCCCCAATACCGGCGACCAGACGGCGGCGACCGTCGCGGCCGTCGGTGGTCTTGGCGCCATCATCGCCGCGATCGGCGCTTTCTTCCATCGTCGCAGCAAGGCTAAGTAGTCCCAGCGACAACTAAGCAAACGTGCCCGCCGCTCCGTCAAGGACGGCGGGCATTGCTTTATTATTTCAGCCAACGTACGTCATAGCAATATCCGGTAGGTCCCCGGGTGCCCCGCGGCGGGCTGGGTTTATTGTCTGAACGACTTTGCGAAGCAACCGGAGTGAAGATAAAGCCTGGCCCGCCCGCGAAGCGCCACAAAGACCGCAGGGACGGGAGCAGCTATACTACTCTCAGTAGTTAAGGGTCGCGGATCCGCCGCGTCACCGCTCTCAACAGGAGGTCTTTGTTTATGGCAGATCAAAAGCCGGTTGTCGGGATCATCATGGGCTCCAAGTCCGATCTGGGCGTTATGGAAGGTTGCACCGCCGAGCTCGAGGCGCTGGGTGTGCCCTATGAGCTTGTCATTGCGAGCGCACACCGCACACCGGCGAAGGTCCACGAGTGGGCTTCGACTGCCGCCGATCGCGGTATCAAAGTGATTATCGCCGCCGCCGGCAAGGCTGCTCACCTGGGCGGTGTCGTGGCTGCGTTTACGCCGCTGCCGGTCATCGGCGTGCCTATGAAGACGAGTGACCTGGGCGGTATGGATTCGCTGCTGTCGATGGTGCAGATGCCTTCGGGTGTGCCCGTGGCCTGCGTTGCCATCAACGGTGCCAAGAACGCCGCCATTTATGCCACGCAGATTCTGGGCGCATGCGACCCCGAGTACCGCAAGGTTATCGAGAAGATGAAGCAGGAGATGGCTGACGCCTAAGCGTTCCGCCGTTTCACCGCAGTATAAGGAGAGCCATGTCCGATTATCAGGGAAAACGATTCAAGGCTTCTCAGATTCCCGATCCGTCGAAGCCAGGTGCTGCCCGTGCGGCACAGCAGGGTCGGACATCCTCTCCTCAGCAGCCGCGCGCGCCGCGCCCCGTGACACCGGCGACGCATCGTCGACAGGACGCGCCGGCCGCATATCGTCCTTCGTCTTATAGCTCCGCTAAGAAGCCGCCCCGGTCTTCATCGCATGCCGCGCCGTCGGATTGCACCGAGCCGCCGCGCAAAAAGCGCCGCTCCATTATTCCCATTCTGCTCATCATCATCGGTATCGGCCTGATTGTCGCCGCCGCCGCTATCTTTATTAATGCCCAGATTGGCTATAAGCAGGCGAGCGATTCGTATCAGAAAATCGAGAAGCAATATGTAAGCGATAAGGACGCCAGCGGCGTGCCGATTATCGACTTTGATGCGCTTGCTCAGACGAACCCCGAGATTGTGGGTTGGATTTACGTGCCGGGAACCAACATCAACTATCCCGTGGTGCAGACCAACAACAACTCCAAATACCTCAACACGCTGTTCGACGGAACGGCTAACGCGTCCGGTGCCATTTTCCTGGATAGCGATGACACCGCGCCGGGAATGGTCGACCAGCAGACCACGATCTACGGTCACCATATGAACGACGGATCGATGTTCAATGTGATTTCGGACACCACTGATCAGGCGACGTTCGATAGCATCGAGTCCGTGTATTACATCACACGGGATGCTACGTATAAACTGCGACCACTGGCGACCAAAGTTGTCGAGGACACGTATGCCAAGGCGCGCACGCCCAATTTTGAGGGCGACGACGGGCTCAAGAACTACCTGTCCGAGATGCTCGACGGTGCCTCTGCCGTGGCGAGCGATGCCACCGATCGTGCCGCTTCGGCAACCAAGGTTGTAACGCTTGTGACCTGTCGTTCGTTATCGCTGAGCAACACGCGTGCCGTCATGGTGCTCACGCCGGTCGAGGAATAGATAATGGGCTACTCAATGACGGTGAAAGGGGAAATGATGCTCGAGAATGGCAAAACGATGCCTTCGGTTGATGCTTGGCTGCGCGAGGCCAAGGCCGATTCGTCGGCACCTGCGTGCGGTATGTACCTGACGCATAACGGTGTGGTACGTGCGACGCCCAAGGCCGAGGTGCGCGGAGTCGAGACCGATGGCGTGGCGCCTGGGCATAAGGTGAGCGGCATGGTGTTTGACTACGACTCCAGCAAGGTGCAGGCTGCTATCGAGGCCACGCGCGCGATGCCGGGTATCGGCTATGTGCGCGTGTGGCTGGCAAGCGGCGAGCTTGCCGTAGGTGACGACATCATGCTCGTACTCATCGGCGGGGACATTCGCCCACACGTGGTCGATGCGCTGCAGGCACTCGTTGGCACCATCAAGAACGAATGCGTGAGTGAGGTCGAGCGCGAGGCGTAGAGGCTTGCGTCGATAGAAGTATCGTTTATAAAAATGCCCACCGGTACGTGTGATACCGGCGGGCATTTTGCGTTTTGGGCGCGGTGAGCGCTACACGCGCGTCGCATCCTTGGGGCTCATGGTCATGCTCTGGAAGCGATTCTCCATAAAGTCATTATCGAAGTACTTGCCGTAGAACTGCGCAACGGGAATATCCGGCTCCGTGCCGTTGACGCGCTGGTACCAATAATCGAGCGACTGCAGCGTCATGACGCCGTCGACCAGCATAATGATGGTGAAGATGACGGTAGCCGAGTAGCGACTCTTCCACGGAATCATGTTGATGAGCTTGAGCAGCCTCGGCAGCAGCAGCTTGATCCAGATGAGTCCACCCAGACCCCACAGGCAGGCGAAGCCTGTGCAGGTACGTCCGCCCGTAAGGACGGCGAGCGGATCGGGCATGCCAAAGAGCTTCATATGCGAGTAGCTCCACGAGACTACGCCAAACGAGGTCTGCATAAACCAACCCACGAACACCTCAAAGCTTGCGCCGAGCAGCGCGCTCACCAAAAAGATAATGATGGGGTTCTTTTTGTAGAAGCGGTTGAGCACCATGGTCATGAGTACGGCGCCAAATCCGTAGATGGGGCTGAAGGGACCAAACAGCATGCCGGCGCGGTTCTGGTAGACGCCGGGGTCGTCGACCGTCATGTGCCAGATGTCCTCGGCGATCAGGCCGAGCACGCAGCAGACAAAGAACACCCAGAATAGGTTGAAGTAGTTGAGCTTGATGTAGCCTTCGCCGGTTTCATCGCGACCGAGCATGCCCTCGTCGGCGGCGTCGCGATCGAGCATCTCCTGCAGGCGGCGCTGCAGCTCGCGCTCCTGGCGCAGCGTGGGGTCGACGGTGGCCGAAAGCGCGACGAGGATGCCGAGCTGGATGGCAGGGCGCAGCAAGAACGGCCCAATACCCTGGAGCATCACGTCAACCAAAAGCTCGACGACGGTGAATGCAATAAGGATGTAGGACAGACGGGCGGCGTTGCGGCGCTGGTTCTTGATGAGGTCAAGGCCAAAGATGATCAAGATGACGGCACTGGCAGCCGAGAGCATGATGCCGGCGACAATCAGTCCGACCGCGACGAGCGTGTTGTCGCCGAGCTTGGCGGCGGCGTTGCCGTTGATGAGCGCGGTGATGACCTGCCACATAAAGGCGCCGACCGACGGGAGCGTGCCCACGCCGGACAGGATGCACAGGACGGCGTATACCTTAATGATGAGGGGGATCTTCTTGACCTCCGTGGCGCTGGGGACGCTGGGGTCGAGTTCGTTTCGATCCATACATAACCTTTCTCGTTTTGCTGTAGGTACAAGGATACGCTGCCGACCTGCTAAAAGACAGGACAAACGACCCAATTGCAGCAATGTAAGCCCTAGCGGTGGACGAGACGCGTCGCAACGGAAGCATGCGGGACCGTCGGCCCCGAGACGGCTGCCCAATAAAATGTTTGGCTGCAAAACGGATTATAAGCTCGGTGGGCTTTTAAAAAGCGCTGTTCATGCGCGGGAGTGCTTGTCTTGCCGTGCGTATAATAGGGCAGGTAACGCCAAATAACGAGGCTCTGAGGGGATGCCATGTCTCAAGAAACCATCCACGCGGCCGAGCGCGCCGCGGGACAGGTGAAGACCATGTCGACGTATGATCCGGACTCCGACCAGCTGCATGAGGAATGCGGCATTTTTGGTGTGTGGGCACCCGATCGCGATGTGGCTCGACTGACGTACTTTGGTCTGCGCGCGCTGCAGCATCGCGGCCAGGAATCGGCGGGAATCGCCGTGGGTGATGGCGGCACGGTTATGGTCCGCAAGGATCTGGGGCTGCTCGACCGCGTGTTCTCCAACGCCGACCTGTCGACGCTCTCCGGCCAGCTGGCCGTGGGCCACGTGCGCTATGGCACCGCCGGCGCCAAGAGCTGGGAAGCCTCGCAGCCGCACCTCTCCACCATCAACAGCGTCATTATCGCGCTCGCGCACAACGGTACTCTGGTCAACACCGACGAGCTGCGCCGCCAGCTGATCGAGCTGGGCGTGCCGTTCCTCTCCAATTCGGATTCCGAGGTCGCGACCAAGCTTATCGGCTACTTTACTCAGCGTACAGGCCATCTGCGTGAGGGCATTCGCAAGACCATGGAGCTCGTGCGCGGCGGCTACGCCATGACGCTCATCAACGAGCAGGCGCTCTACGCCTTCCGCGATCCGCACGGCATTCGTCCGCTGGTGCTGGGCAAGCTGGTGGACGAGGGTCTGGACCAGGCCGATGCCGCATCCGTTTCGCAGCTGCCCTCGCAAGACGGCGCCACGACGGTCGACTCCGCCGTCCATGTCACGCGTGCCGGCGGTTGGGTCGTTGCTTCCGAGACCTGCGCACTCGACATCGTGGGTGCCGAGTACGTCCGTGACGTCCGCCCCGGCGAGATCTTGCGCATCAGCGCCGAGGGTCTGGTATCCGAGCAGGGCGTGCCTGCGGCCGAAGAGCCTGCTAACTGCATCTTTGAGCAGGTCTACTTTGCCCGCCCCGACTCCATCATGAACGGCAAGAGCGTTTACGCCTGCCGTTACGACATGGGTCGTCAGCTGGCACATGAGGAGCCCGTCGAGGCCGACCTGGTCATCGGCGTGCCCGACTCCGGCCTGCCGCCCGCGGAGGGGTATTCGCACGAGAGCGGTATTCCCTTTGGCGAGGGCCTCATCAAGAACCGCTATGTGGGCCGTACGTTTATCGAGCCTACGCAGGAGTTGCGCGCCATGGGCGTGCGCATGAAGCTTAACCCGCTGCGCGACAACATCGAGGGCAAGCGCCTCGTCGTGATCGACGACTCCATCGTGCGTGGCACCACTATGGTGCAGCTCGTCAAGATGCTGCGCAACGCCGGCGCCAAGGAGATTCATATCCGCATCAACTCGCCCGAGGTCATCTGGCCGTGCTTCTACGGTATCGATACCGACGTGCAGTCGCAGCTTATCAGCGCCAACAAGACGGTCGACGAGATTTGCGAGTATATCGGCGCCGATTCGCTGGCCTTCCTTTCGGTCGAGGGCCTGCTGAAGGTCATGCCCAAGGGCGGTTACTGCGATGCGTGCTTTACCGGCCGCTACCCCGTGGCGATTCCCGAGAGCTTTGGCCGCGATAAGTTTATGGAGGGCTTTAAGCCCCGCAACCTGGATAAGCCGCTGCACTTTGACGACGACGCCGTGGTCGAGAAATACGACGACCGCAGCTGGGAAGAGGAGCACGGCGAGGCCTAAAGCCTGCCATGTAGGGACAGGTTAAACCTGCCATGTAGGGACAGGTTTATTTTGGTAGGTTTTACCTGCTGTTTTGTTGATCGAGCGGAGCGCGTTGTTATGGCGCGCGCCGAAATGAACGCAACTATGAGCACCGTTTGGCGCCCGCGCGGCGCCACGGTGGTGGGAGAGGAAGGCTCAGATGAGCGACAGCAAGCATGTGACGTACGAGGATGCCGGCGTCGATACCGCCGAGGGCGGCCGCGCCGTCGACGCGATTAAGCAGATGGTCAAGGACACCAATCGCCCCGAGGTTATCGGCGGCATCGGCGGCTTCGGCGGCCTGTTCTCGGCCGCCGCGCTTAAGGATATGGAAGACCCGATTCTGATTAGCGGTACCGACGGCGTGGGCACCAAACTCGTGCTCGCCCAGATCATGGACCGTCACGAGACGGTGGGCCAGGACCTGGTCGCTATGTGCGTCAACGACATTCTGGCTTCGGGCGCCGAGCCGCTGTTCTTCCTGGACTACGTTGCCATCGGCCACATTGAGGCCGAGCACATGGCAAAGATCATCAAGGGTGTGGCCGACGGCTGCAAGCTCGCGGGCTGCGCGCTCGTGGGCGGCGAGATGGCCGAGCACCCCGGCGTCATGGCGCCTGCCGACTACGACCTCGCCGGATTTACCGTGGGCGTCGTCGATCGTCCCAAGATGCTCGACCCCGCAAACGTCCGCCCGGGCGATGTGATCCTGGGTCTGCCTTCCACCGGCGTGCACTCCAACGGCTACTCGCTCGTGCGCAAGGTCATTGGCGTTGACGGTATTAAGCCGGGCACGCCCGAGGCCGCCGCTAAGGCGGAGGAGCTGAGCCGTCCGCTCGAGGAGCCCGGCGGCGCATCGCTGGCAGACGCCCTGTTGGCCCCCACGCGCATCTATGTCAAGCCGATTCTTGAGTTGCTCCGCGGCGGCGCCAACGTGCACGCTATCGCCCACATTACTGGCGGCGGTATTACCGAGAACCTCAACCGCGCGCTTGCCGACGACGTCGACGCCGTGGTCACCCGCAACGGCGCCGAGATGGGTTGGGACGTTCCGCCCGTCATCACCTACGTGTCGCGCCAGGCCGAGCTCGCGCCCAACGAGGCATGCAAGACCTTCAACATGGGCGTTGGCCTGTGCCTGATCGTCGCCCCCGAGGACGAGGCCGCGGTTACCGAGGCCCTGGTCGCGCTGGGCGAGAAGCCGTTCCGCGTGGGCGAGTGCGTCGAGGGTTCCGGTAAGGTCGTGTACTCCGATGAGCGCTAACGAGCAGATGGTTGCTGCCGAGAGCTTGGGCTTTGTGCCCTACACCCGTCCGACCGGCACCGATACGGCTGAGCCGCTCAAGATCGGTGTGCTCATCAGCGGTTCGGGTACCAACCTGCAAGCGCTGATCGATCTGATCGCCGCCGGCAAGCTCAACGCTTCGATTGAGCTTGTGGTGTCGAGCCGTCCTTCGGCTAAGGGTTTGCAGCGCGCTGAGCGCGCGGGCATCCAGACGCTCACGCTGTCCAAGGACGTCTATGCCGACCCCATCGCGGCCGACGAGATCATCGCGCATGAGCTGCTCGAGCGCGGCTGCGAGTACGTGGTGATGGCCGGTTACATGCGCATGGTGCACACGCCGCTGCTGGCGGCGTTCCCCAACCGCGTGGTCAACCTGCATCCGGCGCTGCTGCCGAGCTTTACCGGTGCCCATGCGATTGACGATGCGTTTGCCCGCGGCGTCAAGGTGACCGGCGTGACCGTGCACTTTGCCAACGAGATCTATGACAACGGCCCCATCATCGCCCAGCGTGCGCTGGCTGTTGAGGAGGGCTGGGGTGTCGATACGCTCGAGGAGCACATCCACGCGATTGAGCACGTGCTGTATCCCGAGGTCGTGCAGATGCTCGCCGATGGTCGCGTCCACGTGCTGGAGAACGGCAAGGTCGCCGTGGATCCTGTGAAATAATTACCCGCTTGTAAAGGCGGTTAGGCATATCGAAGACGCCTAACCGCCTTTTTTATTGCGCTTTATGCTGCTTGATTTAGCTGGAATTGAATAGGCTGCTCTTCTTGCCTGTCAATTACAGTAGTCGACTCTCATGTGGAATGCCGAGCTTCCGGCATGAGATTATCTGGGAAAACGACCAGAAAACTTGGCATTCGGCTTCAAATTGCGCATAATTCTATTTATCATCTATTTAACATTTTGTTATCAAAAATGAGCGCAAGGAGGCTGGCTCAATGGGTGAAGCAGATGGCATGGAGCTGATTTATTCACTCGTCGGTTATCCTGATGAAACCGAGTGGCTTGAATTTAAAGAAGGCAATAGCGATCCCGTTAGAACGGGGCGTGACATCTCGGCGCTTGCCAATGCTGCCGCTTACTGCGGCCGCGCATATGCCTATAAGATCTGGGGCGTGAGCGACGGTACGCATGAGCTTGTGGGCACCCAGTTCAACCCATATCACGCAAAGGGTAAGGGAAACCAAGAGCTTTTGATGTGGCTCAAGCTTGCGCTCTCAAACAATGCGAATTACGAGTTTGCGGTTATTGATCATGAGACAAAGCACTTTGTGGTGTTGAAAGTGCACGCCGCGAGCGCTCAGCCGGTCTATTTTGATAAGACAGCCTACATTCGAGAGGGCTCTTCGACGGCAGAACTGGTTCCCGGTAGTGCACGAGAGGCGGAGCTGTGGCGTCGCTTACAGTCAGGGAACGCGGAGCTCGCTGTAGTTGAGAGAGATCTGACATCTCGAGAGGTCGCCGAAATACTAGATGTTGATGCGTATTTTGAGTTGTGCAGATTGAGAAGACCTGTCGATTTGGACGGAGTGATGCTTGCTCTTTGTGAACAAGAGCTGATTCGTCGTCAAGATAACGGCCGATATAGTGTGACGCGCTTGGGAATGCTTCTGGTGGGAAAAAAGCTCTCTCGCTACCCGGAGCTCAGGAAACGCATGCTGCGAATCGTGCGATATGCGGGAAAAGGCAGTTTTGACATTGTCGGGGATACTGAAATCGACAAGGGCTACGCTTTGGCGCTTCCACAGGCTGAACAGCTGGTCATGTCGATGATTCCGGCTGTTGAGGCACTGGATGGCGCATTTCGACGTATTCAGACGGCTTATCCTCAAAGGGCGATTCGCGAGTTACTATCAAACGCCGTGATTCATCAAGACATTGCTGACAATACGGCGGGGCCTCTTGTTGCGATTTACGACAATCGCATTGAGTTCTCTAATCCCGGGACAACGCTTATTCCGGCAGAACGAGTGCTCAACGCCCAGCCGAAAACGCGAAATTCGATGATAGCGTCCCTCATGCGCCAAATGGATCTTTGCGAAGAAGGCGGTACAGGCTGGGATTTAATCGTAGATTCGCTCGAAAAAGCCGGCATGCCTTCACCGGTTATCAAGAGTGAGGGCGGGCTGGGAACGCTCGTGACGCTCTATTGCGACTGTCCGTATACTCGAATGAAAAAAAGTGAGCGAAAAAACGCCGTGTACTGGCATGCCTGTCTTTTGTATGCCCAAGGTGAGTCGATGAGCAATCAGTCGCTGCGAGAGCGTTTTGGACTTTCCGATGAAAAGAAAAACACGGTGGCGATGTCTCGTCTAATCAAAGAGTGCCTGGAAGAGGCATTGATAAAGGAAGAGGACGAGGACGCGGGTTCCAAATACAAAAGGTATATTCCGTATTGGGCCTAAAGACAGGGAATGAAAAGAAGGAGGCGGCTTATGTCTGGTAATAACGAAGCGCTGTTTACGCCTGAGTTGGTGTTTTTTGATTGGGAGTGTGCGACGCCGGATGAGGTGTTTGCGTGGCTCGAGGGCGAGCTTGCACCACGTGGCTACATTGCCGACGGTTGGCTCGACGCCGTTCTCACGCGCGAGGATGCCTATCCCACGGGCCTTGCCATGCCGGCGGCAAACATTGCCATTCCGCATACCGATCCGGGGTTTGTGACCAAGCCCTATATCGCGGTGGTGAAGCCCACAGCGCCCGTGACATTTAACGCTATGGCTGGCATGGGCGCTCCGGTGCCGGCGCAGATTGTCATTAATCTGGGCATCGCCGAGCCGGGCGGCCAGGTCGAGGCCCTGCAGGCGGTCATGAACATCTTTATGGACGCCGATGCCGCAGCCGACGTGCTCGGCCAGACCACGTCCCAGGGCATGGTCGACGCCATCCGCCGTCATTTCTAGGATGGGGCTGAGTCGGCACTTGGGGACGTTCCTTTTCTGCCGGCAGTAAGGGACGGTCCCCAAGTGCCGGCATATAAAGAACGTCCCCAAGTGCCACATCTGCCCCCTTTGCACCAAAATGGTGCAGATTAACCTGTCCCCAATGCACCAGGTGTGTCGCGGGGGCCGCGTTGTGACACAATGGCGTTTGTTCGATTCGTGATGCGAAAGGCCAACTATGGCAAACAAGAAAAAGAACTCCGAGGCCGCGCCGACGCCCGAGCAGCAGGCTCGCGCTGCCTCCAGCTCTCGTAAGAAGCAGCGCAAGACGTACGTGTCTAAGACCGTCAAGATCGTTCTGGTGGTCATCGGCGTGCTGGCGATGCTGCTTTCCGTCTCGGCCATGGCGTGCTCCGGCCTTATGTCGCAGGCCGAGGACACCTCGGGCTACAAGCTGACCGGCGGTGTTGCTGCAACTATCAACGGCACCAACCTCACCGAGGACACCGTGACCAAGCAGATCATGAGCATGCGCACGTCCTACGGCTACACCAAGGATGAGGATTGGGCGCAGTATCTGGTTGACAACGACCTCACGCCCAAGAAGTACCGCAAGCAACTCATCGACTCCTACACGCAGCAGATTCTGCTTCAACAGGCACAGAAGGAGAACGGCGTGACGGTGTCGGACGAGGAGGTCGAGAAGGCTTGGAAGGACGCGTGCAAGAGCGCGGGCGGTGCCAAGGCCTTTAAGAAGACCCTCAAGACCTACGGCTATACCGAGGACACCTACAAGGACTCGCTCAAGGAGAGCCTGGCACAGCAAAAGCTCAAGGACGCCGTGGCGCCCACCAGCAAGCCCAAGGACAGCGAGATTGTCGATTACATCAACGAGAACCTGTCTAACTACAACGATGACCGTCGTTCGTCGAACATCCTGATCAAGGTTGATTCCGACGCTTCCGACGAGGACAAGGCTGCCGCCAAGGCCAAGGCGCAGGAGTGCCTGGACAAGATCAACTCCGGTGAGCTGAGCTTTGAGGACGCCGTTGAGCAGTACTCCGAGGACACCGGTTCCAAGGAGAAGAAGGGCGATGTGGGCTGGGATAAGCTCACCACCTTTGTCGACAGCTACCAGACGGCGCTCGAGGGACTCAACAAGGGCGACGTGAGCGAAGTCGTCGAGTCGACCTATGGCTACCACGTCATCAAGTGCACCGACTACTTCCATGTCGATAATCAGGTTGATGACATCAACCAGGTGCCCAAGGCCATCAAGAAGTACGTTTCCAACGTGGTGAAGACGCAGGCGGCCAGCACCGCGTACAGCGAGTGGCTGGAGCAGTACAAGAAGGATGCCGACATCACCGTCAACCCCATGCCCAAAGACGTACCCTATAACGTGAGTCTGAAGGGCGTCACCAAGAGTTCGACCGACGATTCGTCGACGACTGAGTAATCATGGGGCGGTGCTCGCGCGAGTGCCGCCCACGCTATTAGAGAGGACTTGCAGATGACCAACGAAGAGCTGCAGAAGGAAATGATCGCGGCCATGAAGGCCAAGGACAAGGTTCGCCTGTCCATCATTCGCCAGGTCAAGGCCGAGGTGAAGAATATCGAGGTTAACGAGCGCCGCGATGTGACCGAGGAAGACGTCAACAGCATGATCAAGCGTCTGATCAAGCAGACGAGCGAGACGCTGGAGATGTCCATCAAGGCCGGCACCGACCAGGAGCGTACCGACAACCTGACCGAGCAGGTCAAGATTCTGGAAAGCCTGCTGCCCGCGCAGGTTTCGGGCGAGGAGCTCGAGGCCCTGATCGAGCAGGTTATCGCCGAGCTGGGCGCCACGTCCAAGAAGCAGATGGGCCAGGTTATGGGTGCACTCGGCAAGGCCACCGGCGGCAACTTCGATAAGCCGGCCGCGGCAAAGATCGTCGGAGCCCGCCTCGCGTAGGGGCCGAGCGGTACACAGTTGAGGCTGAGGGGGCGTGGCCATTGTGGTCGCGCCCCTTTTTGCTGGGCGGCACTCATTGGGGACAGACTTAAATGAGTGCCCAATGAGCAGGTACTCATTTAAGTCAGTCCCCAATGAGTGGGTTAAAGGTTGCGGGTTCTTTACGGGAATGTAGTGTGGGCTGCGGAAACGCGGTTCTTTCCGTACAATAGTTCAACTCGTGTAAACGCAGGGAAGGGACATTCATGGCAGACATGATCGAGATCAAGCATCTCAACAAGTACTTTGGCGACCTGCATGTGCTCAAAGATATCAATCTCACCGTCAAGCGCGGCGAGAAGCTCGTAATGATCGGGCCTTCCGGTTCGGGTAAGTCGACGCTCATCCGCTGTGTCGATTATCTGGAGGAGCCCACGTCGGGCGAGGTCATCATCGACGGTACGCCGCTCACCAAAAAGAATCACCTGGAGATGGCTCGCAAGTATAGCTCCATGGTGTTTCAGCAGTTCAACCTGTATCCCAACATGACGGTGCTGGGCAACCTGACGCTCGCGCCCATCAAGCTGCAAAAGAAGAGCAAGGAGGAGGCGACCGAGATCGCCATCGCCGCGCTCAAGCGCGTCGGCATGGCGCATAAGGCCGGCGAGTATCCGCAGAACCTCTCGGGCGGTCAGCAACAGCGCATCGCCATCGCCCGTGCCCTGTGCACCAAGCAGCCCATCATCCTGTTTGACGAGCCGACCTCGGCGCTCGACCCCGAGATGGTCCAGGAGGTTCTGGACGTTATGATTGAGCTTGCGCAGGAGGATATCACCATGATCTGCGTGACGCACGAGATGGGCTTTGCGCGTCAGGTGGCCGACCGCGTCATCTTTATGGAGGACGGCCGCATTCTGGAGGAGGGCACGCCCGAGCACTTCTTCGATAACCCCGAGAACCCGCGTTGCCGCGAGTTCCTGTCCAAGATTCTGCACTAGGCGCGGTGATGGACATGACGGATATGACGAGGGCGGCCGTGTCGCGCCGTCACTTTTTGCAGCTGGCGGGCGCCGGTATGCTTACGCTGACGGGGGCCGCGCTTACCGGTTGCGGCAACTCCGCCAGCGGCGAGGGCTCCGACAAGGGGTCCAAGCTTGCGGCCATTAAGTCGCGTGGCCATCTGAATGCCGGCGTTAAGAAGGACGTTCCCGGTTACGGCTATTACGACACCGCTAAGGGTCGCTTTGAGGGTATGGAAGTCGATTTGTGCTACCAGATCGCCGCTGCCGTCTTTGGTGTGAGCTACAAGGATGCCCGCGCCCAGGAGCTTGTCGAGTTTACCGACGTAACGCCCAAGACGCGCGGCCCGCTGATCGATAACGGCCAACTTGACGTGGTCGCGGCGACCTACACCATCACCGACGAGCGCAAGAAGAGCTGGGATTTCTCGACGCCGTACCGCACCGACTACGTGGGCCTCATGGTCAAGAAGCGTTCGGGCTTTACCTCGATTGAGGATCTGGACGGCAAGGTCATCGGCGTGAGCCAGGGTGCTACCACACAGGGCCTGATCGAGCAGATGATCAAGGACAACGGCTTTAGCTGCAAGCCCGAGTTTAGGGCCTTTAGCGGCTACCCCATCATCAAGAGTTCCCTCGACGCCGGCAATATCGACGTCTTTGCCATGGACCGCTCCACGCTGGCCGGTTACATGAACGAGACCGTTGAGCTGCTGCAGCCCGAGGTCAAGTTTGGCGAGCAGGGCTACGGCGTGGCGACCAAGAAGGGCTGCGACCTTTCGGCCGTGGTCGATCAGGTGATTTGCGATCGCCTGGCCGACGGCTGGCTCGACCAAGAGGTCAAGACCTGGGGTCTTGTATAGGCGCATCGTCCAAGGAAGGAATCAAATGCTCGAAGGATTATTTGACGCCGACCGTTGGTCGACGACATTTCAAAACATGGGGCCCTTTTGGGAGGGCTTTGGCGTGACGCTGCAGGTGGTCGTTGCCGGTCTGTTGCTGTCGCTGGTGCTGGGCACGCTGCTGGGCGTATTCTCTACCACTCGCTCGCGCGTGCTGCGCGCCATAAGCCGCGTGTACGTGGAGTTTTACCAGAACACCCCGTTGCCCGTGCAGGTGCTCTTTATGTACATGGCCGGTCCGCAGTTTTTGCAGGCCATAACCGGTGCCGACCAGCCGGTGCGCATCGCGCCGTTCGTGCTGGGCTTCTTGGGCGTGGGTCTGTATCACGCGGCCTACATTTCGGAGGTCATCCGCACCGGTATCGAGGCGGTTCCGCGCGGTCAGATGGAGGCGGCCCAGAGCCAGGGCTTCACCCGTGCGCAGGCGTACTGGTACATCGTGCTGCCCCAGACGTTCAAGATCATTCTGCCGCCGCTGTGTAACCAGGCGCTCAACCTGGTCAAGAACACGTCGGTGCTGGCACTTGTGGCCGGCGGCGACCTTATGTACCGTTCCGATAACTTTGTGAGTCTGTACGGTTACCTGCAGGGATACATCGTCTGCTGCCTTATGTACTTCATCATCTGCTTTCCGCTCGCCATGCTGGTGCAGTGGCTCGAGCGCCGCTCCAAGGAGCGTCCGCGCGGCGTGAGCCTGGCCGAGCTGGGGCTCGACAACGTAGAGGAGGCTTAGCGCATGGAAATCTTCAACGCGACCAACCTGCTCTACATTTGGGGCGGCTTTGTTAAGACGATCGAGATCTCGGCGCTGTCGATCTTTTTCTCGCTCATCTTTGGCACGGTGCTGGCGCTCGTTAAAAGCTATGCGCCCCGCCCGTTCCGTATTTTGGTGAGCGCCTATATCGAGCTGTTCCGCTGCACGCCGAACCTGCTGTGGATCCTGTTCATCTACTTTACGGTGCAGGGTTTGGATATTGTGATTTCGACCATCGCCTTTACGCTGTTTACCAGCGCCGTTATGGCCGAGATTGTGCGCGGCGGCCTCAACTCGATTCCGCGCGGTCAGTTTGAGGCAGCGCAGAGCCAGGGCTTCGGCTTCTTTGCCACCATGCGCTACATCATTCTGCCGCAGACGTTTAAGACGATCATTCCGGCGCTGTTTAGCCAGTGCACGACCGTCATCAAGGACAGCTCGTATCTTTCGGGCATTAACGTGGCCGAGCTCATGTACACGGCAAACGTCGTGATGGCCCACGCGATCGACCTGTCGCAGGTTCTTATGCTCTACGGCCTGGTGTTTGCGATGTACTTTGTGCTCAACTTTGGTATCTCGCTGCTGGTGAGAGCGTATCAGAGGCGAATGGTGGCAGCGTAGAATGTGGCAAAGGGACAGCCCCTTTGTCACATAGAGAAAGGAATCGCGATGAGCGATCTGGAGAACAAGAAGAATCCTGTGGTCATTACCATCGCGCGCGACTTTGGCGCCGAGGGCCACGAGATTGGTCGCATGCTTGCCGACGAGTTGGGGATTCCGCTGTACGATAACGAGCTGCTGGTGCGTGCGTCGCTGCGCGCGGGCGAGTCGCTCGATAAGATGGCCGCCTACGACGAGCGCCTGGCCGTGGAGAATATGGCGTTCCTACCCGACCGCTACGATGCACGTTCGTACTCGGACAAGTTGTTCCAAAAGATGAGCCAGGTGATTTTGGATCTGGGCGAGACCGAGAGCTGCATTATCGAAGGTCGTCTGTCCGATTACCTGTTGCGTAACAACCCCAACCACATTGCCGTGTTGGTGACCGCACCCTTTGAGGACCGCGTCGAGATCGTGCGCAAGAAGCGCGGACTTAACAAAAAGAAGGGCGCCAAGTTGGTCAAGCAGCAGCAGAAGGCGCGCGAGGCGTTCTATAAGCGCTATAGCGCCGGCAAGTGGAAGATGACGAGCGGTAAAGACATCGTCGTCAACCGCGCCAAGCTGGGCCGCGAGGGTTGTAAAGACGTTATCGCCGCTGCCTACCGCTACAAAGTGGCCCAGCTCGAAGGCTAGTCGACCAAAACCACCACAAAGGGGACAGGCACCTTTGTGGTGGTTTTTGTTTTAGGCGGAGGGGAAGGCCTTGGCGAGACCGGCGCGCGTCTGCGTGTCGGTCTTTTGGTAGATAGAGCTCAGGTGGCGCTGTACCATGCGCATCGAGATGCCGAGTTCCTCGGCGACCTGCTTGAGCGGGCGCTCGTCTTGGGTTACGGCGAACAGCACGTCGACCTCGCGTGGGGTGAGAGCGTGGTCGGCGATGAAGGCCTGGCGCTGCTCCTCGATGGTGGGTACGGCGAGTGCTTCCTCGGCTCGTCGCTGGTGTTCGCGCTCCTGCTCGGTTTGGGGCAGGCGGAACAGGCCGGCAGCAACGAACGCAACGCTCGCCGCCACAAGCAGCATGAGCGCGCCGATCATGATGAGGGCGACGTTGCCCGAGGTAACCAGCGCCAGCGAGATGCCCGACGTGGTGAACGCGCAAACGTTATTGGCCGCGCGGCCCATGCCGGCCCATAGGGCGGGTGCATGCATGCGCGGTGCCAACTGCGTGAACGTGGCGGTAAAGAACGTGACGAAAAAGCCCGAGCTGAGGTAAAAGACGACGAGCCCCAGGTTGGGGTTGGCGCCGGCTTCTACGGCCAGGATCGAAATGGTGGAGAGCACCGTGACGCCGAGCATGACGAGTCCCATGTAGCGGCGCTCGGCGAGGTCAAAGATGACGCCGGCGACGAGACCGCTTGCTGCCAAAAAGAGGCGTGGCCAGGTTTGCACGGCGATGGTGCCGTGGGCGTTGGAGAATGTGACCACGTTGTCGAGGGTGGAGAACAGACAGGCGAGAATCATGACGAGTGCGATGCTCCAGCAGGCCTGCTTGGCGAGAGCGTGTGAGGGCTCGGTAAAGGGATTGGCGAGGTCGCCGGAGCTCTTGGTGGCCTTTTTGGGAGCGGCGCTGAGGGCGGCGATGACAATTGTTGCCGCGCCAAGAATGATGAGCTCGGCGATGCCACCGCAATCAATCAGGTTGGTGGCGAACTGCATTAGGATGCCTGCGGCATAGGCCGCTCCTGCACCGGTGGCGAGCTTGGGGTCGTCTTGGAATGCCAGCGCAAAAGCATGATGTGCCGCGGCGCCCAGCAGACCGAGTCCAAGGAATGCCGCGCACCCCAGAATCTCGAGCACAAGCGGTCCTGTGGGGAATTGAATCTGGGCCAAGCCCATAATGGCGATGGGGACGGCGGCGGTGGCGGTTGCCTGGGCCTGGCCTTTGCGCTGGGCGAGGGACAGCAACGGCGCGTATCCGATAAAGCCGATGACGCTGGCGCCCAGTATAAAGCCCTGTGCGAGCACAACACGTTCGGCACCGGCGAGCAGCCCGACATTGATATCGAAGCGAAACTCGGCGGCAAGGAAGGCGAAGGTGAAGAGCACGAGGGCCAGAAGTGCGTTGATTTTAGACTTGCTCAGATTCAAGGATGGTCCTTTGGATGGACGGAACAATCGTGCCCTCGATTGTAGACCAGGACGGTGGGGGGTGGGCCTTTCGGAAGACAGGGCGCGCTTGGCAATCGCGCGCTCGTTGCCTTTTGCACTGGCAGATAGCCCACATGCGAATTTGTGCCTTGGGATCCGGATAACTTCCCGTAACATGGAGTCACAGAAGCACCCCTTACGACAAGGAGGCTCACATGCGAAAGCAAATTCATGACAACTCAATCAACCGCGACCGCTCGTGCGCGCTCTCCCATGGAACGTGGCGACGTGTGGGCGCCAAGCTTGCCTGTGCGGGGGCTTGCGCGCTCATGGCCGGCCAGCTGCTGCTGCCGAGCGTGGCGCTCGCCGCCAAATGGGTCAACGTTGGCGGCACGCAGTACAACAAGGGCGCCGGCGACGAGGCCGGAACGTGGTCCTGGGACGGCGCCGACGACATGAAGCTCAATGGCTACAACGGCGCCGGCATCAGTGCCCAGGGCAACCTCAACATTGACGTGGTGGGCACCAACACCATCACGGCCGATTCCTTGCGGAGCGCTATCGAGGTCAAGGACGGCAACCTTGCCATCACGGGGGAGGGAACCCTCAACGCGACGGCCGAACCACAGAAGAGCAGGAGCGCTGTTAAGGTCGAGTGCGGTAGCCTCGCCATCTCGGGCGACGTGACTCTCAACGCGACGGCCGGGACCGATACGATAGCGGTTTCGGGGGACGGTAAGACCGGCGGCGACGTGGACATCCGCGGTGCCAACGTTAACGTGACGGCAACGAACAAAGCGCCTCATACCATCGGCATTCACACGCGGGCAGGCAACATAACCATTAACGAGGGCGCCGACGTCCACGTCGAGGCGGAGGCGAATGGGGGGCTCAACGCCGTTGCAGTCTATGCCGAAAACATCTCCTCCGAGCATGGAGGGTGCATCGCGGTGGATAACGCAAAATTAGATGCGGCGGCGCGCAATGGATGCAGTGTGTCGGTCGCCCTGTATTCGTCCGGGGGTAAGGATACATATTTGAGTGTTACCAACGGAGCGGATGTTACGCTCGTGGCGAGTGATAGGGCCGACGTTTTGGATGGTGTTTGGATGCGCGCGGGGGACGGCGTGTCGCGGGTGCTCGTCGAGAATTCGAGCCTTACAGTTCGATGCGGTGACGGAATTGGCCACAGTCGTAAACATGGCTACGGAATATATTCCCAGTCCGGCTCCCAGTCCGCCATCCCTCGAATTGACATCATTAATTCAAATGTTGAGGTGTCGGGTAATGCGGCGGCAATCTACGCTGTCAATCAAGGTGATGCAGCCCCTTGTCTCTCAATTGATGGCGGATCGGTAGTTACGACTCCCGCCGGAGGCACCGTGCGAGAAACTGCGGGAAACGGACTCGTCATCGGTGCTGCCGGGTCGTCCACTATCCAGGATGTTAGGACCTCCGACGAGGTTGCCCGCAGCGTGGTAATCAGCTCCGGAGATGCGGTCGAGCCTGAGCCCACGCCGCAGCCTGAGCCTACCCCGGCTCCCACGTCGCAGCCAGGCGGCGGAAGTGAGACTGGCATGCCGTCCGTGACGCTGACTCAGGCGAGTTCCACGGCTGCTGCCTCCAAGTCGGCCGCGAAGGCCACCGCTGCCCAGAAGTCCGTGGGCACTCTGGCCGCCACGGGCGACAACGCCGCGACGGCCGCGGCCGCCCTC
>ERZ857840.1431-NODE-1431-length-27150-cov-107.303562_pt1 | contig 27150 bp, 51 predicted proteins | sample MGYA00519760_ERZ857840 | MGnify/ENA primary metagenome ERZ857840 (study PRJEB31778, sample SAMEA3449371) | human gut metagenome | biome: human gut; feature: human-associated habitat; material: faeces | place: United Kingdom | collected 2010/2012 ... | reverse complement strand
AGATGCGCGATCTGGAGAGCGCAAATCAGGAGCTGCGTCTGGCCGCGTCTCAGGCTGCGCAGAACAACTACCTGATCTCCCAGCTGCGGCCTACGCCCATCCCGGCGTATGCATCCTGCAACCCGTGGGCTGGCAGCTACACCGGCTGCTCCGGCTGCTGACAACTGCATAGAAATCTATTTCCAAAACGGAAATTGTTCAGCTCCGGGCTGATATTGAAAGGCGGCGGGGCAATAGCTCCGCCGTCTGCATTTTGAAAGGAGTGAGTATTTTGGCTGAATACGTAAATACCAACATCGTTTCTGTTCCTGCCGGACAGAATGTACCGCTGACGGAAACTGCCGTTGCGGGCAAGTCCTGCATCGTACACCGCGAGGGCAGCGGGCAGGTGTTCCTGCGCGGCCTGACAAACCAGTGTAAGGCACGGTTCCGCGTGTCCTTCGGCGGAAACATTGCCATCCCCACCGGTGGCACGGTGGGCGCAATCTCCGCCGCGCTGGCTATCAACGGAGAGCCGCTGACCAGCGCCGTGGCAACGGTAACGCCCGCCGCCGTGGAGAACTATTTCAATATCTTTGTCGCTGCCAACGTGGACGTGCCGAAGGGCTGCTGCGTAACGGTGGCGATGGAGAACACCAGCGCTCAGGCGATCAGCTTTGCCAATAGCAACATGATCGTGGAGCGCGTTTGCTGAAAGGAGGTAAAGCATGAGCATGAAATCTATGTATGAGCTGCGCGATATGCTTTGCGATGAGCTGGACGAAATTGCCAGAAAGGGTGAGCTTGGAGCAGGTGATCTGGATATCGCGCACAAACTGGCAAGCACCATCAAAAATCTGGATAAAATTGAGGCAATGGAAGATGGCGGCTATTCCAGAGCTGGGTATCAGCCGCGTCGGTATCCGCACGATGAGTACGGAGGTGGTAGCTCCTACGCAAGAAGCCGAAAGCATTATGTCCGGGGTCATTACAGCCGCGACAGCGCACGCGACGGAATGAGACGGCAGTTGCAAGATATGCTGGATAGCGCAGACGATGACACCATCCGAAGCGCCATTCAGCGCTGCATGGACGTGCTGGAGGACGAAAGGGGGTAAACGCCCCATGATTGATGAGACCGAGATCAAAAGGTGGATAGCGCGGTTAGAAACCGAAGAGTCCAGCTGGACAAACTATGAACGCCTTGCCGTGCTGTATACGGTGCTTAACCAGCAAAACGACGTTAACGACAGAATGTCGCCAATGCTGTATTCCGCCGCTCCTGCACCGGTTGAAGTTTTCGGCGACAGCGACTTTCTGCGGGCCGTATCAGCTGTTGAGCCAAGTGTTGCATGGGCGGTTATGGACGAACTGATGGACAGTTTGAAAGTTGTTAACGAGCGCGTCTACAACAGCGTCATGCGTAAACTCGATAGGTAAAAAATCCCCCGTCATTTACGGCGGGGGATTTTTAGGCATACTTACCCTTTGTGTCCGCCAAGGTAAAATATGCCTAACGTGGCGTTACGAAAAACGCGCCATCGTTGTCTGCATCAATCCGCGTGATGAAGCGCGTCCAGAATTCCTTTTTTTCTTCCCGCGAGTATGTGCCATATTCTCCCAGCCCGTTTCTCAAGGCGTCGAGGTCTGTCTTCGGCTTTTCCTCCAAGGTTTCGAGGGATCTTTTCAAGATCGAGTATTCCGCTTTATAATCGTCAAGCTCAATCAAATCGTTTAGGTATAGCGTTTTTAGCTTGCTCATTTTCTTTCGTATCGAGTCCGCGCTTTGCGTGGGCTTTTTTTCGGCCTTTTTGTAGTACCTATTGTTCCGCTCTGCGATTCCAGCAAGCTCGTGTAGTAGGTAGTCTTCCAACACGTCCTCTCGTATCCTTTTTGTGTGCGGACAAGAGGTGTTATCAAGCATCCGCGTCCGGCATCGGTAATATGTATATGTCTTCTTTACGGTTTCCGATTGCATCGTTTTCCCGCATTCTTTACAATGCAGTATCCCGGAAAACAGATACACGCGGTCTGTGTCAACTCCCGCACAGCGTTGTGACCGCTGGCGAATAATATCATTTACAAGGTCAAAGTCTTGCTTGCTCACCAACGCGGGGCAAGCATTTTCGATGCCATAAACCTCGCCGATGTAAAGACGGTTACGGAAATAGTTTACATACTTGCTGTAAGCACGGTCAATGCCCCATGTGTCAAGCATATATCGCTTTACGGCAAGGACGCTTTTTAGCCGGATAAACGCCGCGAACATATCTCGCGCCGCATCTGCTGTGCCGTTATCAATCTGGTATTGCCTGTCCTTGATGGCATACCCTAAAGGCGCTTTTGAGCCTGCCGGTTGTCCTTTTGCCCGTTTCCCATCGTTGATAAATTTGATTCGTTCACTCGTGCGGTCGGCCTCGTCTTGCGCGACTGACAACATAATATTGACCTTTAAACGCCCTGAAGCAGTCCGTGTTTCGTAATCTTCTTCCGTCGCTTGCCATGTTACGCCGTACTGGTCGAGCTGTGTTTGTACATCGTAATACCCTGCGACATTGCGAAACCAGCGGTCAAGTTTGACAAACAGAATCATGTCTATCTGACCGTCTTTGCAATCGCCCAGCAGTCGCAGGAGCGCAGGGCGCTTTTTATACGGCTTTCGCGCGGATATTCCTGCGTCCTCATATATGCCCACCACGGTCATCTTGTGTTCTTTGGCATATCTCATCAGCGCGTCCCGCTGCTCTTGCAGGGACAGGCCATGCCGCGCCTGTTCTTCGCTTGAGACGCGGATATACAAAGCCACTCTTATCAAAGCCACTCTCATCAATGCCGCTATCATCAAATCCCCCTCCAAAATCCGTAATCTATACAATGAAAATCAATGTACACGCACCACGCAGCGAGAAGAACAATTATAAAAAACATTATAGCAATCACGCCGTTGCGGATACGCACTCCACGCCGCATGATCTCGATCATGTCTGCTTTTGCGTCAACATGGCGTTCCAGCTCATCATTCCGCGCCTGCAAAGTTTCCTCGGTCGGCGTCAGGTGTTCGGAAATTCCGAACGTCTCGTCAAGGGATATGCCCATTGCCTTGCAGATCGGCGCGACAGTGTAAATGGACGGTGACTTTGAAAACTTGGAAAAGAAATTCTGCACGGTGGACAACGGTACGCCGGAAGTGTCGGAAATGTCCTGATAGGTCAGTTTCAATTCTTCTTTGCGGATTCTACACACCTCTTGAATGTTCATTTGCATCACCTTAATTTCTCCGATTTTGGCACCGCGAAGTCGCAAGATGAGGGCTTATCGAACCTCACCAAACGCTGTCTTATTGCAAGATATTGGCGTTGAAGTAGTCAAGCAACGCGGAGTATGGTCAAATCATGCAGCGGCGACCGCTCCTCGCTGCCTGCAAAAAGGCACTGCCGTTTGTTGCGGAGAGCGGCAGTGCCTTTACTTTGAGATATAGATGCTTGCACCGCTATGTGCAACAATCGACATATAGTCCCGTTACTATAAATATTGGAGGAACACAAAATGTTGTCTAATGACGTGAAAAATGATACAATAAAAGAACAGATTGTGCGGAAAGACAATAAAAGCAACAAGAACGATCAAAATTGCCTTGAGAGTTTGCGCAAACGAATCCTTGAAATGATAGACCAGTTACCCCCTGCGGATTGCGCAGAAGTATTTTCAAAATTAAAAGAAAGAGGTGTGCTATGAAGGGCTATGAGTTTGACATTTCCAAACTGGCAGAGAACAGCATCATTATGAAAGGCCAGATCAACGACGTTGTATTTGGATTGAAGGAAATCTCAGACAAGATTGACACGCTAATTGCGCTCAAGCAAGTTGAATTATCACTCCTGCAACAGCAGCGAGCGCCGCAATGCCAGAAAGAACAGCAGTAATAATAAACCGCATTTTCTCGCGGCGTTCCTTTTCGCCTTGCTCTTTTTGCAGCCGCTCATGGTCTTTCCGCTCCGCTTCGGTTTTCATGCGGTCTTGCGGATTTGATGGGTAGAAAGTAGGCATTACATTAGCTCCCGCATTTTTTTACTAAGCTCATCGAAAACAGCCAGCGCCGTATCTTTATCAGTTATTTCCCCGACAGCTTTAATAAGCGCGTCCTTTTCGCCCTCGCCCTCTGTGGCGGGGGCTTTTTTTATGCCCGGGTCATCCGTTTCACCACGGAGCCATTCAACGGATACGTGGTACAGTGCCGATACTTGGTAGATGTAATTCTTGTATGATTCCGAATTCCCAGCAACCCAATCAGAAACAATGTGACCGTCCTTAAATCCTATCGAACGAGCAAATTGGGACAATGCTCCGTGCTTAAAGTTTCCGTTTTCTTTTTTGGGGATTAAAGTCAACATTCTCTCGAGCGTTATATCCATATTTGACCCCCAAATTTTGTGCAACCATACAAAACGGTTTAATTAAACCAATTAGGTATTGCAAACGGTTTGAATGTGAGGTATCATATACCTAAGCCCACCGGAAAAGGGTACACGAAAACCAGCCCCCATAAAAGCGGCTTTTGCAATGTCTTTTGGCGATTTCATTGTAATACGCTTTCCGGGTCGTGTCAAGCGTGATTTCTCACATTCATGAGGTTTCGGTGGGCATAGACTGCGGCGGGGAAAACAGAAGGCCGGCAGGAGCGCTATTCCCACCGGCCAATGTCCAAATTTGTTTACCCAATGCCCCTTGCAGGCTTTCGCCGCCTGCAATAGCGCTACAGGTTCAGGAGCCTTACCACTTTCGCAGTTTTGGTTCTGCGCATTGCCTTCTCGCTGGTAAGCCATCGGGAGTACCCGATACGGTGGGATATGATTACTGGCATATCACCGTGAGTTTTAACCTCTTCACTGAGTGCTCCGCCGTATCAGTTGCTGCATTTAGCCAGTTTAACGCGCTTTGGCACCGCTGTTGCGACCCGACGGGAAGGGAACAGGCAAAATCAAAAGGTTGGTCACGAAAACCACCTCCTTTGAAGTTGCCCAAAGAGGGCTAATGGCAGTATAGCAAATCTCCCTGCCGCAGTCAATGATAACTCACAATGAAGGGAGGACGCAAAAATTGACATTGAGAGAGCTACGAGAACGCTCCGGACTAACCCGCGCACAGGTGGCGAAGAAACTGAATGTTGACCTATCCTGCGTGACGCATTGGGAGCTGGGCGACTGGCGACCGCTGCGGAAGTACCACAAGAAACTGGCGAAAATGTACGGCGTGACCGTGGACGAGCTGTTTGAATCCAGCGATGGGCAGTAAAAAAATGCCCCGCCCAATGTTGCAGCATCGAGCGGGGCGGGTGGGACAAATTTCACCACAAGATATTGTGTCCGTGCTTATTGTAGCACGGGAGAAAGGAAAAGGCAATGAGTAAAAAGCCGGAGTACAAAATCATTTGGGTAACGCCCCCAGACCCCGTAAAGCTGGGGAAGATCATGGGCGAGATTTACGCCCGTGAAAGAGGGCTTGAGTTTGTCGGCCTCGTGCCGAACGAGAAGAAGTGTGGAGGTGCGAAATGAGCGCGTTTGCATGGGCGCTGGCGTTTATCGGCGCGGCGTGGCTGAGCTGGGCCATCGTCAAGTGCGTGGAGGCGCTGGGACGATGAGAGAGCGGAACAGGCGGGCGCGGGAGTATTCCCGGCGCTGCTGGGCGCGGCGGTGGAACAGGCGGCTCTGGATACTCAATATCCTGCTTGGGCTGGCTATTGCCGGTATCCTCCTCTGGGCGCTGACGCTGCCGGAGGCACAGGAGCCGGAGGACGCACGCCCTCCTCTGTCCGCTGTGGTGCAGTCGGCGGTGCTGTCCGCCGCAAAGCCACTGGAGAATCTGCTGGTCTGTAACATCACCGGCTACTGCGCGTGCTGCACGCCCTATGCGGACATCAACCGCAACGAGTCGGGGCAGGTGCTGACGGCCTCCGGCCGGTGGGTGGACATCGGTGAGGCGGTGGCAGTAGACCCGGACATTATCCCGCTGGGCAGCACCGTGACCATTGGAGGCAAAACGTATATCGCCGCCGATACCGGCGTGAAGGGCTTTGTGGTGGACGTGCTGATGACCCACGAGGAGGCGCACCGCGCCGGAGTACAAAGGGTGCTGGTGAGATGGGAATGACCAACTGCCCCATTGAATGCCCCAATAGGCGGGTAGGCTGCCGTACCGGCTGTCCCGTTTGGGAGCAGCACGAGGCGGAGAAAGCCATCTCTTACGCGGAGCGGGTCAAGAACAACGAGTTTAAGGAGTACAAGGGGCGCGTGATGCGCAAGGCATACAAGCGCATACAACAGGGCGCGAAGGGAGGACGGAAATGAACCGATTGAAGGAACGGCGGCTGGAGCTGGGGCTGACGCAGGAGGCGGTCAGCGGCGTGCTGAAGTTGGTGGATCCCCGTATCGACACATGCATGGTGAGCCGGTTTGAAAACGGCGTGTGTCTGCCCACGGAGGAGGTGCTGACGGCGCTGGAGGCGGCACTGCGTACCAACCGGGCATATCTGTACGGCGACGAGGACAAGGCCGACATCCCCCAGCGGACGGCGGAAACGGAGCGCATTGCGGCACTGATCCCCCACGGGCGGCTAAACGCCATCAGCCGTGCGGAGTTGGCGGCGGCGATGCAGACCTCCGACCGGATGATGCGCAAGGCGGTCAGCGAAGCCAAGCGGCAGGGCGTGATGATCTGCAACGACGGCGAGGGATACTACCAGACGGAGGAGCTGGGAGACCTGTACCGGCAGTACAAGCGGGACACGGCGCGGGCCATGTCCATTCTAAAGGCGCGAAAGCCGATGCGGGACGTGCTGAAAGCAGCGGGGCGACCGGTATGAGAAGCGTGATGCAGTATTGGGAACCGGAGCGGCCCTTAGAGCCGAAGGACTACGATATGCCCGTCTGCCCCGTGTGCGGGGAGGAGACGGACACTTTCTACAAGAACAAGGACGGCGTAATCGTTGGATGCGAGTTTTGCATTGATACGGTGGACGCATGGGATGAGATGTAAATACAGGAGGGAAAAAGAAATGCTGAAATCATTTAGCGAGTTGGTAAAACTGGATGTGCGTCCTTTTTGCGATGTGCGAGATGCGAAGGATGAGAATGGGAAAGTCATTAAGGTACCGTATTTAAGTTGGGCAAGGTGCGTAAAACTGCTGCATGAAAATGGTGCGGAGACAGTGTGGTATGCGCCGGTGGAGTGCCCAGAAACAAAAACTTACTTGTGGCCTCAAGCAAAGGTTGTCACCAGCAAGGGCCGAGAAACTGAGTGTTGGTTTGTACGGGTACTCATCCACATCGACGACACAGAGTACACCTATGACACGCCTCTTTTGAATGGGTCTCTTGTGGTGTACTCCGACACGCTGAACCAGCTCAGGATCAATAATGCGCTGGCTCGTGCGTTTGTAAAGGGCGTTGCCGTTCGCACCGGACTTGGGTTTGACCTTTGGGCAGAAGGTGACGGAGACGATGGTGAGGACGATTTGAGCCGTCACAGTATCTTTGCCATAAAGGAGAGACTGGAAAGGCTAATCACCATGAAAGAACGAAACGGGCTTGACCACAACGACCTTCTTCGGGGACTTGGAATCAACGAAAAACAGCTTGTGCAGTTGATGGGTTATTTTGCAAAGCTGGACGCGCTTGAAAAGGCTGTGAGTAAGCTATGATACGAAACCACGACAGAAGCGGGTGGTTTGGCGCAAGCGACACCGCCACCATCATGGGGAACTGGAATACAGATACATTTCGCAGATGGTGGCTGGTGAAGCTGGGTGTTAGAAAAGACAGGTTTGTCACACCGTCAATGCAATGCGGCACGGCTTACGAACACAAGATACTTGACGCGCTGCGCGTGAAGATACGAGACAGGCAGATACGCATCCGTTCGCTCCGTTTGCGGGTGAACTATGACGGGGAAAGCAGACAACTTATTACCGAAGTGAAAACGCACAGCAAACCTGTGTTCAAGGTTACGAAAGCGTATTGGCAGCAGTGCCAGGTGGAGATGTTTGCCAGCGGATGCGGATTGTTCCGAAAGAGGAAGTTTTGCAGGATCGTGGCATACCGCGTTACAGAAGACGAATTGTTTAATTTTTTCCTGCCAATAGACGAAAACAGGTTGACACAGCACAAGGTTGATTATGACGCGGAGTGGGTCGAGGGGTGTTATCTACCTCGCCTTAGGTATTTGGCAAAATGCCTACGAACAGGACATTGGCCGCAGGAGGAAGAATTATGCGGCAGGTAACGGTTAACGCGGCGCGTTGGTCGCAGGACAGCGAGGGCGCGTGGCTCTGCCTGCGGGTGAAGTCACCGGAGGCGGCGATGGAGGTCTGTGATGCGCTGAAGCAGGGCAAGGAGTACACCGCCACCATCAAGGGCAAGGGACGGAGCCTCGATGCCAACGGGTATGCGTGGGTGCTGCTGGACAAGCTGGCGGCGCACTACGGCGTTGCGAGAGAGAAGGTATACCGGCAGGAGATACTGAGCATTGGCGGCGTCAGCGAGGTGCTGTGTCTGCGGGAAAAGGCGGCGGAGGCGTTCTGCCGGAGCTGGGAGCGGAACGGTATCGGCTGGATGACCGATACCGGCCCCAGCAAAATCAAGGGCTGCGTGAACGTGACCGTCTGGTACGGCAGTTCCGTATACGACACGGAGCAGATGGCGCGGCTGATAGACGCCATTGTGCAGGACTGCCGGGATGTGGGCATCGAGACCATGACGCCGCGAGAGCTGGATGCCCTTGTGAGCCGGTGGGGAGAGGTGAGCGTATGAACGACAAGCGATGCTTTTTGTGCGGGCGGAACGACCCAAGTGACCCGCTGGAGCGGCACCACATCTTTGGCGGCGCGAATCGAAAGAAGAGCGAGAAGTACGGCCTTGTGGTGTATCTGTGCGGCAATCGCTGCCACCGGAACGGGCGCGGCGCGGTACACAAGAACGGCGACCAGATGCGCCGCCTGAGGCGGTACGGGCAGCTCAAGGCAATGGAGGAGCAGGGCTGGACGGAGGAGGACTTCCGCCGCGAGTTCGGAAAAAGCTATTTATGAGAGGAGATAAGAGATGCTCAACAAGATTTTCATCATGGGTCGTCTGACCCGTGACCCGGAGCTGCGCAGAACGCAGAACGGCACCGCCGTCACCAGTTTTACGCTGGCGGTAGACCGGGACTTTAAGAACGCGGACGGCACCAAGGACACGGATTTTATTGACGTTGTGGCGTGGCGCAACACCGCCGAGTTCGTATCCAAGTATTTCTCCAAGGGCCGCATGGCCGTGGTGGAGGGGCGTTTGCAGCTGCGGGACTGGACGGACAAGGACGGCAACAAGCGCCGAAACGCCGAGGTGCTGGCGGACAACATCTACTTCGGCGATGCCAAGCGGGACAACGCAGGCGACATGGGCGGTTATTCCGCAGCACCGTCCTACACCGCGCCCGCCGGCGGGTACAGCGGCGCGGCGCGACCCACCGGCTTTACCGAGATCGACGAGGACGACGGCGACCTGCCGTTCTGATGGGAGGGGTAAGCGGCAGGGATTACTGGCACAAGCGGTACACCTGCCCCTACTTCACCAGCAGCGAGAAACGGCGGGTCTGCTGCGAGGGCGGTAGCCGCGTCAGCTTCGAGACGGGCGGCGCGGCATCCCGCTTCATGAATCAATTCTGTGTCGGTGCGTGGGAGCATTGCACCATCGCACGGCACCTGACGGACGAGTACGAGAGAAAGGAAGAAAAGAATGGGAAAGATGCAGGATGAGATCAAGGGTCTGCGGCGGCAGAATCGGCACCTGGAAAACACCGTGCAGGTGGCGCTGGACAAGGAGCGCGGCGTTTACGTCATCGGGGCGATGAAGAAGGAGTGAGGCGGTGTGAAGCGCAAACAATTCACGTTTTACAGCTCCTACTGGGATGCTATACAGCCTCTCCCCAAAAAGCAGCAGGCGGAGATCCTTCTGGCGATTTGCGACTATGCGCTGAACGAAACAGAGCCGTCCAGCAGTCTCTCTCCCGCCGCCAGCGTCGCGTTTAATTTGATTCGCCCCACACTGGACAGCGGCAGAAACAAAGCCGCCAACCGCCAGAACAAATCAGAATCAAACGGATAACAAACGCACAACAAACGCACAACAAAGGCGCAAGGAGAAAGAGGGGGAGAAAGAGAGAGAGTAAGAGAGAGAGGGAGAGTAAGAGAACGAATGTTATATATTACGGCGGCGGGAGTATGTACTACCGGAGGAGGAAGAAATGGACAGAAGCGAAGTCGAGAAGCTTTTTACCCTGTTTTCGCAGTTCTGGCCGAATAAGCCGGTCACGGCGAAGATGAAGCTGGCGTGGGAGATCGCCTTAGAGCCATACGGCTATGCGGACGTAAGAGCCGCCGCCGTCGCCTATGCCAGACGCAATAAATTTTTCCCCGATGTAGCGGATATCACGATGGGCATTGCACCGCAGGAGGAGCAGCCGCAGGAGGAACCGGCACAGGACACGATGGAGCGGTTTGCTTGGATGCGGGACTACGTCCACAAGGAGCGCAAGCTGGGCCGCATCTCCCGCTATGCACGGGAACACGGGATGACGTGGCAGGAGGCCAAGGAGGCGCTGGATGGATAAAGGCATCTGGCGCGTGACCAGAGCGCGGCTGTGCGTGGCCTGTTTGCAGGAGATGGCGGCGGATTACATCATCGAGCCAGCGTTCCACGGATGGGCGCAGGGCGTGTGCCAGCGCTGCGGAAAAGAGCAGAAAATGACGACGGCCAAGCGCTACACCATGAGCAAGCGCGGACTGGAGAAAAGAGGGTTGTTGGATGAACAGTGAGGATCTGATGCGGCTGGGGCCTGCGGCACAGAAGCAGGTCATGGAGAAGATGCGAAAGCCAAGCAAGTACAAGGCGCAGAAGACGCGGCGCGGCAAGCTGACCTTTGACAGCAAGAAAGAGGCGGAGCGCTACGACGCGCTGATGCTGCTGCAAAAGGCCGGGGAGATACGCGGGCTGAAATTGCAGGTGCGGTACTGCTTGCAAGAGGCGTACACAACGTTTGAGGGCGAACGTGTGAAAAGTATCGACTACATCGCGGACTTCGTGTACGAGCGCAGAACGGCCCCTGACAGCTGCGGCCAGCGGTATTGGCTGCCGGTGGTGGAGGACGTGAAGGGTGTGCGGACGCGGGAGTATGCCGTGAAAGCAAAGCTGTTCCGCAATCGGTACGGATTTGCCATCCGAGAGGTGTGACATGACCACGGTATACATGATTGTCACCCGTGATAAATACCGCCTGCCCCGCTGGTGGGGTACGACCACGTCGGAGTTGGCGCAGTTGTCCGGGCGGAAATATCAGAATGTCCGTGCGGCGATTTGTAAGGCGTTCCGGCACGGCGGCAGCTACGGCTGCTACGAGGTGGTGCGTCTGGAGGAGGGCGAGTGATGGCGCCGACAAACACGCCTCTGACGCGAGAGGCGGCGAAAAAGCTCATGGCGCTGGATTTGACGGAAAAGGAGCTGACAACCTACGAAAAACTGGACGAGTGGTACACCGCATGGGGCGGGAGGTGCTATGTCAGCTTTTCCGGTGGCAAGGACAGCACGGTGCTGGCGTATCTGGCGGCGCGGTACCTGTCGAGCTTCAGGACACCGCCCTGGGAGCTGAACTTGGTGTTTGTAAACACTGGGTTGGAGTACCCGGAGATACAGAAGTTTGTCAATGAGTACGCGGATTGGTTGAGGAAGGAGTTTCCTCGCGTGACCATCAACCTCCACCGCCTGCGTCCGAAGATGAACATTCGGCAGGTGGTGACGAAGTACGGGTACAGCATCGTGAGCAAAGAAGTGTCGGCGTATATCGGGAACGCGAGAATAAACCCCACCGGAAAATCTGCACAAAGGTTGCGTGGCGAGTATTTGGACAAGGACGGGGGAAAATCGCCGTATAACTGCGAACAATGGGCGTTTTTACTCCCTGCGCCGTTTTTAATTTCCGATTCGTGCTGCAAGGTTATGAAAAAATCGCCTATGCACAGATACGAGCATCAAGAAAAGCGTGTGCCAACTACAGCGATAATGGCGGAAGAAAGTCGGCTTCGGATGATTAAGTGGACGGCCACCGGCTGCAACGCCTTTGAGGGAAAGCGACCGATGGGCAAGCCTATGAGTTTCTGGACGGAGCAGGATGTGCTGCGGTTTATCGTGGAGCGCCAACTACCCTACGCCAGCGTGTACGGCGACATCGTGGCCAGCGACGGCGAGAACGACTACGGCGCGACGCTGATCGACTGCAAACTGCACTGCACGGGATGCCAGAGGACGGGCTGTATGTTCTGTGCGTTCGGTGCGCACCTCGAAAAAGGCGTCAACCGCTTTGAACGCATGAAGCGCACGCACCCGAAGCACTATGCGTTCTGCATCGGCGGCGGGGCATATGACACGGACGGGCTGTGGAAACCCACGAAGGACGGCCTTGGTTATGCGCGGGTGCTGGACTACATAGGAGTGAGGTATTGACATGGGCAAGCAGCATTTGAGCAGGGACGACCGTATCTTTATGGACGGCAAGCGCAGAGGTACGCAGGAGTGCATGGACATGGTGGCGATGGCACTCATCGACAAGTGCGGCTGGCACGTCCAGGAGGAGACGCCTGACAGCCGCGACACGCACAGCATCGCGTACCTGTACGAGTGTCTGGAGAAAATCACGCAGGAGATCAACGAAGGCCGCATCAAGCGCAAGCACATCAAGGACGTGCTGAAGGACGAGTGCGGCGTTGTGTTTGGAGATTAGGAGGTGACGCGCCATAAAGCACTTGGGAGATATTACCAATATCAACGGCGCGGAGATCAAACCGGTGTGGGTGGTGACGGGCGGAAGTCCCTGTCAGGATCTTTCCATCGCTGGGAAACGCGCCGGTTTGGCGGGAGCGCGAAGCGGCCTGTTTATGGAGCAGGTACGCATCGTAAAAGAAATGAGGGAGGCGGACAAAAGAAATGGACGGACAGGTAACATGGTCAGACCTCGGTATCTTGTGTGGGAAAACGTGGTCGGGGCCTTCAGCAGCAACAGAGGACGGGACTTCCACGCCGTGCTGGAAGAAATTGTGCGTATCGCAGAACCAGGATTTTCTCTATCTGGACTGCCGGACAAGTGGAAATGGACAAAAGCAGGAGCCATCGACGGTGATGGGTGGTCTATCGCTTGGCGAACTCACGACGCTAAGGACTGGGGAAAAACCATACGAGACAGCCGTACAGGAAATGTTATCCGTCTGGGGACCCCACAGCGTCGCCGAAGAATCTCGGTTGTCGCAGATTTTGGAGGAGAATCCGCTGCCCAAATACAATTTGAGCGCGAAAGCGTGTCTGGGCATCCTGCGGAGAGCAGAGCGGCGGGGGAAGGACTTGCCGGCGCGGCTGAAAGCGGTGCTTCTTATGCAGTCCGTATCCGGGGGGGCTGTGACGGAGGAGGAAAAGGCGCGCAAGTACAGACGGAGAAAAGCGGAACGCTTGGTACGGGCAACGATCAGACGATATTCTGTCTGCAAGGAAACGGCATTGACCGCGCCGATACCGCCAGATGCAACGGGAAAGGCTGGAAAACGGACGAGAGCTACACGCTGAACACAATAGACCGTCCTGCTGTGTGCGCGGAGGTTGCGTGTATGAATCCTTGGGATGCGCAGAGCGCAAGAGTGTACGATCAGGATGGCGCATGGCACAGCCTGAATGCAAACGAAAACGGCGGCATGGCGCGGGACAGCGTATTGTGTGCCGGGTTTAAACTGGGTAACAGCGAAAAGGCGCACAGTATCGGATACGAGGAAGAAACTTCCCCCACGCTGAACGCGGAGTGCGGCGGGAATAAGCCCGCAGTGGTGGCGCTGGACATGACACACGCCTGTGACGTCATCCGCGAGTGCGGGGAGCAGGTACCGGCATTGCAGGCGCGAATGGGGACAGGCGGCAATCAAGTGCCGCTTACATACCAGATGAACGGGTTTGGAGATTACCGCGCCGCCGAGGTTGCAAGCAGTTGCAAGCAACGGGACTTTAAGGACAGCACAGACATTGTTATCACACACATGGTCGTGCGCCGCCTGACACCGATGGAATGTGAGCGGCTGCAAGGATTCCCGGACCACTGGACTGACATCGGCGAGTGGATAGACGGAAAGGGCAAGCGTCACAAGCCCAGCGACAGCCCGCGCTACAAGGCGCTGGGCAACTCCATCGCCCTGCCATTCTGGGACTGGATGCTGCGGCGCATGGCGCGGTATCTGCCGGAGGGGGCGACGCTGGGAAGTTTATTCGATGGCATCGCAGGTTTCCCGCTGATCTGGGAGCGCATACACGGAAAAGGCACGGCGCGGTGGGCAAGCGAGATCGAGCCGTTTCCCATCGCCGTGACAAAGAAACATTTTCCAGAGGAGGAATGACATGACAAGAGATGAGATCGTGACCGCGCTGCGGTGCTGTGCGGCGTTTGCCTGCAATAAGTGTCCGGCGTATCGCATAAAAAGATGCGTGGACCAGTTGGAGTCCGCCGCCGCTGACCTGATCGAGAACCAGCAGCGGCACATCGAGGCACTGTTGCAGGCCAACGCCGCCCTGCGGGACACCGTTCTGCGGCGGGACGCGCAGATCGAGAAGATGAGCGAGGGACTGGCGCAGTTTGCCAAGGCCGTGGCGATGGAGGAGGAGCAAAAATGAGCCTTGATATTTGCCCCATGACGCTCAAGGAGGCCAATGCTTTCGTGGAGCAGCATCACCGGCACCACAAGCCGGTGGTAGGACACAAGTTTTCCATCGGCTGTACGGACGGGAAAGAGATTGTAGGCGTTGCCATTGTGGGCAGACCGGTGGCGCGGCATCTGGACGACGGCTGGACGCTGGAGGTCAATCGCCTATGCACGGACGGTACTCACAATGCCTGCTCGATGCTTTATGCGGCCGCATGGCGTGCGGCACGGGCGATGGGGTACAAGCGTCTTGTGACCTACATACTGGACAGCGAGAGTGGAACAAGCCTGAAAGCCAGCGGTTGGAAATGCGTGGGACGGGCTGGCGGCTTGCGTTGGACGGGTAAGCGCAGACCGGAGGTTGACCTATACCCAGCGCAGATGAAAATTCGGTGGGAGAAGGAGGAACACGATGGATCTGTTGACTAAGTACACTGCGGAGTTGAGAAAAAGAATAATTGACCTGCGTGACGAGTTAAAAACTGCTTACAACAGTATTTCGCAGCTGGACGCTTCCAACAGTAGGCTGATGGCCGCAAACGAGAAGCTGTCGGCAGACCGGAAAGCTCTTATCAACGGGCTGTGCCAATACTGCGGGAAGTACAAACAAGCACACGAGGGAGCCTGTGACGGGTGCAAATGGAGGGAAATGTGATGGACGCTGTGAAGTTTATTGAGGAGCGGAACAGAATGTGCGGCACCATGAGTGAGGTGTGGGGCGTTGATGCGGCGCAAATTGTGAAGAACACCGAAGAATGGTCTGCCGCACACCCGGTCAAAACGCGGCAGAGCGTGTTTCTGGAGCAGTATCCTAATGCTGCACTGGATAAAGACGGTGTTCTTCGTATTTGCCCCTCCTTTATGGGTGGTGATACACCTGAGAAGTACAAGTGTATATGTTTAACAGATTGTAGTGGTTGTCGGCGAGGGTTCTGGATGCAGGAGGTGGAGTGATGGAACGACTGACAGAAAAGCACTATCTTGGCACCGACTACTACATGAAGTGTTCCGAAAACTGCCATGTGGACATGGATTGCATAGATTGCCCATCGTTTGACCGGCTGGTTGAACGCCTCGCGGCCTACGAGGATACGGGGCTGGAGCCGGAAAGCGTAGAGGCGCTCAAACTGTCCATAATGGGCAAGGCGATTTCGAAAATCAAGGAATTTAACGGCTTGCCGATTGCCCGCCTGCGGGAGTTGGCAGATGCAGACAAGGACGGGCGCGTGGTGGCGCCGCCGTGCAAGGTGGGCCAGCGGGTGTTTGCCTTGCTGGACACGGATAAGCATATAAGCGAGTGCGAGGTCAAACGGATCGTGCTGGGCAATGAGATCGGCTTTGTTGACCTCGAACCAATAGGTGCCAGATGGCGTGAGTATGGCGTATCACTAAATGGATTTGGCAAGACGGTTTTCCTGACCCGCGAGGAAGCGGACAAAGCATTGGAGGCGATGAAGGATGGCTGAATTGAAACGCTGCCCTGAGTGCGGTGGAGTTGCAACCGTTATCCATATGTACGATACCTACGATAGAGCAGATTTTGGGTGGGATGCCGGTTGTGCGATATATAGGGCTGGTGATGGTCTCCACACAAAGAAGATGAAAGTATCAGGGCTGCCCAGCAAAGAAAAAGCAATCGAAGAATGGAACAGGAGGGCTGAAAATGGCTGAACCGAAAAAACCTTTTTACCGCTACAAGAAATGGAAACTTGGCAGAAGTTTTGGCTGGTGGCATATACCGTACTGCCCGCATTGCAAGCGGAAGTTGGGGATGATGGCCAAAGAGCAGAAATCTGAAAAATGCCCGATGTGCGGCAAACCGTTAGAATGGGATGGTGCTGACAATGGCAACAAAAAGAGTGTGTGACCGCTGCGGAGCGGAGATCAACCCGTACAACTCCGTCACCTATGCCGGTATGCGGCGAGTTAAGAACGACATAAACGACAACGACTACGAGCTGTGTGTTTCGTGCGCTCACGAACTGCGGAAGTGGTTCAATATCGAAAATGCTCCTGACACTGTCGTATCCACCGCGGTGCATGGGGTGCGTGGGCGGTGGGTAACGCACTATCGAAGCGGAACACCTGTTGCCGAGGGGTATGTATCAACGTGCTGCGATATGTGGAACAACCGCAAGAGCAACTACTGCCCCAACTGCGGTGCAAAGATGGACGGAGGTGACAGCAATGGGGCTGATTGACGCGAACGATGCGAAGCGGACATACACCGCTGGCCTTTTCGACACAGAGGAAGATTTTGAGCGCGTCAATGACATATTTGATTACGCTCCCACCGTAGACGCAGAGGTCGTGGTGCGGTGTAAGGACTGCAAGCACTACGACATGGGTGTTTGCCTGAAAATTTACTCGGACGGCAACGTACACTCAGCGGCTTGGCAGAGCCGCAGGCCGGACGACTTCTGCTCCTACGGTGAAAGAAAGGACGGCAGCGATGCAGATCGGTGATACCATCCGGGCGCGGTTTCTGACGATGCCGGAGCCGTTCCCCGGCGCCGGGGCGACAAAGGACAATCTGTACCCTGTGCGCAAGGCGACGGTGGTGTATGTGCATCCCAAGGGGCGCTATATCGTGGCGGAGTGCAAGGGCGTGCGGGAGACGTTTTTCCCGGAGGAGGTGCTGACATGAGCGAATTCCCGGAACGGCTTAGAAAGCTGCGGGAGAAAAAGAGACTGAAGCGGTATGTGCTGTCGGAGCGCTGCGGGCTGAATTCAGATGCTATACGCCGGTATGAGCTGGGGACGGCGAAGCCGACGATGGACGCGCTGAAGAGCATAGCGGATGAATTCGGCGTGTCGGTGGACTATCTGATGGGAAGGACTGACTATCCCTGCGTGGTAGATATTGCAGAAAAATAAATTTTGAAAATTCCACTTAAAAGTGGAAAAATTGAAAAAACGCACTTTATCATGGGAGATGCGGGGGCAAACTCTGCATCTCCATTCTTTTTCCCCTTCTTTCCTGATGGGCGGGGCTTCGGCTCCGCCCGGATGGAGCAATATGCCGCAGGCAGATGCCGCCCCACATTTCGGGGGGCGGGAGGGCGCACCTCTCATGCGGCGCCAGATGAAAACGTTGGATCGTTTTCACCCGCAAGGGGCTTTCTTGGGGCGTATGCCCCACACGCGGCATAGGTGCCCCGTAAGGGGAGGCCACAGCGAGTGACGGGGACTTTCCCCGAAGCGCTAAAGCAGGGCAGGACTGCAATGCCGTACCAACCACACAAGCGGGCGAGGAAGCGCGAGAAGTTAAGTGCACACAAGCTGTGGCCACAGCGGCGGACAGTTAATCCGCAAAAACAGTGTGCGGCTGACGAAAAGGCGTAGCGCGGTGTGGTGCCGGAATAACTGTGTAACCCATGCTTGAGAGCTTCCAGAAGGCCGCATGGGAGGGGAAAGACTGTTACTGTAGCCAAGGGGTGGGGGCTGGTGACAAACAAGGAGGAAAAACGACTATGGAAATCATCAAACCCGGCAAAGTCAGGAGAGTAAAGCTGGAATGCCCGGAATGCGGGTGTGAATTCGCCTGTTCTCCGGTAGAAATGGTACGCAGATACGGAACTGTGTTTGCTAAGTGTCCACAGGAGGGATGTGGCAGAAGCGTGGAAGTGCCAAACGGAATCCCCGAGTACATCGAGCCTGCAAACCATACTGCCATTGGAACGATCACTGTGGTGCTGTCAGGGGCAACCGTTACAGAAGAGCCTGTAGGCGATAAGCGGTATATCACAAGGGTGACGAATGTATCGAAGGAAGCTGCAGAGCATATCAAAGCACTGGGCGCAGATACCAGCATCTCCCTGATAATTGATGGCAAATACCCGGAGCGCTTCTACATGGGAAATACCGGGATGCTTATCGCCTACAAGGCCCACGATGGAAAACTCTACGAACAGGGGTGATACATAATGGCTACAAAGAAACCTACCGCCATCGCAAAAACAAAGGATAACCGACCGGAGACCGGCAGAGGCGGGTAAAGTCTGCTATGTAATGCCAAGGGGCGGGGGCTGGTAGCAAAACAGGAGGAGGGAATGAAAATCACAAAACGGCGGCTTGCGGATATTGTGCCGTATGCCGGCAACGCAAAAAAGCATGATAAACGGCAAATCAACAACGTTGCGGAGAGCATCAAGCAGTACGGCTTTGTGCAGCCGATTGTGATTGACCGAGATGGTGTTATTGTCATCGGCCACTGCCGCGCTATGGCGGCAAAGAAGTTGGGCATGGAAGAAGTGCCTTGCGTCTGCGTGGACGATCTGACACCGGAGCAGGTGAACGCCCTTCGTCTGGTGGATAACAAGAGCAACGAGAGCGATTGGGACTTTGACCTGCTGGCTGATGAACTGCCTGGGCTGGATTTGTCGGCGTTTGACTTTGATTGGGGGCTGCGTGATAAACTCGACACGTCAGTTGTAGAGGACAACTACGATCCTGTTTTACCGGCAGAGCCGAAGAGTAAACTTGGCGATGTGTACCAGCTTGGAGATCATCGCCTTATGTGCGGGGATAGTACGTCCTTGGCGGATGTACAAAAGCTCGTGGGGGGGGCACAAATGGATTTGCTGCTCACAGACCCTCCGTACAATGTGGACTATCAGGGCACCGCCGGGAAGATTAAGAACGACAATATGGAGGATACGGCATTTAGACGGTTTCTAACGGATGCGTTTTCCAATGCGGCGATGGTTATGAAACCAGGTGCTCCGTTCTACATCTGGCACGCAGACAGCGAGGGGTATAACTTCCGAGGCGCGTGCAGAGATGCGATGCTGCGTGTCCGGCAGTGCCTGATCTGGGTGAAGAACTCCCTTGTGATGGGGAGACAGGATTTCCAGTGGAAACATGAGCCTTGCCTGTATGGTGAGAGCGAGATTGAAGAAGAAGCACACGAACCTTGCCTTTACGGATGGACGGAAGGGAAGAAGCATTATTTCTTTAAGAACCGCAGACAGACAACCGTGTTGAATTTTGATAAGCCTGTCAAATCTGCGGAGCATCCGACCATGAAGCCGATTAAGCTGTTTGATTACCAGATGCAGTGCTCCAGTAAGCCGGGTGAGAATGTGCTTGACCTGTTCGCCGGGTCCGGCACAACGATTATGGCAGCGGAGCAGAATGGCAGACACGCTTTCTGCATGGAGTATGATCCGAAGTATGCCGATGTCATTGTTGACCGGTGGGAGAAGTTTACGGGGAAGAAAGCGGTGTTGCTAAATGACGATTGAAGAAGCACAGGAGATTATTGCCAAAACCAGCAGCCCGTATTTGAAGCGGGACATGGAGAAGTTTGTTAAACGCCAACGCAGAAAGGAGGGCGTGTATGGCAAGGCCAAGAAAGGAAATAGACCAGAAGCAGTTCGAGAACCTCTGCGGCCTGCAATGCACGCTTGAGGAGATTTGCGGTTGGTTTGATGTGACTGATAAAACACTGGATAGTTGGTGTAAACGCACCTATCATGCCAGTTTTTCCGAGGTATTTAAGCAAAAGCGAGGAGCGGGGAAAATTTCGCTGCGTCGGAGCCAGTGGCAGCTTGCGGCAAAGAACGCAAGCATGGCTATTTGGCTGGGGAAACAGTACCTTGGGCAGCGTGATATTGTTGAGCTGGGTTTGCCGGCGGACAACACACAGGACGACGCATTGAGCGTGAGCCTGCGTGAAATGGCAGAAGGGTTGGAGAGCGATGATTAGCCCGAAGCAGCAGAAGATCCTTGCTTTCCCCTATTCCAAGTATGACGCGCTGATCTGCGACGGCGCTGTGCGTTCCGGCAAAACCTCCATCATGATGTGGGCGTTCGTCCGCTGGGCGATGGAGAATTTCAGCGGTCAGCGCTTCGGTGTGTGTGGCCGCACGGTGGACAGCTGCACAAAGAATATCATCGTCCCGTTCACGGCAATGAGCTTGGCAAAGGAGCGCTATATCATTCGATGGCGGCGTGGCGATAAGGTGATGGAAGTGCGGCGCGGCGCCGTGACGAATTACTTTGAGGTGTTCGGCGGCAAGGACGAGGCCAGCTATACGCTGATTCAAGGCCGCACGCTGGCGGGTGTGCTGCTGGACGAGGTGGTGCTGATGCCGCGTTCGTTTGTGGAACAGGCGCTTGCACGATGTTCTGTGGACGGTGCAAAGCTGTGGTTCTCTTGTAACCCCGGCAGCCCGCATCACTGGTTCTATCAGGAGTGGATTAAGCGACACCGCGAACGGAATACGCTATATCTCCACTTCGAGATGACAGATAACCCTGGCTTGAGTGCGAGAACGCTTGAGCGCTACGCGAATATGTACGCCGGCATCTTCTATGACAGATATGTTTGCGGTCTTTGGGTGGCGGCGGAAGGTGTGGTATATAAGGATTTTGCCAATAACACGGAGAACTATCTAATCGACGATCCTCTAAAATGGGCAGAAGAAAACGGAAAAATGTTTACCGTTATTTCTATTGGCGTTGACTTCGGCGGCACAAAGTCTGCGACAAAGTTTCAGGCGACCGGTATTACAAAGGACTTTCGCGTTGTTGCGTTGGAAGAGGAATATATCAAAAACGAGGAGATTGACCCTGATGCCCTGAATCGGCGGTTTGCCACATTCTGCCAAATGGTGACGGCTAAGTATGGATACAGCCAAACAAGAGCGGATAGCGCGGAAACAGTATTGATTCGTGGTTTAGATCATACCGCGCAGAAGATGCACCTCGGCACGCAGGTTAAGAACGCGCTGAAAATGCAAATCACTGATCGCATCCGGTTGGTGGTACTGCTGATGAAGCAGGGCCGCTTTAAGGTTTCGCGGAGCTGCCCGCATCTGATCGACGCGCTACAAACCGCGATTTATGATCCTGATAAGTTTGAAGATGAGCGCTTGGATGACGGAACATCCGATATCGATAGTTTGGATGCCCTTGAGTACAGCATTGAGCCATATTACAAAGACCTGGAGCGTGCCGGTCATATGATGGGACGGTGAAAGAGTGAATATTCGCAGAGCATTGAAAGAATTGGGCTTTGATACAGTCGACAGCAAGTTTTACTCGCTGATCGGTGTATGGAGGTCTTGGTATGATGGCGATGTGAAGGATTTCCACAGTTATACGGTGTGGAACGGCATTGAAGAGCTGGAATGTCACAGATATTCCGTCAACATGTGCAAGAAGGTCTGCGAGGACTGGGCAAACCTGCTGATGAATGAGCGTGTGAACATCACCCTTGAGGGAAAACGAGAGCAGGATTTTGTAGACGCGATCCTTGCAGATAACAACTGGTGGGTTAAGGCCAACGAAGCGCAGGAGCGGAAAGCTGCGGTAGGAACTGTTGCCTATGTCCCCACGGTCGAGGGCATGGGCATCAATCCGGACACATCGGAGATTGTAGATTCTGGCCGCATTCGCATTAACTATGTCAGCGCAGGGAACATCTACCCGTTGACATGGGATAACGGGGTCATCCGAGAGTGCGCTTTTGCATCGACGAAAAAAGTTGATGATACGGAGTACACTTACATTCAGGTTCATCGGATTAGCGGCGGCGAGTACGACATTGAAAACCACCTGTATGACACAGAGGAGGTACCGCTGGCCAGCGTGCGGGGATTTGAAACTATCCCGCCTGTCGTCCACACAGGGAGCGACAAGCCGCAGTTTGTCATCGACCGCCTGAACATTGCGAATTCCGATGAGTTTAACCCGATGGGCGTTGCAGTGTTTGCGTATGCCATCGACCAGCTCAAGGGCGTTGATATTACATACGACAGCTATGTAAACGAGTTTGTACTTGGCAAAAAGCGAATTGTGGTGCAACCGGAGGCAATCAAAAGCGTTGACGGGCGGCCCATGTTCGACAAGCGTGAGACCATATACTATGTTATGCCGGAAGACAGAGGAAGTGACGGCAGCATCCTCCAGCAGGTCGACATGACGCTGCGCACAGCAGAGTTTAACACCGGCATGCAAGATATGCTGAACATTCTGTCGAGCAAGTGCGGCTTCGGTGAAAACCATTACAAATTTGATCAAGGCAGTATTGCAACGGCCACGCAAGTCATCAGTGAAAATAGCACATTGTTCCGGACTATTAAAAAGCATGAGATTTTGCTCGAGCAAGCGATTACGGAGCTGTGTCGCACCCTGCTTCGCATGGGCAATAAGTTTATGGACGCCGGACTGGATGAGGAAGTCGAAATCTCCATTGACTTCGATGACAGCATCATTGAGGACAAGGGGCAGGACTTTAATCGCGATGTTCAGTTGCTTAATGCTGGCATCATGAACGACTGGGAGTTCCGCATGCGCTGGATGAACGAGGACGAGGCCACCGCAAAGGCGGCGCTTCCCAAGATGCAAGACATGACAAAAGAGCCGGAAGAAGAGATTGAGTGAGGTGACGGCTTATGCGTCCTTACCCTTTTGACCCTGCTCTGCTTGACGCACTTCCGGAAGAATTGGCAGAACTGTTTCGGGCGCTTGAGCTTGTTCTGCTGGATGAAATTTGCTCCCGGCTGAACGCTGCGGATGAGCTGAACGAGGTAACGGTGCAGGCAATCCGTGCGCTGCGCTCCCGCGGAATTGATCTTAAGGAGATTGAGAAAGCAATTCTGGAAACCTCTGGCATCAGAAAAACAAAGCTGGATAAGCTGCTTGATGATGTTGTGGAGCGCAACCAGAAGTATTACACCGAACTTATCGACCTTGCGCACATCACGCAGCCGGAAACATTGGTTGACGCCGCGGAAGTTGCGGCGATCAGGGCGCAGACGCTTGATACATTCCGCAATCTAACCGCATCAATGGGTTTTTTAGTGGACGCTGGGCGCACAATGCTGCCGCCTGCCAAAGCATACCAGTGGGCGCTGGATAATGCCACAATGCAAATCCAGAGCGGCGCGATCAACTACAATCAGGCCATCAAGACGGCGGTAAAACAGCTTGCCGACAGCGGCTTGAAGGTCGTTGACTACGAGAGCGGCCATCGAGACCAAATCGATGTGGCGGCGCGGCGGGCGGTAATGACAGGCGTTTCCCAAATCTGCGCAAAGTACACGGAGCAATCGGCGGAATATCTTGAGACACCATATTTCGAGGTTTCCGCCCATTCCGGCGCGCGTGATAAGCCGGGGCCGTCTCCGTGGTCATCGCACAAGGAGTGGCAAGGCCGTGTTTACAGCGTCCGAACGGGCGATATTTACCCGAGCATTTACGAGGTGTGCGGCTTGGGGGCTGTGGATGGGCTGGAAGGTGCAAACTGCCGGCACAGGCGGTTTCCGTGGGTCGAGGGCGTATCGGAGCGAACATACACCGATGAGCAGCTTGAGCATATTGACGACGGCCTGGGTTGCACCTACGACGGCAAGACCTACACGGCATATGAAGCAACGCAGATGCAGCGGCGTGTTGAGAGGGAGATTCGGAAACTAAAGCGTGAAAAAGCCGCCTACAAGGCCGCAGGATTGCATGAAGATGAGACTGCGGTAAGCATACGGCTGCGGCGGTTAAATTCCAAATACAAGGCGTTCAGCGCGGCGGCTGGGTTGCCAGAGCAGCCGGAGAGAATGAAAGTGCTGCATACAAAGCCAAAGGCTTATGAACCACCAACCAATCGACTTATAACACAGCCGAAAACTGGCGGCTTCTCTGATTCCAGATGTATTGATGTAACGGAGTTGTGGCGAAAAGACGCAACGCCAAATAGTCACGCTGTTCAAGGGCTAAGGTCATTCACAATAAACGGGGCTACATATACGGTTGACGGGCATAATGTCGTTCTTGACTATAGCGCCCATGAAAAAGAAATTGCCGAACTCTTAGAAAGAGAATTCGGCGGTGAACTGTATATGGTTCCGCGCGTCAACAACCCACAAGGCATTTCGACTCCGGATTACTTGTTCCGAGGTAAAGGATATGACCTAAAAACTCTCAGCAAAGAAGCTGGAGAAAACACGATAATAAATAGAATAAAAAAAGCGAGGAAGCAGAGCAAAAACTTTATTCTGGATCTAACAAACGCAAAGAAAATTACTGACTCAGTCTTAAAATCTCAAATACAAAGAATTTACAAGGATAAAGAAACGGCGTTTGTTGATACGATTATCGTTATTCGCAATGGGAATATTGTTGTTGTCGTAAAAAAGGCGTGAAAAAAGAACCGACACGCCATCACACCGCGCAGGGCGCGGATAAATCCGACAACGACCGGTTCTCTTGATTAGGTTATACCACGCTTCCATGAAAAATGCAAGAAAGAATCAAAATTATTTTTAGATAAAACTCGCGAGGTACAGCGGTTTTTATACAATCTATCGCCGCGACGGACTGCGGACAAAGGAAAGGAAGATAGAAAATGGCACTTACACGCAAACTTCTGAAGGGTATGGGTCTTACCGACGAACAGGTGGACACCATCATCGAAGCGCATACCGATACCGTGGACGGCCTGAAATCGGACGTAGACCGCTACAAGGTCGATGCGGAGAAGCTGCCCGGCGTCCAGAAGGAGTTGGATGACCTCAAGGCGGCAGGTGACGGCGGATATAAGGAGAAATACGAAAAAGAACATTCGGATTTTGAAGCTTATAAATCCGGCGTCACCGCAAAGGAAAGTAAGGCAGCGAAAGAAAAGGCCGTGCGTGCTTACTTTGAAAGCAAAAATATCACCGGCGCGAATCTCGATCTTGCGATGCGCGGATGTGGCGAAGAAATGGCCGCGTTGGAGCTGGACGGCGAGAAAATCAAGGATACCAAGAGCCTTGATGCTCTCGTAGATGGCACCTATAAGGGCCTTGTTTCTAAGCCTGCTGTCCGGCTGGATATGGGCGCACGGCTCAACGATGGCGGGAAGCCTATGACCAAGGACGAGATTATGCAAATCTCCGACAGAGCGGAGCGGCGCGCTGCAATCGCCGCAAATATGGATTTGTTTAGAAAGGAAGAATAAAAATGGCTGCTGATCCTAAGCTCATTAAGAAAGCTGACCTCGCGCGTGTGCGCGAAATTGAATTTACCGAAATGTTCGGCTATTCCATCAAGAAGTTGATGGAGGCTCTGGGCGTTACCCGCAAGATCGCCAAGCAGTCCGGTACTGTGCTCAAGAGCTACAAGGCTACCGGCACTCTGGAAGACGGCGCTGTGGCCGAGGGCGAGACCATCCCTCTGAGCAAGTACAAGACCGAGGCTGTGAACTACAAGGAGATCACCTTGAAGAAGTGGCGTAAGGCCACTTCTGCCGAGGCAATCACTGATCGCGGCTACGATCAGGCCGTCGAAATGACCACCGATGAAATGCTGAAGGACGTGCAGAAAGGTATCCGCAAGGATTTCTTCGGCTTCCTCGCAACCGGTACTGGCACGGCCAGCGGTGCTACCTTCCAGGCGACCTTGGCTCAGGCATGGGGCCAGCTGCAGGTGCTGTTCGAGGATGACGAGATCGGCGCGGTGTATTTTTTGAACCCGCTGGATGTTGCGGACTATCTCGCAACTGCTAACATCACCCTGCAGACCGCTTTCGGCATGACCTATGTCGAGAACTTCCTCGGTCTTGGCACTGTGATCCTGAACTCCAGCGTCCCCAAGGGCAAGATTTACGCAACCGCCAAGGACAACATCGTCCTGTACTACATCCCTGTGAACGGCGCCGATCTGGGCGAGGTGTTCGACTTCACAACCGACGCCACCGGTTATATCGGCATCCACGAGGAACCCGATTACACCAACATGACCGCATCCGATACCGTTATCAACGGCATGGTGCTGTTCGCCGAGCGCATTGACGGCGTGGTTGTCGGCTCCATCACTCCGGCAGTGGGGGGCTAACTGAACTGCTGAATGAGCCTGACCCTGACACCCCGGCTTTCTCCGGCATGACAAAAGCTGAAATGCTTGCGTATGCCGATGAAAACGGGGTGAAAGGGGTCAGCAGTTCGATGAAAAAGGCTGAAATTCTCGCAGTTTTGGAAGGAGGGCACTGATGACTTACGCAGACTTTGAATACTACTCTGGCACTTACATGGGCGCTGTGAGTGAAAATGTCTTCCCGCGTCTTGTTGTCCGCGCCAGCTCCTTCCTCGATTACTACACGCGCAACAGAGCGCAAGACAACGCTGATCTGGATGCGGTAAAGATGTGCTGTTGCGCGCTGGTTGACAAGTATGCGGTCATCGAGGCGGCGCAGGCGCTTGCCGTGAAGAACCTTGCAAACGCTGCGGCAAATGACGCGGAAGTCAAAAGCGAAACGGTAGGCAGCTATTCCAGAACACTTGCAACGGGCGGGGAATCCGCCTTGTCTGCACTCAATGCGACGGACGGGGCAAAGAAACTGCTTGCGGAAACGTGCATGGAATACCTTGCTCATACCGGGCTGCTGTATCGGGGAGGGGGGTGCTGTGGTTGTACGCGCCCCACACTATAACGGT
>ERZ857840.1429-NODE-1429-length-27168-cov-3.179619_pt1 | contig 27168 bp, 24 predicted proteins | sample MGYA00519760_ERZ857840 | MGnify/ENA primary metagenome ERZ857840 (study PRJEB31778, sample SAMEA3449371) | human gut metagenome | biome: human gut; feature: human-associated habitat; material: faeces | place: United Kingdom | collected 2010/2012 ... | reverse complement strand
GGAGCTGGGAGCCCAAACCGCCTCCACTGCACAGCAGGTTGTGGAAGAAGTTGCAGGTCCTGAGGCTGCTACGCGCACTCAGTCGTTTGCGCAGGACGCCGTCGCCAAGGGTCAGAGCGTCGTTTCCGCCGTCGCCTCGAAGGGGCAGGAAATCTACGGCGTAGCCGCTTCCCGTGTGCAGGAGGCGAAAAGCGGTGTGAAGCCTGCTCCCGATGGCACCGATGACCTCCGCGAGAAGATCGAGGCCGCCCGTGCCCGCATCGCCGCGCAAGTCGCCAAGAACGCCGAGGAGTCTGCGGCTGCGGCCTCCGAAGAGATTCCAGTCGAGGTCGCTCAGGACGAGGCGCCGGCTGCGGGTGCCTCCGAAGGCGAACAGGCGTAACCAACAGCAGGACGACGCGCTCGCACCAAGAGCGCATGTGAAAGGGGCGCAATGCTCGTGTGCGGTTTCCACTGCATACAGCGCGCCCCTCTGATTTTCCGGGGACGAAATGGCAAGCAATCTCATCACAACCAAGGAACTCTACAGCGTTCGCGTCATGGGAGGGAAGAACGCGACGAAGCGCATCGGCAAAGTGCGCGCGTTCGTTTACCATCCCAAGGAGCGCCGGTGCATCGGCATCATGGTCAAGCGCCCCGACTTGCTCTGGATGTTCCACCGCAAGGATTTGTTCGTCTCGCTTGACGGCTTCGAGTTTGAGGACGGGCGCGTCGTGCTCGCCGATGACGCGAAAACGCGTGACAAAGCGGCTTGCAAGGCGATCGACGTGCGTTTGGACGACTGCGTCATCTGGGGCGGAATGCCTGTGATCACCGAGTCGGGCGCGACGCTTGGCACCGTTGGTGTGGTGACGTTTAGCCTGGTGACAGGCAAGGTCGAGTCTTTCTTGGTCGATACGGGGGCGACGGCAAACGCGCTTTTGGGCACGCGCTCGGTCCCAGGCAATCTCGTGCTGGGATTTCGCCGCGGCATCGGTTGCGCGCTTGCGGGGGAATACGAGGGATCGGGCGAGAACCCTGTCCTCGGTGCCATTCTGGTGAAGGACGAGGCGGCCGAAATCGCGGTCGAAGGGGGCGCTGCCGAGAAGGCGGGTGCCGCCACCGCTGTCGCCATGGACAAGGCGCATACCGCGGTCGATAAGGTAAAACCCAAGGTCAACGAGGCTGCGCACGCTGCTGGCGACGCGGTGAACAAGGGAGCTTATGCGACCGGCAAGCAAATCGGCAAGGCGACGGGCATGTTCTCCGAGTTCAAGGAGGAGTACGACAAGGCGCGCGGCCCCAAGCCCGAGAAGAACCGCGCAACCGACGAGGAAGCCCTTGCCGTTGACGACGTTGAAGAGGACGCAACTGAGGTCGTCCCCGATGAGGTCCCGAAGAAGAAGCCGGCGAAGAAGGCCTCTCAGGATTCGGTGTCAGAGGGAATCGGGCGCGCGGTCGGCAGCCAGCTCAAGGCTGCCGGCGGCATGTTCTCGGCGTTCAAAGAAGAATTCGACAAAGCTCGTCGTGACGACTAGGTGAGACGCGTGCAAAGCAATGCAGAAAGCGATTCTGAAGTGAGCAATGGAAGCATCAGCCTGAAAAATCCGCAGGTGAAAGCCTCGTCGGGTGGAAAAGGAGCACAGGTGGAGACGCCGGCTCAGCCCGAGCGCGCAAGCGAGCACCGCGAGACGGTGAAAGAGCGTGCCCACGAACGTCGCGAGGCCGCGCGCGAGAAAGCGCAGGAGGTCACTACGGTTCGCGGTCGCGAGATGACGCGCGGCGATATCTTCAAGTTTGGCGGGCTTATCGCGTTTTTCGCATTGATGGTCATTGTTGTCATCCTGATCTGGCCTTACATCCATGAGGCGTTCGAGCCGGGCGGGCTCAGCCGCGTGATCGACGACGTGCGCAACGCGGGCCCCCTAGGGTTTCTCATCCTTTTGGCTATGCAGTTCATGCAAATCGTCGTGGCGTTCATTCCCGGTGAGGTCGTTCAGATGGCAGCGGGCATGATGTATGGCCCCTGGCTCGGTGCCGCGGTCGTCTTGCTCGGATGCATCATCTCGAGCGCGTTTGTGTTCGCAGTGGTTCATCGTCTGGGCGCGCCGTTCGTGCGGGATATGGTTCCCACGAAATACCTCGACAAATTCAACGCTTTCGAGGAAAGCGGCAAACTGTCCATCGTGGTGTTCATCTTGTTCTTGATTCCCGCGATGCCCAAAGACACGTTCACGTACCTGGTCCCGCTCACGAATATGCGCATGCGCGATTTCCTCGTTCTGTCGAACGTGGGCCGCATCCCGGGTATCGTCATCTCGACCTATGCGGCAAACGGCCTGGTGGACGGTAACATCACGCAAAGCATCATCATCTTTGCGGTCGTTGCGGTCATCGCAATCGTTGCGATTGTCTTCCGCGACAAGATCATGAACCTCTTCCATCACGATAAAGGCGAAAACGACCGATAACGTCGATGCGGGCGGCAAGCGTGTGACGCCTGTGGACGCCGGTATTCCGCGAGGTGTCGGCTCGATAACGGACGCGTAACGCAATCGCGAGTTGCGTCTACCTGCGGCTATCATGAATTCGAGGACGCCGGTCGAAAGGTTTTCCCATGAGCGATTCCAACAACATGAACGATGAGATTGCCGCCGCCGAAGCGGCGTTGAAAGAAGCGCAGGAGCGCCTTCGCGTGGCGCGCGAGAAGCAGGCTCAAGGCGGCCAGCCCGAGGGATCAAGCGAAATCGGCGGGGCGGACCAGCCAGGCGGGGCAGGCCAGTCGAATCAGCAGGGCCACGATGCCTGGAGCCAGGCCTACCAGCAAGGCCACGATGCATGGAGCCAGTCTTCCCAACAGGCGAGCGACGTCTGGGGGCAAACCTACTGGCAAGCAAACGGTCAAGCCTATCAGCGGTCGCAAGGTCCCTGGCAAGCCAACCAGCAGTCGCAAGGTCCCTGGCAGGCGAACCAGGCGTACTCCCAGCCCTATGGACAGCCCTACCAGCAGCCCTACGCGCAGGCTGCCCCAAACACGAAAGACCATGTGGCGGCGGGGCTTTTGGCCATCTTCCTCGGCAGTCTCGGCATCCACAAGTTCTACCTGGGCTACAACACGCCGGGCTTCATCATGCTCGCCGTCACTATCGTGGGCAGCATTTTCTCTTTGGGGCTCGCGGGTCTTGCCATGGTGGTCATCTCCATCGTCGAAGGCGTGCTGTACCTCTCCAAATCGCAGACGGAATTCGAGCAAACCTACGTCTTCAATAAGAAGGAATGGTTCTAACGGCAGGCACCGGCTGCTTTTGCCTGCGTCGCATATCGCTTGCCGACGCGTGCGGTGCGCAGGCCTCCCTTTTGCTAGAATATCTTCCGTGCGTCGCCTGACGAATCGCCGATGTTTCGGCCGCGGCGCCTTATATCGCATCCTAAAAGGAGGATCAACATGCCGAAAATCACCCGTGATCAGGTTCGTGTTCCCGCAGACGTCATGCCCGAGTCCCGCGAGGAGTACATCGACAACTACCTGAAGGCCACGCGTGGAACCGGTCGGCTCATGCTCTTCGCATGCGACCAGAAGATCGAGCATTTAAACAAGGACTTCTACGGCGAGGGCATCGACCTGGCCGACGCCGAGCCCGAGCATCTCTTTGAGATCGGCCGTCAGGGCGTGTGCGGCGTCCTTGCTGGTCAACGCGGTCTCATCGCGCAATATGCCGCTGATTACCCCGAGATCAACTACCTCGTGAAGATGAACTCCAAGACCAACTTGGTGAAGACTTCGCAGGACGATCCCTACTCGCCCCAGCTCTACGATTTGGACGCCATCCTCGCCATGCGCGAAGCGGGCGTGAACATCGTCGGCCTGGGCTACACCATCTACCTGGGCAGCGAGTACGAGTCCACCATGATGGCCGAGGCTGGCGAGCTCATCGCGCAGGCGCACGCGAACGGCTTGCTCGTTGTGCTGTGGATCTACCCGCGCGGCAAGGCCGTCACCGCCGAGAAGGACCCCGACCTCATCGCGGGCGCTGCCGGTGTGGCGCTTTGCCTCGGCGCCGACTTCGTGAAGGTGAACCCGCCGAAGCCCGAGGGCGACGATACGCGCACTCCCGCCGAAGCCCTGAAGGTTGCCTCCATGGCCGCGGGTCGCACGGGCCTCGTGTGCGCAGGCGGCTCGACCGTCGACGCGAAGACGTTCCTGACGCAGCTCTACGACCAGATTCATGTGGGCGGCGCCTGCGGAAACGCGACGGGTCGCAACATCCATCAGCGTTCGCTCGACGAGGCAGTGCGCCTCACGAAGGCAATCAGCGCCATTACGCTGGCTGATTATTCAGTGGCTGACGCCCTCGCGGTGTTCAACGGCGAGAAGGATTTCAGCCTGTAGTCGACAGGCCGCGTCGGCACGCCGATGCGGGCGAGCCTGCTCGCCCGTTAAGGCTGCAGCTGGCACGCAGCAAGCACGATATGCAAGCGCTTGGGAGTGGATTTCACCCCAAGCGCTTTCTTTTTGGGAAAAATCTTTGTGCATTCGCAAAAAAATGCCGATTTTATGTTACCGAGTGGTTACCTAGGACATAAAATAAGCCGTTCGCATTGAGACGTGGGGTGCGACGATTGCGGAGCAGAAAGGTTTTCGGATTTCTTGAGCGTGGGTTCAGCAGTTCAACCAGATGCCAAAGGCACTGGCGAGCAGGTCGAACAGGCATGTTCGTCGGGCAACTTCGAAAGGGCGGTGGCCGAACATGTCGCCGCATCGGACGGAAAGCCAGCCCTTCGGTCTTCAGACGAGGCTTTGAAGGCACAGGACGAAAAGCAGCTGGTGCTGAAACGTATTCTCGCTGCACATGAAGCATTCTTCGATGTGCATCGGGATTACGAGTTCGCAGGGAGATCATTTCCCGGCTTTGCTGAATTTCATTCGTTTGGTGAGCAATATGTGCTGGTCAAACGCGCAAAGCTGTGGGAAGCAAACTCTCATGAGTATCTCTTTTTCACCTATGCGGAAACCTTTGACGAAGCCCAACTCGACAAATGGGTTCGGTTTATGAAGGAGCGCGGCCTTGAGAAGGTTACGTCCGAGCCGAATCATATGTCGTCGGGGCTTGCCCTCGTGGTCATCGCCGATAATTGTACGGAAGGCGCGAAACGCGCGGTCCGGAGGGTTCGGTTTCGAAAGAACTTCGCTCTCGGGTTTCGCGGTTGGGCGGATCTTCGCGTGATCGTAGCCGACCTTTCAACTCGTTGCGTCTATGCGAACGCTGCTGGGAAGCAGGTGGCTTCAACGATTGAGGCTAATCTGCGTCTGGCTTAAATACGCTTCAGACATACGTAAGGAACTTTCAATGAACGCATTGATTATCTTCCTTGTTGCTATGGTCATTCTGGTCATCGGCTATGTGTGCTACGGTGGCTGGCTTGCCAAGCAATGGGGAGTCGATCCAAAGCGCCCGACTCCGGCCCATGAGCTGGAAGACGGTGTGGATTACGTGCCGGCGCCGCCGTACGTGGTGCTCGGCCACCACTTCTCGTCGATTGCCGGCGCAGGCCCGATTAACGGCCCGATTCAGGCCGCCGTCTTCGGTTGGGTGCCTGTGCTTTTGTGGGTGCTCGTTGGCGGCATCTTCTTCGGCGCCATGCATGACTTCGGCGCCTTGTTCGCCTCGCTTCGTCATAAGGGCCAGACGCTTGCCGTCGTCGTCGCGGAGAACATCGACAATACGGCGAAGAAACTCTTCTGCATCTTCGCGTACTTGACGTTGCTGCTGGTCGTGGCTGCATTCGCCTCCATCGTTGCGAACACGTTCGCCGTTTCCGCCTCGGCGGCCCCGGCAACCAACCTCGCCAACGAGCAGACGGCCATGATCTCGGTCATCTTCATCGGTGTCGCCGTCGTCTACGGCTTCGTCACGCGCGGCCGCAACATTCCCGGCCCCGTGAACATTGTCTCTGCGATCATCCTGATTGTCATCATGGTTGCCATCGGATATAACTTGCCGCTTATGGGCATCGCGATCTCGCTCGACTATGACACGTGGATGATCATCCTCGGCGTGTACATCCTGGTCGCCTCCGTTGCCCCGGTGTGGATTCTCCTGCAGCCGCGCGACTACCTGTCGAGCTATCTGCTTTATGGCATGATCATTCTCGCTATCATCGGCATCGTGGGCGCAAGCATCATGGGCGCCGCGACCGACCTGCAGATTCCGGCGTTCACCGGCTTTGTCGCTTCCAATGCCGCATTCGACGCCTCCACCGGCCAGCAGCTCGTCGACGAGGCGGGCAAGACCATCACGAACAAGGCCGCTGCTTCCGGCTTTTTGTTCCCGGCGCTGTTCATCACCATCGCATGCGGCGCAATCTCCGGCTTCCATAGTCTCGTCGCTTCGGGCACCACATCCAAGCAGCTCGACAAGGAGGGCCAGGCGCAGCCGATCGGTTATGGCGGCATGCTCATCGAGTGCGTGCTCGCGGTGATCTCGCTATGTGCCGTCGGCTTCGTGTGGAGCAAGTACGCGGCTGGCGGATATGCGTCCCCGACGGCGGTCTTCGCGGACGGCCTTTCGCAGATGCTCGCCTGCATCCCCGGTCTCGCCGATGTGCAGGGGCTTGCATATGCGCTGCTCATCCTTGCTGTTTCCGCATTCTGTCTGACTTCGCTCGACACGGCGACGCGCCTTGCACGCTACATGTTCCAGGAGCTTTGGACGCCGGTCGACAAGAAGCCCGAGGAGCTTACGGGCGTGCACAAGTTCATGGCGAACCCCTACGTGGCGACGATCATCACCGTGGTCATCGGAATCATCCTGGGCATGACGGGCTACTCCATCATCTGGCCGCTGTTCGGTGCCGCGAACCAGTTGCTCGCCGCTCTTGCCCTGCTTGCTGTGTGCGCATGGCTCGGCAACGCCGGGCGCAACAACAAGATGTTCTTCGTGCCGATGGCTTTCATGCTGCTCGCTACGCTGACGTCGCTTGCCATCACCTTCTACCAGAAGGTTACCACCATCATGACGAGTGGCATCGCGCTCGCGCCGGTGCTGCAGGCGATTCTCGCCGTGCTGCTGTTTGTGCTGGCGATCGTGCTCGCTGTCAAGGGCGTGAAGACGATTGTCGCCACTGCGAAGAAGCAGAAGGCATCCTCCGCCGAATAGCTTGGTGGCCCATAGTTCTTTCCGCGAAGAGACGCGCCCCGCAAAGAAGGCGCGTCTCTTCTTTTTTGCCGTGGGCGCGAGCTCGTGTTTTGCCCAGGCGACGGGCGCTTATGGGATGGCTCATCGTCCGCGTTCTGCTGACATCAGCAGCCGCTGCAGCTTCCGCACCCGCACGATTTCTTGGATGCTTCGGCTTTGCGAGCCTCCTCGTCGGCGGTCGCGAGTGCGTCTAGATCGATTGCCTGGAGACGTTTCTCCAGATCGGATTGACCGCTCGCGGCAAGAACATCCTTCCCATGTTCGGTGTAGGCGTCGCTTCCGAAACGGCTTGCAAACTGCGAGGTTCCCTCGCGTGCGGCGAACTCGGCGGTGAAGGCGACCATTTCCCGCCCATTCCCGAAAGTGTCCTCAATGAATCCGAACGCGCACTCGATTTCCCGTGCGCATGCCTCGGAGCGCTCTTTCATTTCTCTCACGCGAGCCGAATAGGCGCGCTCTATAACGGAGAATGCCGTTTCTCCGGAAAGCGCGCGCTCGCCCTCGCATGCGCCTGCGAACTCGGAAAGCCATGTTGCGCCAAGGCGATAGGGCCGCAGCTTCTTTGCGGGTGCCCCTGCTTTTTCATCGAGCGCGGCTCGCTGCATGAGCGCGCAGGATGTGCCCTCGAGTGCGTCCTGCGCGTTTTCGCCGCTCAGAATAGCGGGCTTTTCCTCCCTGATCGCGTCGCGCACCACGCGTACGACCTGCTCGGTCTCAACGACTGCCCCGGTGTGCGCATCGAGCGCGTCGAGAATCAGGCGCGCGAGCGCCAGCCTCTCGTCGAAGCGCGCCGCTCTCGCTCGCTCCTCTATCTCGTCGGGGGCACTGCCTGCAAGAATCGCCGAAATCTGATAGTCGGAGCGATATTTCGTGAACAGCAGGTAGTATTGGGCGAATCGCTCGGCAATCGAGTCGTCTTGCAGGAACTGGTCGACGAGGATGCGGTCGACCGTCTTGCCCTTCATCTCGCGAAGCTTGATGATGCGCGACAGGTCGTCCCAACCGCGCGCAGTGACGAACGACTTGCCATCGGGCGTCGATTCGACGGAGTAGAAGTGGTCGGGCTTTACCTCGAGGTACGATAAAATCGCAGGATGAACGCCTGTTTTGATCGCATAGGCGCGCCAGGCTTCAAGGTCGGGCTCGACGGCGATCTTGCGCAGTCGGTCGAGGGTCACCACGTCGAAATCGTACACCGATCGGTTGTACTCGGGCGGATTGCCCGCACATACCACAATCCATCCGTCGGGAATCTTGTGTCGCCCAAAAGTCTTGAACTGCAGAAACTGCAGCATCGAGGGATAGAGCGTCTCCGACACGCAGTTGATCTCGTCAAGAAAAAGGATTCCCCGGTCATGCCCCGCTTCCTCGCGGTAATCGTAAATCGATGCGATGATCTCGCTCATCGTGTACTCGCTGACGTCGAACTCCTCGTCGCCGTAGCGCTTGTGCACGATGAAGGGCAGGCCGAGCGCGCTTTGCCGCGTGTGGTGCGTCATGGAATACGACACAAGCCCGATGCCGAGCTCTCTTGCCACCTGTCCGACCACGGCTGTTTTCCCAATGCCGGGTGCGCCGAGGAGGAACAAGGGACGCTGCGCTTCGGGCGCGATGAGGTAGGCGCCGGTCTCATCGCGGGTAAGGTATCCCTCGACGGTTTCCTCGATCTGGTTTTTCGCTTCTGCGATGTTCATACAGGGAACTCCTTTCGGAATGGCCGCCCGGCGTCGCGCGTCGCGGCGCGGAGGGCGCCTAGTTGTCGGTATCTTTGCCGAGCTTTCCTTACAGCTCGAATACGTCGTCTTCGTCCATGATCACCTTCATTGCCCAGGGCGGCACCTTCCTTTCTCGCGGCGTGTCGTCCACGAACACGAACGCCGTCTCGTAGACAGGTGGGGTTACGGGGTATTTCCCCAGGCCATCGGTAAAATAGATGAGCCCCTTCAGGTTCGCGAGCTCGCGTGTGCGAACAAGCTCGTCGACGTATTTGAACACGGGGCGGAAATCGGTGCCGCCGAATCCGCGCGTGACGAATTCCTCGAAGGCGCGGTCGATATCGCGAATTGAGGTTATCTTCACGTCGCGCGTGACATCGCAGTCGCATTGAATCACGTGAATGTTCACCTTGTGGCCGAAGCCCTCGGAGTTCTTCAGTACGTCGTAGGTCTTCTCCGCGAAGGTGCGCACGAGCTTTCCGGCGCATGACGCCGATGTGTCGATGGCGATGACGAAGTCGCGGATGCGATTCGACTCCTGGTATTCAAGCGGCTCGATGAGCGGCATGTTCTTGTATCGCGAAAGCCCGTACGTGTAGGAGATATAGTCGAACTCGTCGGGGCTTGTCTTCATTTCCTCCGACAGTGCGGAAAAGCGCTTGAGGAACGCGCGGTAGTCGTATCGTTTGCGATTTGCGACGGTGAGGTTCACCTGGAAGGTTCCGACGTTGAGACCGATCTTGCCCGAGAACGCCTCCATGTCCATATCGATCTGCGAGCTGATATCTTGCCAGCTCGTGTCCGAGAAATCGGAGTAGGATACGCCGTCCATCGATTCGAAGGTTGCCTCGGCTTCCTCGGAGGACTCCACGTCGACGATCGCATCGGGGTCCTCGATGTCCCCGAGCACCGCGTTGCTGCTCGACGATGGCGCCGCCATTCCGGGCATGTTGGCTCCGGGCGAGCGGCTCTTATCCTCGCTGTCCGCATCGTCGTCGGGCTTTCCGTTGAGCTTGTCGGTTCCGTCGGAAGGCATCAGGGCGAGCTTGTCGCCTGCGCTTTTCATCGAGGACCCGCGCTCGCTGGTTCGTGGCCACGCCTCGTGCCCGTCGCGTGCGAACACGTTTTCGAGTGAAGCGGCAAAAGCGGGGGAGAATGCAGGAGGGTTTTCCTCGCCGACTCCGATGAGCGCGCGATAGATGCTCTGCGCGGTGAGGGTCGGGCAGTTCTTGCGGATTTTGCCAAGCATGCGCTTTGCCGCGCCGTCTTGCGTGCTCGGGAAGCCTGTTCCGAGCAGCTCAATCGCGGTCGCTTCGACCGACGCATCGCATGCGATGTCCCAAAGGGCGCGTTCGGGGTGCTTGTCGTCGAAGGGGTGGCGGAATACGCAGTGCATGATGGTGTGGAAGTATCCGCGCAATACCTCGTTGGGATTTTTTCGGTACAGGTCTATCACCCGCGCGGCGTCGAACCAGAGAAGGCGCCCGTCGGTTTCGAATGCGCTTTCCTGAAGGCGCGCCACAAGCGGCATGCGCCACAGTGCGATGTCCATAAAGGGAAGCTGCGCCATGAGGGAAACCCGCGCTCTCTCGATTGCCCCCTCCGCGATGCTTGCTGCTTCGGCGAGGACAGATCCGGCTGCCAGAGGTGCGCTAGATTCCGTAGTCGATGCACTGGCTGCCAAAACGTTTCTCCTTCCCGTCGATCACATGCGCGGCGGCGAGGGTGAACCCGAACCGGTTGAGCGCGCTTACGGCCTCGGGGGCGCGCTCGCCGTCGTGTGTTCCCGAATCCATAAGGTTGTCGAGCGTTTCCCAATCGTTGCGGGCACCGGCGTGAACGCAAAGGCTCACGAACGACTCGTCGACGACGCTGCGGAAGAGCGCCCTGTGCGCCTCATCGAGCATGATGGGCCTCGCGAGGCGCGCAGCCATGAGGCGCGTCTGCTCGAATTCGTCTTTGACCTGGGGAATCGATTCGTCGTAGGCGCAAACGAGCGCTTCGGGGCGAATGCGTCCACCGAAAAACGCTGCGTCGATGACGCGCTTGCGGACGGCGCCCGAAGGCAGCTCGAGCGAGATTTCCCGGGATGCGCCGCGCGGCGCCGAGAAGTCGATGGTGAGGCGGTCGCATGCGCGATTGGGAAGCGGCGGCGTCTTTTCAGGGAAGGAGAGGTCCTCGAAGATGAGCAGATGCGCGATGCGATGGGTCCCTGCGAAGGTGCTCGGGGCAACCGATCGCACGCGCTTGCCGAGCACGACGCTGCCGGTCGATCCGGGGCAGAACACGGCATCGAGCTGACCGTCGGGCAGTTCGCGGCACAGCACGCCGCCGTGCATCCCGTAGGCACGGTTTCCTGCGGCGACCGATACCTCGCTGAGCGAAGATGCGTATGCCAGTCCCGCCGACCCAGGGAAGGACGGCCCGGTGCACAGGGCGTCGTCGCCGATGTTCACGCAAGAGGAGGGGATAGCCAGCCGCGAAAGAGACGTGTTCGAAAACGCTGAGTTTCCGATACTTGTCAGAGACTTCGGCAAGTCGAGGCGCTCGAGGCGCCGGCAGCCGCGAAACGTTCCCTCGCCAATGGATTCGAGGGCGCAGCCCAGCTTCGCCGCGCGAAGGCTCGTACAGCGTGCGAATGCCTCGGCGCCGAGGGACGTAAGCGAGTCGGGAAGGGAAATGTGCTCGAGGTCCACAAGATCGGAGAACGCGCCTGCGGCAATTGCGGTGACGGGAGCGCCGTCGATGGCCTCGGGGACGGCCAGGTCTTTCGATGAGGAGTCGGCAAAGAGGATGCACGCTTCCCCCCCCCCTTCGATGCGATAGCGGTATCTTGCCTGGTCGGTGCTGTATACGGAAGCTGCCTTAAGCGAAAGGTGCGAAGCCGGGTCATCCATGTGTCGCAAGGGGGCATGCCGGGCGGAGCGGGGACTCGCGGAGTTGCGCGCCGCTCGGCGGCGGTATGCGGCAAGCGCAGTGTGCGAGTTCCCCGCCCTCCCACTGCGCGGCGAGACAGTGCGGGGGAGGAAAAGGCTGCTGCTCGCTCTTCCCGTCGGGGCGTTTGCGTCAATACTTGTTGACTCATCTCGGATTGCGCCTTTCGGTGGATTTTGTGCCGGCCTGCCAAGGTAAACAGCGCGAGCTCACTGCCGCGCGATGGCGGTGATGAGAAGTTCGCTCTATCTAACATGGTTGGTAGTATACCGCGAAAGGTGGATAGAAGTTAGCCTAACCAAACAAAATTAGTGCAATAAGTTGCGAAGAACGTTCGACGACGTGCGCGCTTGGGCTTGAGACATTCGGCCGTCTCAAGGGGAGTGGGGGTTATAGGCATGAAAAAACCGCCTAATCAGCGGTTTGCTTGCGAGAAAACTGGTGCCCGAGGCGAGAGTCGAACTCGCACGTCGTGAGACAACGGTTTTTGAGACCGCCGCGTCTGCCATTCCGCCACTCGGGCACATCAGCCTTCACAGTATAACGGAAGCGCGCATACGCGTCTATGACAAAATTGCCCCACGTCCGGCTTTGCTCTTCCGCACCCCGCAGTCTGCCTGCACCCCGCACCCCGCGTGCTCCCCACCCCGAGCGGTTCGCCCTTGCGCTCCTCGCGCCCGTGTGGCTTCCGCGCTCGTCCAGCTCCCGTCTTCCTTTCGCGAACCGCGCGATTGCGGTCTGTTCGCGGGCTGCGCGCTGGGGTAAAGTTGGTGCGATAGCAACAAGACCAAGGAGGCTGCCTCGTGGAAGACGTTCTTGCGGGCGAGATCGATTCGTATCTCGAGAAGAATTGGGAAAGCATCGTCGCGGACATCGAGCGCGTCGTGCGCATCGAGAGTACGGAGGATTTGCCGGCGGCAAAACCCGGCGCACCGTTCGGCCCCGGTCCCCGAGCCGCTCTCACTGAGGCGCTCGACATTGCGCGCGGCATGGGTTTTGAGGTTCACGACGTCGACGGCTATGTGGGATATGCCGACCTGCCGGGCGAGTCCGACACGCAGATCGGCATCATCGGGCACGTCGACGTGGTTCCCGCCGGCCCCGGCTGGACGGTCGAGCCGTTCGCCGTCACGCGCCGCGAGGGCTACCTCATGGGCCGCGGCGTCATCGACGACAAGGGCCCTATCGTAACGACGCTCCACGCGGTGAAGTTCTGGCTCGACAAGGGCGAGAAGCTGCCCTATACGATTCGAGTCATCTTCGGCGCGAACGAGGAAACGGGCATGCACGACGTCCCGTATTACCGCGAGCGCTTCGCCGATCCGGCGTTTCTCTTCACGCCCGACGCCGAGTTCCCGGTGAGCTATGGCGAGAAGGGCCTCTACGACGCCACGCTCACGAGCAAGCGCTTCGAGGACGGTGCGATCATCGACATCGAGGGCGGCGCCGCGCCGAACGCGGTCCCGGGCATTGCCCACGCGATCGTGCGCGCCGACGCATCGACGCTTCCCGCAGCCGAGGGCGTCGTCGTCACCGACGCGGGCGAGGGCACCGCGCGCATCGACGCACAGGGGAAGGCAGCCCATGCAAGCTTGCCCCATCTCGCGAAACACCCTGCTCAAAGGGATCCAAGAGGCCGTGTCCATCCCCGTCATGGCGAAGTGCCGCATCGGGCATTTCGTCGAGGCGCAGGTGTTGCAGGCCATCGACATCGACTATATCGACGAATCCGAGGTGCTCTCCCCCGCCGACGACACCTATCACATCGATAAATCCCAGTTCAACGTCCCGTTCGTGTGCGGGGCGCGCGATTTAGGCGAAGCGCTGCGCCGCATTGCCGAGGGCGCCACGATGATCCGCACGAAAGGCGAGCCGGGCACGGGCGACGTCATCCAGGCCGTGCGCCACATGCGCATGATGAACGCCGAAATTCGCCGCGTCCAGAACCTGCGCTCAGACGAGCTGTTCGAGGCCGCCAAGCAGTTGCAGGTGCCCGTCGACCTCGTGAAGTACGTGCACGAGAACGGCAAGCTGCCAGTCGTGAACTTCGCCGCCGGCGGCGTGGCGACTCCGGCAGACGCCGCGCTCATGATGCAGCTCGGCGCCGAGGGCGTGTTCGTGGGCTCGGGTATCTTCAAGTCCGGCAACCCCGCCAAGCGCGCTCAGGCGATCGTAAAGGCCGTGGCGAACTATACCGACGCCAAGCTCATCGCCGAACTGTCCGAGGACCTTGGCGAGGCGATGGTCGGCATCAACGAGAACGAGATCGCCCTTCTCATGGCCGAGCGCGGCAAGTAGGCCGCCGCGGACGCCGATATCGCCTGAAAGGTCTTCATATGGGAAAGAAAATAGCCGTCCTGGCTGTTCAGGGGGCGTTTATCGAACACGAGCGCGCGCTTTCGAAGCTGGGATGCGAATGCGTGGAACTGCGACAAGGGCCCGACGTTCGCCAGCCTTTCGACGCGCTTGTGCTGCCGGGCGGCGAGAGCACAGTGCAGGCGAAGCTCCTGCGCGAGCTCGGGATGATCGACGAGCTGCACCGTCGCATTGCGGACGGCATGCCCGTTATGGGCACTTGCGCGGGGCTCATCCTCCTCGCGAAAACCGTCGAGGAAGGCGTTCCCGCCGCAGGTGACCCTACCGCGGAAGTGGTCGGGGGAGCCGTCGCGCCAGGAGCTTTCGGCACGCTGCCCGTGACCGTGAGGAGAAATGCCTACGGCCGGCAGCTGGGGAGCTTCCACGCGAAAGCACCGTTTTCAGGCATCGAGGGCGACGTCCCCATGACGTTTATCCGGGCGCCCTACATCGCCGATACCCACGAGGGTGCGACCCCGCTCGCCACGGTCGATGGACGCATCGTCGCTGCGAGAGCCGGCAACCAGCTCGGCGTGGCCTTCCATCCCGAGCTCGACGACGACCTGCGGATTCACGAGCTGTTCGTGAGCCTTATCGGGTAGGAGGGACGTCCTGCAAACAGAAAGGCCGGCTGTCCAATCGAACAGCCGGCCTTTTCTCGCGTTGTCTGTGAGGTTTATTCCTCGACAACCTCGGGGATAGCGCCCATCGGGCACTCCTCGACGCAATCACCGCATGCGATGCAGTTGTCCTCGTTCACGGGAGCCGCAACGCCGTTGACGACCTCGAGAACCTCCTGCGGGCAGGCGTCAACGCAAATGCCGCAGCCGATGCACTCATCTGCATCAATAACCGGGTGAGCCATGTCAAACTCCTTCTCGTCTCATTCAGATGAAAGCGAATCCCGGCGCCCTCTCGCAACTGACCGCCGCGCGCTCGGGAAACTACTGCCCGAAAAGATACCATTGCAGCCGTTAAATGCAAGAGAAATCGAGCGTTTTTCAGGGTACGGCGCGAATTGATACCGAGACGTCAAGATACGCCGAGCAAAGTCGGACACGCCTCGCGGCGCGTCCGATGATTATTCCCCATTTTGGGATGAAGCGCTCCATCCCACTGCTTGAGGATCGCCGGAGGACGGGTTCGCAGTAGAGGCTCTCGCTCGCAAGGGCTCAGAAGAAGCGGCCCGCTAGCAAGGGTCGCTGGAGGGCAGGCTCACTAACGGGGATTCCCCCGGCGAGGACTCGCAGCTGGGGCTCGCTAGCGGAGAGTCTGCCGGCAAGGGCCTACTAGCAGATGCGCGGGAGCTGCTCGCCCACCAGCATGTCGAGGATGCGCTTGCCGCCGAAAGCCGTGCGCAGGTAAACCTTCGGCCCGCGCTCGGGCTGCATCTCGCCCACTTCGCCGATGATGGCCGCATCGACGCCGTACTTGTTCGCTCGCATGGCACCAAGCGCGGCATCCGCCTCGTCAGCGGGGACGACGCAAACCATCTTGCCCTCGTTCGCCACTTGGAGCACATCGTAGCCGAGCATCTCGCAGGCGCCGCGCACCGCGTCCTTCACAGGCACGGAGTCCTCTTCGATGGTGATGTCGACCTGCGCCTGATCAGCGAACTCGTTGAGCGTCGACGCCAAGCCGCCGCGCGTCGGATCGCGAAAGCAGCGCGTATTGGGCGCGACGGCGAGAACCTCGGCGATCAGGTGGTTCAGCGGAGCCGCATCGCTTTGCAGGTCGGCCGAGAAGCTTAAGCCCTCTCGGCAGCTCATGACGGTGATGCCGTGGTCGCCCAAAGTGCCGCTGACGAGCACCTTATCGCCCGGCTTGCACTGCTCACCGCCCAGGCTCACCCCCTCGGGAACAACGCCCACACCCGCGGTGTTAATGAACACGCCATCGCCGTGACCGCGGTTCACAACCTTTGTATCGCCCGTGACCAAACGTACGCCCGCCTCACGCGCCGTTTCTGCCATCGTGGAGCAAATGCGCTTCAAATCAGCCATGGGATAACCCTCTTCAAGGATGAAACCACAGCTCAGATAAAGCGGGCGCGCTCCTGAGGTGGCCACATCGTTCACCGTGCCGCAAATCGCGAGCCGCCCGATGTTGCCACCGGGGAAGAACTGAGGGGTCACGACGAAGCTGTCGGTGGAGAAGGCCAGCCGCTCGCCAGGTTTGGGCGCCGGCAGAACCGCCGCGTCGTTCCCCTGCAGAAGCTCGTCGTTTCCGTAGGCCTCGTAGAAAACCTCATCGATGATGCGCTTCATCATCGACCCGCCACTACCATGCCCGAGCATCACTTTCTCGTCCATGAGGACTCCCTTGTCTTCGTCGCCCGCCTTGCGCTTATCGCGCGCGGGGAAATCGTTCGTTTGCCCCATCATACGCCAGAACGCGCGGCGGGGCACGGCCCACCGACGGGTTGGCAGGCAAACAGCAGATGCAGGGACGCGGGACGGCGCTACCGTTCCGGCAAGCTCCTCAACCCCTTCCGGCAGCACTCCCGCACCAAACAAGAGCGCACGGCCCGATAAGCCACACGACGATTCACTCGCAAACCCACATGCGAAGAGCGCGAAGCCTACGCGCGCTCGATGCGCACGCGAACGAGACCCCCGTGGCGCGCCGTCGCGCCGCTCGCACGTTCCCATTCGGGCGGGACGATCTCGTTGTTGTTGCCTCCTCGCGAAACACCCTGCTCAAAGTCGCACGAGGCAACATGCCCATACGCCCAATGTCCCTGCCCATAGCATTTCACAACCACGCCCGGAAGTGCACCGTCCCATGCCTTTGCGCGCACGACGATCGAGCCCTCGGGCGACGACACGCGCACCGCGTCACCCGACCGAAGGCCAAGGCGCTCCATATCGATCGGGTTGATTTTCACCACGTCGTCCCCTGGTTCATCCCCTGGGTCAAGCCTCTTCAGCTTGTGATACAGCGGGGCGTTCGCCGAACGGCCCTCCAAGTTCGCAATCGAACGGTGTTGGGAGAAAATGAAGGGGAATTCGCGCTCATTTCCCTCTCGAACAGGCGGTTCGTAATGCGGCACAAGGCTTTTGCGCCCGCGCGCCTCGTACCCGAGCAATGCCGACGCATCGGTTGGGTCCACCCCGTAGCAAAGCGCATGGTCCTCGAAGGCACGGCGGAGCGCACCGCTTTCGAGCTCAAAGCGCCCCGATGGCGTGGGAAGAGGAGAAGGGGTCTCGCCCACGCGCCTGCCTTGAACGGGGCCTGTCTCCCAGATGCCCTTCGCGAGAAAGTCCCCCCAGGCGCTTTCCGAAACGCCCACGCCACCCGCGTCGCCAGATTGCCAGAGCGGCGCAGTCATCGCTTTGAGCACGTATTCGGCCAGCTCGTCTCCCGACGTCGGCGGGACGCCCGTACAAGGATCGACACATTCGCGCTGATAGTAAGCGAGCACGTTGGGGAACCCGCGGCGAGCAAGCTTCTCCGCCAGGGCAAAGGCAACGCCTGCCTCGTCATTGCGCGATTCGCCGAAAGCCTCGACGCAAGGCTGCTCGAGCACAATCGACGAGCGCTTGTTCTGCCGGCAGCGCGCGAACCCCCACGTCTCGAAAAGATGATGGCGCGCAGGCAGCACGATGTCCGCAAACTGGGACATCTCCGAGACATGGGTTGTCACATGCACGAGGAACGGAAGCTTCTCGAGCGCGCGTTCCCACCGCGAGGCGCCCGTGCACGAAAACGGGTAATTGCACCAGTAGGCAACGAGCATATCGACGCGCCCACCCTCTATCGCCTCGGGGATAAGGTTCGTCACCGGTGCGCGATGCGCCCAGCCTGCTTTAGCGCACAGGAAGTCCGCCCGCTGGGGGATATCGACGCGAGGCGACGAGCATGCGTGGCGAGCCGCGCCATCGCGATACGGTTCGGTGCTGGGAAGCTTCTTGACAGGAAGCGAGGGGAAAGCAAGCACGCCGCCTTCCGCCCCGATGGACCCGACAAGGCCGTTGAGCGCATAGCAGGCCATCCCCGGGTAAAGACCGCGGGCCGACATGGCGACGCCCGGAGAAATCCACGACACCGAGCGCTGACCCGCCCTCGCGAACGTGCGCGCCATCCGCACGATGAGCGATGCGGGGACACCAGTTTCCGCCTCGGCCCATTCGGGCGTCTTGTCGAAAAGCTCCTCGTTCCACCATGCGCAGACGCCATGCGTAAACCTCTCCTGGAAGAAAGCCTCATCGACTGCGCCTTTGAGATGGGCGGCCTCAGCGAAAAGGTTCTCACCATCCTTGAAATCCCCGACGTAATCGCGGTTCCAGAGCCCCTCGACGAGAATCACGCGGGCGATGGCAGACGCAAGGGCGCCGTCGGTTCCGGGAACGACGGGAACCCAGCATCCCGCGTCGGAGGGCTCCGCCGCGGGAAAGGCGCGCAAGCCCGAAACGCAGGCTGCCGAATCGCGCGGGCTCAAATCGCACAACCCCGAGCCGCCTGCGTCCGACGCCGCCAAGCCGCCCGAGTCTCCAGCGCTCGCGCTGCCCTTGCGGCGAGCCTCCCTCTCGACGAGCTCGGCCGTCATCGACCGGCGAGGGTCGACGACATAAACCGCCGCACCGCGACGAAGCGCCTCGGGAAGAGCGCGCCTCGCGTACGCCTTCTGGCGGTTCGACGCAATAGGGTCGGCGCCCCACAGAATGGCGCACTCCAGATGCTCCCAATCGTAATCGTGGTAGTCGTAGACCCCATCCATCGCCCCCGTCGCCAACTTCTCAGCGTCAGCGCAGATGGAATCGTGGTTGAAGCTGTTCGGCGTACCGTATATCTCGGGGAGGACGCGCGTCAGCACCTCGTTGATGCCGGTCGAGCGCCCCTTTGCGAGAGCGAAGCGCTCCGGATGCCCTGCACGACGCAGCGCCATCATTCGATCGGCTATCTCGTCGAGGGCCTCATCCCACGTCACAGGCTCGAACCGGGGGTCAACGCCACGGCCTTTTCGAGGGTTGCGGCGCCGCAGCGGCATGGCCACGCGATCGGGGTCGTATTCCTGTTCAAGGGTTATCGCGAGAGCGGGACACACGCCCCCACCCGTTGCCGCGCTCGCCGCGTTGCCGCGAACCCTCACCGCGCGTCCGTCTTCAATCGTCACCTGCACGGGGCAGTTCGACAGACACCCCTGGCAGGCTGATGTCACTACTCTGCGCATGGCACGACCTCGATCGCCGGGCAGCCGTCGAACGCGTCGGGCGCGATGTAGTCGAGCGCGCAAGCCGAGTGGACCGTCCGCAAGCTCACGCATCCCGCGAACACTTGGGACTCGAGCGAGCGCACGCCCGCAGGAAGCGTTATCTCCTCAAGCGAGGTGCAATCCTTGAAGCATCTCTCGCCAATCCAGTTCACGGTTGATGGCAGATCGATCGACCGAAGCTCGCCGCATTTGCGAAACGCCTCGTTTTCGATCACCTCAAGCCCCTCGGGCAAGACGATTTCCCCCAGATGGAAGCAGCGGAGAAACACCTGTTCGGGAAGCGTTGCAAGCCTTTGGGGAAGACGCATTTCGCGCAGGTCGCGACACCCGCGAAACGCAGCAGCCCCTATCATCTCGAGCGATTCGGGCAACGAAACGCGCTGCAAGTGCACGCACGACGCGAACGCCTGGCTTGCCACCTCGACAACGCCCTCGGGCAGCGCGACATCGCGCACGGCATCGTTGTTGGCGAACGCACGATGAGCAATAGCCGTCACCCCTTCGGGCACGACGACGCTTTCCCCATCGCCTGAATAATGCGTCAATGTCAGTTCAAATGATTCCATGCGGCCATCTTACCCGAAAAGCCACGCGCCTAGCGATGCACGATGAAACGCTTGCGCAGCTGCGTGGCGATGATTTCCAACGTGACGGAAACGGCGAGGCAGAGATAGATGATGAGCCCCATCTCATGCCAGTTGAACATATAGTTCGCAACGATGTAGAGATAGTAGCCGATGCCGCCCGAGCCCGCGATGGCGCCGACAGTGACTGCTCCGACGAAGTTGTTCTCGAAGCGGATGAAGATCCACGACAGTATCTCGTTGAGCTTGTCGGGGAACACGCCGCGCGCAATCTGCTGCCACCACGTCGCGCCCGTCGCCCTGAGGGCCTCGAGAGATCCTTGGTCGACCTCCTCGAATGCCTCGGAGAACGCCTTCGTCAGGAAGGAGACGGTGTGGAACATCATGCCAATCACGGCGGCTTCGGAGCCGAGTCCGATGGCAACGGTGAACACCAGAACCCAAATAATCGTAGGAACCGAACGGATGATAGCCATCACGGTCTTGATGATGTTGCTTACAAGCTTGTTCGACAGGTTGCTCGCCGCAAGGAGCGACAGCACGAGCGCAATGAGCGCACCGCCCGCCGTCGCCAGCACCGCGATGCAGAGGGTGACAGCAAGCCCCTCGAACATGTCGGCCCAGGTGTAGTTCGAAAGATAGGGGGACAAGAACATGAGTTTGAAGTACTCGATCAGATCGGATGCCGCCTGAATCGTGTCGGCAGAGCCGTAGACCATGTTCACCATCGTGTAGGTCGTCGCGATGGCGAGGAAGGCGACAAGCACGGCGAGCACGGTGCCCGACGTCGTGCGCACGCGCACCTTAATCTTCCCGTGAGAAGCGCGCATCTCGCCCGAATGACCGTCGGGAGCGCCGATGCGGCGGCGCACGTAGTTGGAAACCGCCTCGACGACGATCACGGCCACAGCAATGCAGATGATGACGAGTCCCGCCGTGGGATACTTGAACGTGCGGTAATACCAGTTGAACACAAACCCGATTCCCGTGCCCGTGAGCATGCCGACGAGCGTCGCGTCCCGGAAGTTCGTCTCGATCATGTAGAGAACCCAGCTCACCACCTGCGTCAGGCTTAACGGGAAGACACCATGCACGATAATCTGGAGCTTCGACGCCCCCGTTGCCTTGAGCGCCTCGATCGACCCGGCATCCGCCTCGTCGATCGTCTCGATGAAGGCGCGCGTCAGGAAGCCGAGGCTTTTGAAGAACAGCGCCAGAAAGCCGGTGAATTCCGCCTGCTTGAAGGAGAAGAGAAGGATGAAGCCCCATGCGACAGTCGGGATATTGCGGAGCACCGTCGCAAACGCGCGGATGACCATCTGGATAGGGCCGCCAACCCCCGATACGCGCGAGGCGATGACAGCCAGAATGAACGCGATGACCGCGGCGAGCGTGCCTGCGGCGATGGCATCCAAGATGGTCATAGCGAGCGCAGAGGCTATCTTTCCCATCTGGTCGAACGCCTTGGCGTTCGGCATGAACTGGTCGACGAACCACACGAAACCGCCGGGGAAATCCTTGGCCGCATCAAGGAAGCTGAAATCGATGTGGCCACCCGCGACGAAGGTCACCGCGAGGAAGGCGATGAGGATGCCTACATAGGACGCGTGCCGTTTCGGGAAGAACAGCGGGTCGGGCGACGCCTTCCCCTCGCCTGCGAGCGGTTCGCCAGCCGGCTGGCAACCAGTGCATCCGCGCTTCTTGAGAAGAGTCATCAGCAGCACTCCGCAGTCGAGCTCGAGGGATCCTCCTCGCCATAAACCGACGCGATGATGCTTGGGGTCAGATCATCCGGCGCACCGTCGAAAACGAGCTTTCCATCCGACACCGCAATGATACGGTCGGAGAACTCGAGCGCGTATTCCACCTGATGAAGGCTTACCAAGCAGGCGATCCCCCTCTCATCTGCGGCCCAGCGCAAATGTTCCATCACCGTTCTCGAAGATTTCGGATCGAGGCTCGCGATGGGCTCGTCGGCCAAGATGAGCAGCGGGTCTTGCACCAGTGCGCGGGCGATGCCGACGCGCTGCTTCTGGCCACCCGAAAGCTGGTCGGCACGCATATACGCGCAGCACCCGAGCCCCACGCGATCAAGCGCATCGAAAGCCGCACGCTTCTCCTCTTCCGTGAAGATGCTGAGAGCGCCCATGAGGGAATTCTTGTAACCAAGACGGCCTTGAAGAACGTTCTCTATAGCCGTCGAACGATAGACCAGGTTGTATCCCTGAAACACCATCGCCATACGACGGCGAATCTCGCGCAGCGCACGGCCGCGAGCCGACGACGTTTCCCGTCCATCGAACACGACGGAGCCGCAAGTCGGGTCGATCAGGCGGTTGATGCAGCGCAGGAGCGTGGACTTACCCGCCCCCGAGCTGCCGATAAGGGAGACGAACTCCCCGCGATTCATGGAGAAGGAGACGCCTTCGAGTGCCTTCGAGGAGCCATCGTAGCTTTTCGTCAGCCCCTCGACCTGGAGCAGTGTCTCAGTCGCACCCACCGGCGCCTCCCTTCCCTTTCAGTCATGCCACCCAGTATGCGGCATGGAGCGCTATTCCTCGCCGATGAGCTTGCGGAAGTCGTCGTAATAGGAGTCGTCGGCAGGGGTGAAGGTGACCTTGCCCGTGGTCTGCTTCCACTTGGTCACGGTGTCCTTGTCGCTCGGGTCCTTGAACAGCTCCTTGTTGCCGGAAACCGCGTCGGAGCACATGTAGTCGACGACCTTCTTGTTCATGTCCTCGGGAACGTAATCGGTGTTCACGACGAAGGGAACCGCGGGAACGGGCAGGGACGACACGCAGCGAAGCTTCACGCCGGCGTACTTGTCGAGCGGCGCCTCGAGGCCGGACTTAATCTCGTAGAGCGCACCAAGCTCGCCGTTTTCGCCCTCGATGACGTTGTAGTTGTTCGCTGCACCGGTGTCGTCGCACGCGCAGAAGTCGGCGTCGCCAGTGAGCACGTTGTAGATGGAGTTCACATGGCTGCCGCCGAAGAGCACCGTGTTGAAGAACTTACCCGACTCGCCGAGCTCTTCAGAGTCGGAGATGCCGAACTCGGTCGCGAGCGCGATCGAGGGAATGACATAGCCCGAAGTCGAGGAAAGCTCGACCCAGGACATGTTCTTGCCCTTCATGGCATCCTGGGTGAGCTCGTAGGAATCGCCCTTCTTGTACTTGTCGGCGTTCTCGTCGAGCACGAGGATCTGGGAGTGATAGGAGACTTGGTTCAACTTGCCTTCCCCGTCGGAGAGGACCCAGGCGACCTCGACTGCGGGGTTCTTCTTGTGGAGCTCAACGTATTCCTTGGCGCCAAGCGAGGCGTAATGGGCCTTGCCCGAGTTCACGGCCTCGATGCACACATTGTAGTCGGTGGTGGTCATCGGCTCGCACGGCACGCCCGCGCCCTCGGCCATCGCTTCGGCGATGAGGTCGCGCATGTTCTCGTACTTGCCCTCCGACGCGCCCGGCTCCCATGCGAACACGAGCTTCTCGGGAGCCTCGACCTTCTTGTCGTCGGTCTTGGCATCGGTCTTGGCGTCGCTCGAGGAGCACCCAGCCAAACCGGCCATAGCGCCCATCGCTGCGACGGTTCCGGCCGCGACGAACTGGCGGCGATTGAGGTTGAGTTCCATTAGCTTCCTTCCCTATATTCTTCCCTGGAATATGCAACGCGGGCGCACGCTAACTGTGCGCCCGCATCATCAAGGCTCATTTTACTACTTTTTTTGAAATTAATGGACTTAATCTAATGTTTCATATTGTCTTTTATCAGCTCAAGACCATGATTGAAGGCTTTTTTGCGGACGACCGCCCGCGAATCGCCTATCAGCAGCTCGACGAGGACGAGCTGTCGCCGCAGCAGCTCTCGCCCTCATCCTGCTCAGCGCGCCTCTCCGCGTCCTTCTTTCGCTTGCCGGCGAAGAAGCCAGCAAGGTTCTCGGGCAGCTCGTAGGGCTTGTCGGCACCGGGCTCGGCCGTGCGACCCTGAAGCACGACCTCCATGATGCCGCGCACGAGCAAATCCGTCGGCGGCACCTCGTAGTACGTGCCGTTGAACGGGAACAGGCGGCACTTGACATCGTAGCTGGCGATGTCGCTGCAGCAGTCGCAGTCGTTCTCCTCGATAGAGGGACAGATGTCGACGTTGTTCACGCGAACGGTCGGCGAGCTATAGAAGTTATACTGCTCGGCAAGCCATTCGCTGTCGACGTTTACCGAGTTCAGCGCGATGTCGTAGCCGCATGCAGCAAGCACCGGGCGGCACAGCTCGACCGCGCGCTCGACGCGCTTGTCAGCACCCTGGCAGCGCTCGCACACCGTAAGATCGAGGTACAAAAAGTCGACGACAACCGTCTTCTTACGCCCGGCGTAGGCATCGTCGGAGCAGCTGTAAGCCGCATCCGAGCTATAGGGCGGAAGCGTTGCCGATTCCGCGGCAGGCACAGGCGAGGGCTGCCATTGGCCGAATGCGACGATTGCTCGCTCGGTAGGCTGGCTGCACGAGCACTCGCCAGCCGACGCCTTACCCTTTCGCGCGCGCTTCGCCGCCTGGGCGAGTTTTCCCAGCTTCTGCTTCTTTTCCTTCTTGGACATAAATCCCCCTTCGTGGATGAAGCGATTTCTTAGTTTGCTTTATCATACGCCAGAACGCACGACAGGGGCGCAATCGCCGCTCGGACAGAAGGCAAACAGCAGAAACGGGGCGATCGGCCATTCAGGATGCTCGACTCAGCGCGCATGATGGGGCTTTCCACGCCCACGATGATCTTCCAGGTTCTTCTGCCGTATCTGTACCCCACAGTTGCGACCGGGCTGAAAACACAGCTGCCAACCGCCATGTTGATGCTGGTCATGGCCGAGATGTACGGCGCCACGAGCGGGCTTGGGTACTTCGTCATCAACTACACGAACTACGCGAACTAGACGAACGTCGTCGCGGGCATTATCATGGTCGGGATCGTTGTCACCATTTTGGACTTCCTGGTGGGGCTTCTCGTTCGCAAGACGGTGAAGTGGAACTAGCCTGGTAAAGGCAAGAGAGAGGGGATTTATGTCAGCAGGAAAGGGAATCTGCCTGGTATGCGGGGAGCCGCTTGCCTACTTTAAGGAGGCGCAAGACGTCACCTGCCAGATCTGCGGCAAGAAGGAGACGGGGCATTCCGTCTGCGTCGAGGGCCACTACGTGTGCGACGCATGCCATCGCGCGGGCGGGGTCGAGCACATCATGGCCGTATGCCGCGAAACCGACTCGAAGAGCCCCATCCGCATCGCGCAGAAGATCATGAGCGACAAGTCGATCTACCCGAACGGGCCCGAGCACCACACCCTCATCGGGGCTTCGCTCATGGTCGCCTACAAAAACGCCGGCGGCGACATCGACTTGGACAAGGCGCTCGCCGAGCTACAGAAGCGCTCACTTCTCGTGCCGGGCGGCACCTGCGGGTTCTGGGGCACGTGCGGCGCCGCGACAAGTGCCGGGCAGTGGTGGTCTATCGTTTCCGGGTCGACGCCCATGACGCGCGACCCCTGGGCGCAAACGCAGCGTTTGACCTCGCGCATCTTGGGAAAGCTCGCCGATTTGGGAGGTCCGCGCTGTTGCAAGCGCACGGGCTTCACAGCGATTCTCGAGGGCGTCGCCTTCGCCAAGGAGATGCACGGCGTGGAAATGGAGACTCCTGAAAAGGTGACCTGTGCGTTTCACGCGAGAAACGCCGAGTGCCTCAAAGAAGGCTGCCCGTACTTCCCGAGCAAGGAGTAGCACGAACAAGACGAAGCGCCCAGGCTGCGACCGAACAGGCCGCCCACCTGGGCGCTTCTCGTGTCTTTTCCTTTATGGGAGCTCCTTGCAGGAACCCTTTGCAAAGTCCTCGACGAAACTCTTTGAGAGAACCCTTTGCGGCGCCCTTCGCGGAAACTTCGTAGGAGCCCTCCGCAGGACCCTTCGCGAAAGCCCCTTCACAATCCTTCGCCCGCGGTGGTGAGAACCAGTCGCCCGTTCTTCACGCCCTTCGTGCCAAGGATCAGGTTCGCGATGGTCTGCACGAGCCCGGTCTCGCCACGCAGGATCACCACTTCCAAGCAATGATGCTGGTCGAGATGCACATGGAGCGTGGACACGATGTTGCCGAAATAGTCGTGCTGGATGTTGTGCAGCTTCTCCTGCACATCCGACGCATGATGGTCGAACACGATCGTCAGCGTGCCCATCACCTCCACGCCAGGAGTCGCGCACTCGTCCTCGACGAGCGCATCGCGCACCAGGTCACGCACCACTTCGCTGCGGTTCTTCGCCAAACCACGGCGAGCGACCAGCTGGTCGAAGCGCATCAAAAGCTCCTCGGGCATCGCCACCGAGAAGCGCATGAGGTCATTGCTCATGATGCGCGCCGCTTACACGAGGTTGACGGTGACACCAGGAGCGTTTTCCGCGTCGTCCTCGAGCGCGTCTTTCGCCTCGTCGAGCATGGCGCGCACATCGTCGAGCAGCGCCTGCACGTTGTGGAGCTTCTCGTTCGTCTGCGCAAAGCCGGCATCGCCCGCCTGGTGGGCAAGCATGTGGGCCCAGCGGCGCTCCAGCTTGATATGATCGTCGATCTGGTCGATCATCTGGGAGAATTGACCAGTGTTAATACCGTTCGTGCACATAAACAGCCTCCTTCATCGCGCCGGGCGGATAGGCGCACCTCGCGCATAATCGCAAACCCAGCACTTTGTTTCTTGCTATCATGGGTTCAGGTATACCCCTTCAAGCCACCCAATGGGGGATTGATGTGAAAGAATCCACAAGAAGTAACATTTACGAGGCGAACGGCAGCCTTGTTTGGGACTTGTACGCCGACTACGTGTCGGGATCGCATTCGACGCTCGCCTGCGCGATCGGCTCCCGCGAAGCAAGCGAGGCGGCACGGCATGCCCTTGAAAGCTCGATGGCTGCCCTCGGCTACGGCGGAGCGCTGGCCTTCGTGACCCTCGACGTCGACGATATCCCGCTCGGCGATGTCGACCTGTTCACCCTTGTGGAAGGAATCGATCCGCTTGCGATCGTGGCGACGGATGACGCGGCAGCCGCCCGGCTCGCGCGCGCTTATCGGCAAAACATCCCAGTCGACGAGGCCTGCCGCATCTTCTGCCGCAACGGCGTGGCGTTTCGGGATTTGGAGGGCATGCTTGAGACCCCCGAGGGAAAGCAAC
>ERZ857840.1407-NODE-1407-length-27459-cov-5.702087_pt1 | contig 27459 bp, 24 predicted proteins | sample MGYA00519760_ERZ857840 | MGnify/ENA primary metagenome ERZ857840 (study PRJEB31778, sample SAMEA3449371) | human gut metagenome | biome: human gut; feature: human-associated habitat; material: faeces | place: United Kingdom | collected 2010/2012 ... | reverse complement strand
AAGCGGTACAGAATATAACTCTGACTATAGCTTCAGTGGCGCCAGTGTTACGTTTAAGGATATGACACTGAATTCATATTACAGCAAGGAAGATAAAAATAAGAGCGGATATGAGAACTATTTGGGCTTTGCGCATACCGTGAACACACTTGTTGATAGTTGCGTTATCAATGGTGTGACGGCCTATTGGGGATACACCAGCGCCGCATTTAGGAATACCACGTTCAATGCTCCGGTCGGTGGTTATGCACTGTGGTCATATAGTTCTGCTATCATGACCTTTGACAACTGTACCTTTAATTCTTCCGGCAAGGTCATAAACGTCTATAACGAAGGCTATACACCGAATGTTACAGTTAACTTTAACAACTGCACGGTCAAGAACACTGATACCAGCAAGAAGGCTGTGCTGAATATCAACGACCGTTATGTTAGTGGTTTTACGATCAACATTTCCGGAAAAAACTCTGTTGACGGTATTACCGCAGATAATATGACCTGTTCCTGTCTGTTTGGGTTCGGCGGAAAAGAGAAAAATCCAGAGAACGTTAATGGAACCCTTTATTATAGCAACAACAATAAAACAGTTGTAACCATCAACGGCGTAAAGGTTTGGGAAAACGGCGAACGTGTCTGCGCCCATAACGGCGTTGTGTTCAGCGAGGGTTCATACAATGGTGACACGACCACCCAGTACACCGACGGCTATAAGGATAAGGCGTTTACTGTGACCTATGGTGAGTGGTCTGCATGGAATTACGACACAAGGACTCGCACCTTCACGAAGATCTGCAAATATTGCGGATATAAGGAGGAGGGAACCGAAAAAGAGACAAGGATAGTTGAGCATCACGACCACTACTACCCCACCGCCACCCCCGTCCCCGTGATAGTCATACCCCCCAAGACCGGCGATATGACCATATGGCAGAGCATACTGCATTTCTTAGGGATAAGGTAAATAAATAAGCGGACGAAAAAGCCCCCGCAATGCGGGGGCTTTGGTGTTATATCAGGCTTTACTGCTCAAACTGGAACTCGTCGGCGTTCTTTTCCATAAAGAGGTTGAAAACGGCGTTTAGTATTTCCTCGTCCTCCACGCCCTGAAGCATGTCCTCCTCGTTGTCCTCCTCGGCCTCCAGAAGCTCCAGAATGACCGCCTCGGGCGAGTCTGATTCGTCATCGACCGGCAGCAGCACCGCGTACTCGTGGTCGTTGTAGGGCACTATATCCAGCACCTCAAAGTCCACATCGCTGCCGTCGGAATCGGTAAGGGTTATGACGTTGGTGTATTCCTCCTGCATGGCTACGCTCTTTACGCCTTTCCGTCGCAGCCCAGAACGTCTACCAGCTTGTGCTCTACCATGGCCTTTATGGCGGCACGGGCGGGCTTCAGATACTGGCGGGGATCAAAGTGATCCGGGTGCTCGTTGAAGTACTGGCGAATGCAGGCGGTCATGGCAAGGCGCAGGTCGGAGTCGATATTGATCTTGCAGACCGCACCCTCGGCCGCTTTGCGGAGCTGCTCCTCGGGGATGCCTACTGCATCGGGCATCTTGCCGCCGTTTTCGTTGATTATCTTAACGAATTCCTGAGGCACAGAGGAAGAACCATGAAGCACGATGGGGAAGCCGGGCAGACGCTTTGCCACTTCGTCCAGTATATCGAAGCGGAGTGGAGGAGGTACCAGTATGCCCTTTTCGTTGCGGGTACACTGGGCGGCGGTGAACTTGTATGCGCCGTGGCTGGTGCCTATGGCTATGGCCAGAGAGTCTACGCCGGTGCGGTTGACGAATTCCTCGACCTCGTCCGGGCGGGTATAGGAGGAATCCTCGGCGGATACCTTTACCTCGTCCTCAACGCCTGCAAGGGTGCCGAGCTCGCCCTCTACCACTACGCCGTGATCATGGGCATACTCGACTACCTGACGGGTCAGGGCGATGTTGTCCTCGAAGGATTTGGAGGAACCGTCTATCATGACGGAGGTAAAGCCGCCGTCTATGCAGCTCTTGCACAGCTCGAAGGTATCGCCGTGGTCGAGATGCACGACAATGGGAAGGTCAAAGCCCGCGGTCTGCTCGGCGTCCTCTATGGCGGCCTCGATGAGCTTCATCAGGTAAACGTGCTTGGCGTAGGCGCGTGCGCCCTTGGAGACCTGAAGGATAAGAGGAGCGCGCTTTTCGATAGCGGCCTCGGTGATGCCCTGAATGATCTCCATGTTGTTGACGTTAAAGGCGCCGATGGCGTAGCCGCCGTCATAGGCCTTTTTGAACATTTCGGTGCTCGTTACAAGTGCCATTATATTATCTCCTTTTCAAAAAATATCTCAAACTTCAACACTAAATATTATATCCCTAAAAAAGTATGTTTCAATAGTGTCAAAGCCGGTTTTTAGAAAATGCATATTAGAATTGTAGATAGCTGGTGCTTGGGGTATAATAACAAACAGGTAATATATGCCAAAACAGGCCGAAAGGAAAGAAAATGGAAAAGCTTTTATCGCTGGTTGTACCGGCATTCAACGAGGAAGAGGCGATGGAGCAGTCCTTTGAGAGGACGTACAGGGCCATGCGCTCCATAGGCTATCCCTTTGAGATAATCTACATAGACGACGGCAGCAGGGACAGGACATGGGAAATAATATCCCGCCTTGCCCGGGAGCACGAAGAGGTTAAGGCACTGCGATTCTCAAGGAATTTCGGCCATCAGCTGGCGGTTACCGCCGGCATGGACGAGGCGAAGGGGGACGCGGTGATAATCATGGACGCTGATTTGCAGGACCCTCCGGAGGTCATTGCCGATATGGTGAAGGCATGGGAGCAGGGCGCCGATATAGCCTACGGCAAGCGGCTGCACCGCAAGGGAGAGACTGCCGCAAAGAAGTTTACCGCATGGTGCTATTACAGGCTGCTGAACTTCATGAGTGCGTATCCGATACCCTTGGATACAGGCGATTTCCGGCTTCTCGACAAGGCCGTTGCGGATGAATTCAAGGTGCTCAGGGAGCACAACAGGTTCCTTAGGGGCATGAGCGCATGGCTGGGCTATAACGCCGTTCCTGTGGAGTACGTCCGGGAGGAGAGGTGTGCGGGAAAGACCAAGTACACCCTTAAGAAGATGCTCAGGCTTGCCGCTGACGGCATATTCGGCTTTTCCTCAAGGCCGCTGACGCTTATAGGCTGGGCAGGGCTTGCGGTGCTGTGCATAGCCCTGCTTGGGCTTATTGCTACCATAGCCTGTGCCGCCGTAACAGGCGTTCCCGGGTGGCTTTGGGCGGTGTGCGCCCTGGTGCTGCTGGATGGTGTGATACTGTGCGCCATGGGCGTGCAGGGGGCTTATACGCAGCGCATTTACGACGAGGTAAAGGGGAGGCCCCTTTACATAATAAAAGAAAGGCAAAGCTGAGCCTTTCAAAAGTATGCGAGAGGAAGGTAAAAAAAGATGACAGATCCGAGGATCAAGACACTTGCAAAAAACCTCATAGGCTTTTCCTGCGCCGTAAAGCCCGGTGAAAAGATACTTATCGAGGGCAACGGCGAATGTACCGAGCTGGTCAAGGCGCTGGTCAAGGAGACCTATGCTGCGGGCGGCGTCCCCTTCGTATGGATAAAGAAGCCTGAGGTATGCCGGGAGCTGGCGCTGGGCGCGACGAAGGAGCAGCAGGAGCTTATGGCAAAGATAGACTGCGAGCTCATGCGCCACATGGACGCATATATCGGCATAGGCGCGAAGCTCAACACTAACGAGATGTCCGACGTGCCGGGGGATAAGCTGGCCCTCATAAGCGCCGTATACGGCAGGCCGCTGAACAACATTCGCATACCCAATACCAAGTGGTGCGTGCTGCGCTATCCCAACCCCAACTTCGCGCAGATGGCAGGCATGAGCACCGAGGCCTTCGAGGACTTCTACTTTAACGTTTGCAACCTCGACTATGCTAAGATGGACAAGGCCATGCAGCCCCTCAAGGAGCTTATGGAAAAGACCGACAGGGTGCATATAGTGGGCCCCGGCACAGACCTCCGCTTCTCCATAAAGGGTATGCCCGCCATAAAGTGCTCCGGCCAGATGAACATTCCGGACGGCGAGATATATACCGCTCCCGTAGACGGCAGCGTAGAGGGAACAATAACCTACAACACCCCCTCCATAATGGACGGCTTCACCTACGAGAACGTATGCCTTACCTTCAGTAAAGGGCGCATAGTGGAATCCACCTCCAACGACAACGAGCGCATAAAGGCCGTATTCGACAGGGACGCGGGCGCGCGGGGCGTGGGCGAATTCGCTATAGGCGTGAACCCCTTTGTCACCTTCCCCATGAGGGACACCCTCTTCGACGAGAAAATATCCGGATCCTTCCACTTTACCCCGGGCTGCTGCTACGACGACTGCAACAACGGCAATAAGTCCTGCATACATTGGGATCTCGTATGCATACAGACACCCGAATACGGCGGCGGCGAGATGTACTTCGACGACGTACTGATCCGCAAGGACGGCCGATTTGTACTGCCCGAGCTGGATTGCCTCAATCCCGAGAACCTTAAATAACAGTAACGGGAACACATGGATAAAAACGACCTTAAAGCCGAGATACGCAGGCTTTTAAACGAAAGGGGAGCTGTTGTCGTTGCCATAGACGGCAACAGCGCTTCGGGAAAAACCACCCTGGCAGAGGAGCTCCGGGAGGAGTTCTCCGCCAGGGTTTTCCACTGTGACGATTATTTCCTCCAACCTTACCAACGCACTGAACAACGTCTTAACGAAACCGGCGGCAACTTTGACAGGGAGAGATTTCGGAAAGAAGTGGCGGAACCCGCAAGGCTGCACAGGGACGCGGAATGCCGCAAATATTTTTGCAGGACAGGCGAACTGTCCGCTGCATTTACGGTAAAATTTACCTCGCTGACAGTCATAGAAGGCAGTTATAGCCTGCACCCATATTTGGGAGAATACTATGATATAGCGGTATTTGTATCTGTAGATCCCGAGGAGCAGAGCAGGCGCATTCTTCAAAGGAACGGTCCCGACATGCATAGGCGCTTTATGAGGGAATGGGTGCCTATGGAAAACAGATACTTCGAGGAGATGTGCATAAGAGAAAAGTGCGGCTTTGATATAAGCGTAAATTATAGAGAGGGGGCTCGCCAGTAGAAAATGCAGTTTCGCTAAAATCCTCTTGCAAACCTCAAAAAAATAGAATATTATAATATGCGTTGGTTAATTTATTGTCAACTATCGGTCCAATAAGCCGATTTTATAAATTTAAAAATTTAAACGGAGGAAATATTACAATGTCAGTAAAAGTGGGCATTAACGGTTTCGGCCGTATCGGCAGTCTGGCTTTCCGAGCCGCTGTTGAAAACGATAACGTAGAAGTAGTGGGCATCAACGATCCCTTCATAGCACTGGATTATATGGGCTATATGCTCAAGTTTGATACCGTCCATGGCCGTTTTAAGGGTACCATAGACGTGCAGGGAGACAAGCTGGTGGTAAACGGCAAGTCCATTTCCGTATATTCCTGCATGAACGCGGCGGATATCCCCTGGGCCGAGTGCGGCGCAGAGTATATCCTTGAGTGCAGCGGTATCAACACCACCGTCGAGCGCGCTTCCGAGCACCTCAAGGCAGGCGCGAAGAAGGTCGTCATCTCCGCCCCCAGCAAGGACGCTCCCATGTTCGTAATGGGCGTAAACCATGACACCTACACCAAGGACATGACGGTTGTTTCCAACGCATCCTGCACCACCAACTGTCTGGCTCCTCTTGCCAAGGTTATCAACGACAACTTCGGCATCGTAGAGGGCCTTATGACTACCGTCCATTCTATCACAGCCACCCAGAAGACCGTAGACGGCGCCTCCAAGAAGGATTGGCGCGGCGGCCGTGCGGCGGCACACAATATTATCCCCAGCTCCACCGGCGCTGCCAAGGCCGTGGGCAAGGTCATTCCTTCCCTCAACGGCAAGCTCACCGGCATGTCCATGCGCGTACCTACTCCCGACGTATCCGTTGTAGACCTTACCTGCCGCCTGGAGAAGTCCGCTACCTACGATGAGATCAAGGCCGCCATGAAGGCTGCTTCCGAGAGCGACCGTTTCAAGGGCATCATAGATTACACCGAGGACAAGGTAGTATCCTCCGACTTCTATCATGATCCCCATACCTGCATCTTCGATGCAGACGCAGGCATTGCCCTGAACGACCACTTCGTAAAGCTGGTTGCCTGGTACGACAACGAGTGGGGTTATTCCAACAAGCTGGTCAACCTCTGCGAGCACATGGCCGAGGTAGACGCAAAGTAACCTCAAATAAATTTGCCCCCACGATTTAGGCGGGTGAACCGCCGATGAATACCCCCTGCCCATGCGGACAGGGGATATTTTTTTGCCGGGGCTTTTCTGCATACAAACCTTTTGTTATAATAAGTATATAAAGATACTTTTAAGCTTTGGTTCTTAAAAATATTATTTTACTGGAGCATACTTATATGGATATCAAACAGCTTGAGGCTTTTTGCATGGTGGTAAGGCAAGGCAGCTTTTCCAAAGCGGCAAGGGTGCTGGGGGTATCCCAGCCCACCGTGAGCGCGCATATTTCCACCCTCGAAAAGGAATTGGGGTGCGAGCTGCTCATACGCACCAGCAAGAGCATACTGCCTACGGATAAGGGAGCGACGCTTTTAGGCTACGCACAGGGCATAATGAGTCTCAGACAGAAGGCGCTGGAGGAACTTTCAAGGGAGGATTCACGCTATACGGGCAGCATCACCATAGCGGCTTCATCTGTGCCCGCACAGTACTGCCTGCCGGAGCTGCTCTCGGAATTCAGCCGGGAGTATCCGGGGGTATCCTACCAGCTGCACAACACCAACAGCCTGCAGGCTGTGGAGGAGGTAAGGCGCGGCAAGGCGGATATAGCCCTTACGGGCGCCAGAGTGGAGAACACCAATTGCGAGTTTACCAGCTTTCTGAAGGACGAGCTTGTGATAATAACCGCCAATAACGAGCGCTTCAGGAAGCTGAACGGCAGCTTCCCAAGGGAGCTTCTTAAAAAGGAGCCCTTCATAGCCAGAGAGCTGGGCAGCGGCACCAGAATGGAATATGAGCAGCTTCTGCGCAGCGAGGGCATAGAGCCGGGTGAGCTCAATACCGTTGCCGAGATGAATTACAGCGAGGCGGTAAAGAAGTCCGTAGCGGGAGGGCTGGGCATAGCTATAATCAGCATACACGCCATAAGCGATGAGCTTTCATCAGGAAGGCTGCTGTGCTTTAATCTGGGAGATAAGGCCATGCAGCGGGACCTGTATCTGGTTATACGGAGAAATCGCTCAGAAATGTCCACGGCGGCGCTGTTTTCGTCCTTTGTGCTCAGGCATTACAACGTAGAGAAAAATTAAAGGCAAACAAAAAAGACGGCACGCGCCGCCTTTTTCTATTATCGTCAGTCGCCCATGGGCTTTATCTTGTTTTGATATATCCTGTAGAGGTTTATGCCCACAAAGGTTATGGAGCCAAGCTCAGATATGGGGAAGGCATACCATACGGCGGACAGGCCGAGGGTACGGGAGAATATGAAGGCCACTGGCAGAAGTATGGCAAGCTGGCGAAGGGCGGAGGAAAAGAAGGAAAGCCTGCCGTCGCCTATTGCCTGGAACAGAGATGAACCCATAATGCACAGAGCCGCGAAGGGGAACGAGTAGCTGATGATCTTCAGGGCGGGAACGCCTATGGCCATCATTTCGTCGGACGCCTCAAACAGCCGCAGCATAAAGTCGGAATGGAGCTGGAATATCAGCATGCCAAGGCACATTATGCTGAAAGCATATATGCAGCCGTATTTCAGCGCTTCCATTATGCGCTTCCTGTTGCGCGCACCGTAATTGTAGCCCATTATGGGCATGGTGCCGGAGTTCAGGCCGAATACCGGCATGAAAACGAAGGACTGGAGCTTGAAATAGATGCCGAATACGCTTACAGCGGTAGAGGAGAAGGCTATCAGTATCTTGTTCATGCCAAGGGTCATTATGGAGCCTACCATCTGAAGGAAGATGCTTGGCACGCCTACCTCGTATATGTCGGATATACTCTGCTTATTCGGCCTGAAGCTCCTGAAGCTTATTTTTACCAGGCAGGACTTGCGGCTTAGCATGAGCAGACCCAGCAGCATGCCCACCAGCTGCCCGCCCACTGTAGCTATGGCAGCGCCGGCAATGCCAAGCTTTGGAAAGCCGTAAAGGCCGAATATGAGTATGGGGTCGAAAACTATGTTGAATACCGCGCCAACGAGCTGTACGAACATGGACTTCATGGTGCTGCCCGTTGCTTGCAGCAGCTTTTCGCACATCACCTGAACCGTCACGAATATGGCGGGAATACCTACCCATGAAAGATAGGTTATGGCATACTCGGTTATCTCCGCGTCCGCATGGAACAGATATATCATGGGACGGTGGAGCAGACCGAAAAGCACCGCGAAAACCACGCCTCCGCAAATGGCCAGAAACATGGCGTTGGTAGCGGCGGTATCCGCTTCTCCCTGACGCTTTTCGCCGAGACGGCGTGCCACAAGGGAGTTTGCGCCTATGGCCGTGCCCACGGAAACGGCGTTTATCAGCATCTGGTACGGGAAAACCAGCGAAACCGCCGTAAGGGCGCTTTCACTTATGCGGGAAACGTAAATGCTGTCAACAACGTTGTAGGTAGCCAGCACCAGCATGGATACCATCATGGGAAGTGACATTTTGATTATGAGGCTTCTTATTGGCAGATAGCCCATCTTGTTTTCGGCGTGTGTGCTTTCCATTTTTTTGACCGTAATTAAAACTATATAACTGTTATATAATTATCCCTTCGTTAATAATAGAAAATACTTTTTGCATTAAAAAGGACCCATGGCGGCATGGGCCCTTTTGTTGCTTGTTTACCATCAGTTGACAAGGACACACAAGGTTTTAGGAGCCAAACAGCACGGCATAACTGTGTCGTCCTCATTTGAAATACAACCAGTATTTCTGCACTCGTCCTCCTTGTTCTGCCATACTCTTTGGCTTCTAAAACTCGAAGACCCTAAAGAGCTTGTTTTGAGGGCGATCCAAGGCCGAGGAGCGCAGTACTACTGGATGTAATACAAGCGACGAGAACGCAGGAGCGTCCCAAAACAAGCCTTTAGGGCTTGTGTGCTCTTGTCAGCTGATGGTAAGCGCCAAAGATTACTCTTCGACAGGAGCGCCAACGGGGCAGACGGAAGCGCAGGCGCCGCAGCTGATGCAGGTACCGGCGTCGATCTCGTAATGATCAGCACCCTGAGAAATAGCGCCAACGGGGCAGCCGGACTCGCAGGAGCCGCAGCTGATGCACTCATTAGAAATTACGTATGCCATTAATGATTACCTCCACACAATTTTTCATGTATATTGTAACATGAATATTTTTATTGTCAACAGATTAAAGCCCATTAACCAGACATTACCTGTTGCTGTCTTTCATGCGGCGCTCCATCATGTCCGCCTTTTCCTCGCTGAGAAGCTCGGCCAGCTCCTCAGGCTCTGCGTCCATCATCATCTGCCGTTCTACCTCGGCCTCTACGTCGATATCCTGAGCCTGCTTGCCTTTTCCGCCCCGGGTATAGGTGAGCTCCCGGAAAGGGTATTCCCTAACATCGATGGTGCCGTCAGGCAGCATGAGTTTGACCTTTGTCCTTTCGGATATGACGTTGTTTTCAATAACGGTTCCGGTGAGCCCTTCGGGAGTGCCGGCCTCACGGCCTACCTTGGGCATTTGCTTGCGCATGTACTCATAGCCGTCCTGTTCGTATTTCAGGCAGCACATGAGCCTGCCGCAAATGCCGGATATCTTGGTGGGGCTGAGGGAAAGGCCCTGTTCCTTGGCCATCTTTATGGATACGGGCTGGAAGTCGGGCAGGAACTGCTTGCAGCAGACGGGCCTGCCGCAGCTGCCCAGGCCGCCCAGCATCTTGGCCTCGTCCCGGACGCCTATCTGGCGCAGCTCTATGCGGGTCTTGAATACCGAGGCAAGGTCTTTCACAAGCTCACGGAAGTCCACCCGGCCATCCGCCGTAAAGTAGAACACTATCTTTGAGCCGTTGAAAGTATATTCCACGTCCACCAGTTTCATGTCCAGGCCATGGGCCTGTATGCGCTCCATACAGGTGGCGTAGGCGTCCTTTTCCTTGGCGCGGTAGCTGTCTCGCATCTCCCGGTCCCGGTCGGTGGCCACGCGGATAACCTCCTTGAGAGGCTGTATTACCTGATCGTCGGGTACGTCGTGAATGCCTACCATCACGTCGCCGTACTCGGTGCCTCGGGCAGTCTCTACTATGACGCCATCGCCGGCGTTTATCTCAAGCTCGCCGGGGGAAAAGTAGTAAAGCCTGCTTCCGCCCCTGAATTTTACACTGATAACAGTTGTCATTTATTAAAGCTCCTCTGTGATTTCGGTAAAAAGTCTCGTAAAGGTGCCGGCTGCCGGCGCGTTGGTGCTGAGCCTGTCCATGGCGTTCGCCAACGATTCTATGATACAGTTTATCCGCCCGGTTGTAAAGCGCGGCGCCATGGAAGAAATATCCTCAGCCCTGTCTGCATTCTGATCTATGCGGCCCAGCGTCCTGTATGTGAGCATGTCCCGCATATATGAGAGCATGAAGTGGGCGCCCTCTATGGAGGCGACGGCGTTGAGCCTGTCGAAGGGCAGCTCTCCCCGGAGCAGCGCTGCCATGACCTCCTGCGCTGTACCCCGCAGGCTGCGGTAGTCCTCGTCCTGATAAAGCTTCAGTGAGCGCTGCACTGTTCCGCCCATCCTGGCGAAGCGCATAGCATCATTCTTGGTAAGGCCAATGGACATGAGCTCCCTGGCTGTGTCGTCATACATGGGCAGCCCGCAAAGCACTGTAGCGCAACGTGAAAGTATGGTGGGCAGTATGCCCGCATCGTTGCCGGTAAGCAGGAACAGAACTCCGTCTGGCGGCTCCTCTATGGTCTTGAGAAGCACGTTTTGGGTAGCGGGGTCTATTTCGTGGGCATTTAGGAGCAGCACAGACCTTTTTCCGCCGGAAAATGAGCTGCGGCCCAGCTCCTCGATCACTTCCTCACGAATGGTATCCTTTCGGTAGCCGGAGGGGATTATGCAGTTTCCCGTATGGGAAAGCATGGCGGCATCAGCCGCGCCTGTACAGTACAGAGCCGCGGCCCGTCTGGCTATGCCTTCGGCTATCAGCCCGTCCGGGCAGGAAATAAAACAGGCGTGGGGAATATGCCCCCGCTTTATTGCGCTAAGGAGCCATTCCTCCGCCTGACTGATGCCTTTTGACATTACTGCGCTCTAATACTTGTAGAATTGCTCCACGTCCACAACAAATACCGTTGCGCCGCCCATAGTCACCTGTACAGGGGCGGGGGAATTGTCGATATACCCGGGTACTGCGGAGGGAACAACCATGTATTCCTTTCGTGTGCTGGATTTTTCCTTGATGATATCCAGCGTTTCCTGAAGCCTGTCGGCCTCAACGCCTATCATCAGCGTGCTGTTTCCGTTATGGAGGAAGCCGCCGGTGGAAGAAATGCGCGTCACGCTTATGCGGTGGTTTGTAAGCTCCCTTAAAAGGCGCTTGGAGTCATCGTTTTGCACTATCGCATATACGAGCTTCATGCTTATACCTCCCTTGCTGTGTTTATAATTATATAACGGATCGCGGCGTTTTTCAATAATTTAGCTTTATGCGGCGTTCACTGCCGCTATTATTTCCTCGAGCATCTTGACAAGCTTATCGCTGGGCTTGAAGGCTATGGCCTGATACCTGCCGTCGCGCTTGAATATCAGGGTGCTTGCCTCGCTCTTTTTGCCCGTGCAGAGTACGGCGGCCTTCTTAACGGCGCTTTGCAGCGCCTCGGGGTCCTCGCCTATCACGCTTATCGAGGCAGCCGTTCCGGCGCCGGTCACTATGGCCTGCATCTCGCCGGGGGCAACGGTATCCACTATCCTGCCCTTACCGCCGCTGAACTGCTCGAATACCAGCGTGCCGAGAGGGTAGGGGTTCCTGCGCTGATTGCCGTACTGGTCAAGGTCGCCTTCCTCGGGCTCCATATTGAACAGGGTATAGCGATAGGAGCAGAGCCGCTTTTTGTATATCGCAAGGCATAGGAGTATGAGCCCTATGAATAGGGGTATCTGCAAAATGCTGCCGTGAGGTATGGAGCTTACGGCGTTCATGAGCATCCTTGCCAATATAACTAAGGCCAGCAGCCCGAAAAACAGCAGCAGATCCTGCTTTTTTGTGGCGTTGCCGCCGTTGGTTTCCTGATACATTATTATTGCCTCCGCTTTAAGCTTTAGTATTGTAAACTTTAATATGCCGTACCGAGTACCACAGGCCAAAGCACATCACGAGCAGCAGAGGCAGCATTGGCAGACCGTCGCCGAAGGCAGGGAGTATGAAGCTGCCGGTGATGTTGAACGCTATGTGAAAGGCCATGGAAGCAAACAGCGTCCGGTACTTATCGTATATCAGCGTCAGGGCTACGCCCATCAGAAAAGCGTATATCACCCACAGAAGCTGACCGTGCATGAGGCCGAATATCGCGCAGGATACAAGTATGGCGGCGGGCCATTTGAGCACCCTCCTCAGAGTTCCGTATATTAAGCCCCGGAAAAGCAGTTCCTCTGCTATTGGGGCAAGCACCGCCGCGGCGATGAAGTGCTCGGCGAATGTGCCGCCGCTGCTTGCAGCCACTGAATCGTTGTAGGAGTTCATTATGTAATCGGGTATGGGCAGCAGCGTAAGCAGCAGCGATACCGCTATTGAGGACGCTACGGCGCACAGCGCACACCACATGTACTCCTTGCCGGGCAGGGGCGCGATGGCAATTATATCCCTGATACTCTGTTTTTTAAAATAGAAGGCGAGTATGACGGCGATTACCAACAGATTGTGCAGCAGCGAGATCAGAGAGGCCTTTTGGGCCAGAAAGCCGCTCATGGCGGACTGAATGTCCCCATCCGCCCCCGCGCCGCCTACCGCTGCGAACAGCGTCATAATAAGCGCCTGTGAAATAAAATATGCCAGCAGCACTAAAAATATCTTGGCCAGAGTCTTGAGGTAATTCTTCATGCATATACATCTCCTTATTCTATTTTACCATAGAATACGCCGTGCCGTCACCAAAAAATAAAAGCGCCGCAGATACGCGGCGCGAAGGCTGTTTAGCTGATTTTAACTGAAAAACCCGGGCCGGCGGGCGTAACGGAACACGTCCCCGGCGGGGGTGACGACTACGTTGTCAAAGCCCAGGGCGCAGTGGGCGAAAACGGGCTTGCCCTTCTCGTTAAAGCCTATGCATACGCCCACGTGGTTGCCCTTATTGGTGGGATAGGAATTTTGAAAGACAATATCGCCCACCCGAAGCTCCTTCCAGCTTATCTCCTCGCTGTTTTCCCACTGAGCCCATGTGCCGAGACCTACTTGGCTTTCCAGCTCCTCATTTGTCAGCCCCTGCTGGAGGAAGCACCAGGCCACGAAGCCTGAGCAGTCAAGGCCATAGGGGCGCATCTCGCCGGTGGTGCTGCTGCCGCCGCTCTCCACCTCGGTCATCTCGCCCCATTTTGGGTCGGGCCCTATGGAGTAGCTCTTGCCGCCCCAGAAGTAGTGTACCTTACCAACAAGGGACAGGGCGGAGCGGGCCACGCTCAGCCTTGCAGGGTCTGTTTCGGCGGCCTCGCCCTTAAGGCGGGCTATATCTATCTCATCGGCAGTCAGCGGCACATACTCCGCCCTCAGGCGAGCCTCATTTATGGCTCTTGCGGCGAATATGCCGCCCAGCGTGACTATTGCCGCAAGCAGCAGCGCGAGCGCTGTCCTGACGGCCTTTTTTGCGGCGCGCCGCCTTTTTTTCGTATACTTCGCTTTTGTTTCCATAGCACAATGATAAACAATGCCGCCCTGATAATCAAGGCGGCAAAAGTTAATATTTTCGGAAAAGTGGCTAACGCCACTTTTCCGAGCTTTTTTCGCGTTTTGCCTCTCGCATTCGCTCCCGGGCGGCAAAACCCGCGGAGTGCGAAAACCTCCGGTTTTCATCCGTTTTGACGCACATGTCGTCAAAGCCGGAATAAACTTAAGGGGCTGCGGCCCCTTAACAACCCCGAAGCTATCCGGCAGGTCGAAGCTATGCTTTCCCTAACCGCTTCTTCATGGTCTTTTCCACCGCGTTGAGTATGTTCTCATAGCCGGTGCAGCGGCAGAGGTGGCCGGAGAGCAGCTTGCGCAGCTCCTCACGGGTGTATTCCTTGCCGGATTCCAGTATCTCCACGGCGGTCATTATGAAGCCGGGGGTGCAGAAGCCGCACTGCACGGCGGTCTCCTCCATGAAGGCCTGCTGAATGTCCGAAAGCTCGCCGTCAGGGCCAAGCAGCCCCTCGAGGGTGCGGATATGCTTGCCCTCGGCCCATACGGCCAGGTAAATACAGCTGTTGAAACATTCGCCGTCTATGAGCACGTTGCAGGCGCCGCACTCGCCTACCTCGCAGCCCTTCTTTACGGAGGTGAGGTGGTAGTCGTTGCGGAGCATGTCGGTCAGGGAAGCCCGGACGTCTACCATCTTTTCTACATCCTTGCCGTTTATGTTGCAGTGAATAAGCTTATACTGTGCCATTACAGCTCACCTCCCGCGAGAATTATGGATTCTGTCATGCAGCGCTTGGCGGTCTCTACGGCGATATGCTGGCGGAAGGCCTTGCTGGCGCGCCAGGAATCCCTTGGATTGATGTCGTCGAGAACTGTGCGTGCGAAGGCCTCTACCGTTTCCATGGATACGGGCTGACCGTTGGCGGCAGCCTCCGCCCTTTCGGCGCGCATGGGTACCGGGCCTGCCACGCCGTAGGCTATGCGGGCGCGCTCTATGATCTTTTTATCCGGCGAAAGGCGGACGTTCACGCTGCACCCTAGGGTGGCTATATCCATGGCGTTGCGCATGGAGTATTTGATGTAGTGGCCGTAGGTGTTCTCATAGCTGGCCTTGGGTATTATTATGGCGGTCTGTATCTCGTCCGGGTGTATGTCCACAAGGCCGGCCTTTATGTAGAAGTCGCGTATGGGCAGCAGGCGCTTGCCCTCGCTGCCTGTGAGCTCGACTATGGCCTCCCACGCGTGGAGGGTGGAGGCGGAGTCTGCGGAGGTAACGCCGTTGCAGGTGTTGCCGCCTATGGTGCCTATGTTGCGTATCTGGGGCCCGCCTACCATGTCCACCGCCTGACCCAATACGTTTATGTATTTCTGGATAATGGGATCCCGGGTTATGTGGGAGAAGCTGGTAAGGGAGCCTATGCGGATGCTGTCGTTTTCGTCAATGGATACGCCCCTCAGCTCGTCAAGGCCGTATATGGAGATGAGCTCCTTTCCGGCGCGCTTGCCCTCGCGCATCTGCACGAGAACGTCGCTGCCGCCGGCTATTATCTGTGCCTCGGGGTGTTCGAGGCGAAGCTCCACGGCGTTCTGAACGGAGGAAGCCTCATACAGCGCTTTAAGATCGTACATATTATTTTTCCTCCTTTGTCCATTCGTCCTTTATAAGCCCGGCACGGCTGAATTCCGCGAACAGCACATGGGGGGTTATGGGGATGGTATTTATGGCTACGCCAGTGGCGTTATATATGGCGTTGCGTATGGCGGGGGCCCCGGAGCAGGCGGGGGGCTCGCCGAGGGCCTTTGTGCCGAAGGGGCTGGTAGGCTCCGGGTTCTGTATGAAATCTGCCCGAAGGTCAGGGTGATCCATAAAGGTGGAGAGCTTGTAGTCCAGCAGGTTATTGTTCAGCGGCCTGCCGGTCTTAGGATCGAAGAGCAGCTGCTCGGAAAGGCCGTAGCCTATTGCCATGCTCATGCCGCCGTGTACCTGTGCCTCGGCCAATGCGGGGTTTATCAGCCTGCCGCAGTCGTGTACGTTTATCATGTCCACCAGCTTTACCCTGCACATGGGTATATCTACCTCCACCTCCGCGAAGGTGCAGCCGAAGGAGTAGGCGTTGTTGCGTATGGTGTAGGTGGATTCGGCGGTTATATGCTCGCTGTGTACGGGGTTGTACTGGGCGGTCATTGCCAGCTCGGAAAGGCTCATGAGCACCCGCCCGTCGGGCACGCGCACAATGTCGCCATTTACTATATCCATGTTTTGTATGGGCTGCCGCGTTACCTCGCAGGCGTATTCCAGTATCTTTTTGCGGAGCAGGTCGCCTGTCTGGCGTATGGAGAAGCCCGCAACGTAGGTCTGGCGGGAGGCGTAGGCGCCGAGGCCGGTGGGGGTGATATCGGTATCCTGGCAGCTTACCACGTGTACGTCCCGGTAGCTTTTCAGCCCTATCACCTCGGCGGTCATCTGGGCGTATGCGGTGTCCGCGCCCTGGCCTATCTCGGTCTCGCCGCACTGCATGGTGACGGTGCCGTCAAGGTTGAGCTGCATGCGGTTGGAGCTGGTCTCGAGAGATATTGGGTATACGGCGGTGTTGTACCAGAAGGCGGCAAGGCCAATGCCCCGGCGGACAGGGCCGGTATCCTTGGCGTATTCCTGAACCTTTCTGCGGTAGTCTATGGCCTCCGCACCCTTTTCAAGGCACATGCGGAAGGAATCGTAGTAGTTCTCGTTCTTGGAGAAGCCGTCCACAAAGCCCTTGGGCATTATTACCTTGTCCCTGTAATCCATGGGATCCATGCCCAGTGCCCTTGCGCACTCATCTATGTTGGAATCGTCTGCGAAGGATGCCTGGGGCATGCCGTAGCCCCTCATTGCGCCGGCCGCAGGGCGGTTGGTGAATACGGTGTATGCGTCGCCCTCGAAGTTATCGCAGGGATATATCTGAGGGAATGAGCCCATGGCCTTTGCTACTATGCTGTGTCCGTGGGAGGCGTATGCGCCCTGATTGGAGAAGCACTCCACCTTGCGGGCGGCAAGAGTACCATCCTTGTGCAGCCATGTTACGATATGGAAGCGTATGGCATGGCGTACCCGGTTGGATACGAAGGTCTCCTCGCGGGCGCAGTCTATGCGGACGCAGCGCCCGCCTACCTGAGTGCAGCACCATGCGCAAAGGGGCTCGTAGAGGGCGTCCTGCTTGTTGCCGAAGCCGCCGCCTATGTAGGGCTTTACTATCCTTATATCCGCCCAGGGGCGGCCCAGCGCCTGTCCCACAACGCGGCGGATTATATGGGGTATCTGGGTTGAAGCGACCACGGTAAGCCTGCCGTTCTCCTCGTATGCAAAGCAGCCGTGGTTCTCTATGTGGCAGTGCTGTACGGTGGGCGTCTCATACCAGCCCTCGACCTTGATAAGGCCGGGCTCCTTTATAGCCTCGGCGTAGTTGCCCTTTTGAATGGAGGTGTGCTTGAGTATGTTATTCGGGCAGCTATCGTGGAGCTGTGGGGCGCCGTCCTTCATGGCCTCCTGAACGTCAAGCACGAAGGGCAGCTCCTCGTATTCCACCTTCAGGGCGCGGACGCCCTGATTGGCGGCGACCTCATTCTCGGCTATAACCACGGCAACGTCGTCGCCGTAGTAGCGCACGTGGCGGTTAAGCAAATGCCTGTCCTTAACGTCCTGATGCCCCGGGTCCATGCTCCAGGGATGGCCGGCGGTGGGAAAGGGTATATCCGGCACGTCGAAGCAGGTGAGCACCTTTACGACGCCGGGTATTTTCTCCGCACAGGAGGTATCTATATTCTTTACGAAGCCGTGGGCGATGGTGGAGTGCTTTATGCGCACATACAGCGCGTCGCCCGGCATACGGTCCTCGTAGTATTTGGTGCGGCCGGTCACCTTGTCGAAGGCGTCCACGCGCACTTCACTCCTGCCGACCAGGTGCTCGGCCTGAACGGAATAATTATCCTTATTCATTACTTGTCCTCCTTATCCTTATTCATTACTCGTCCTCCTTATCATTAAAGCTGAGGGATCAAACTTCTATAAACTTAAAGCTGGCTGAGTCAAACAGTCCCTTATCCGTAAGGCGTATGGCGGGTATAACGGGGAGCGCCAGGAAGGAGAGGGCCACAAGCGGGTCGCTCTTCTTGTCTACGCCAATGTATGCTGCGGCGTCCAGAAGGGCGCGCTGTATCTCAAGCACGCTGTCAACAGGCGCATCAGTCATAAGACCGGCTATGGGAAGGGGCAGGCGGGCCAGGACTATGCCGTGGCTCACCACGCAGAAGCCGCCGCCGCATTCCCTGAGGGACTCGGCCGCAAGCAGCATGTCGTCGTCGTTATCGCCCACCATGACCAGATTGTGTGAATCGTGGGCCACGGTGGAGGCTATGGCGCCGCCGTGAATATTGAAGCCCTGAACTATGCCGAGGCCTATGTTGCCCAGGGCGTGGTGGCGCTCTATAACTGCCAGCTTGTTTAGGCCGTTACCGGATACAAAGTTGCCCTCGGCATCGCGGCAGACGGGCAGGTCCCTGCGCTCTGTGACCAGCTGGCCCTCTATCTGGCATATCACCGGCATTATCTCCTTTGCGGGGAGCCTGAGGCCGTCCTCTGGTATGGGGGCCATGTTCATGCTGGCGTATACCGCCTGGGGTATTATGGGCATGGGGGTGGGCTTGCCGTCATACGGCCTGCCGAAGCGGGTAAATACCTTGAGCACCCTGAAATCCTTCAGATCCTCAAACAGCACCATGTCGCCCTTGTAGCCGGGGGCTATGGCGCCTATGTTGCGCAGGCCGTAGGCGCGGGCGGCGTTGTAGCTTGCCATCTTTACCGCCTGTATAGGGTCCATGCCGCACTTTACGGCCATGCGGGCTATGCAGTTTATGTGGCCCTCACGGCGAATGTTCTCGATGTGCTTGTCGTCCGTGCAGAACATCATGTTGTCCGTTGGCAGACCGTGCTTTACTATCTCGGTTATGAGTTCCTCCATGCCGTTGGCGGCGGAGCCCACCCTGAGGAGTATCCTCATGCCGATGCGGAGCTTTTCAAGCACCTCGTCAAAGTTGCTGCACTCGTGATCCGTGGAGGGGCCGGCCACCCTGTAAGCATTCAGTGCGCGGCCGGAAAGCAGCGGCGCGTGGCCGTCTATGGGGCGACCGTCAAAGAGACGGAGCTTATCCATCATGTCCTTTGAGCAGTTTATGGTGGATACGGCGTCCATTACCTCGCCAAGGCCCAGTATGCGGCTCTTGCGCATGAATTGCTCCATATCCTCGGCGGTGAGCGTCGCGCCGGAGTTTTCGAAGGGGGTCGCCGGCACGCAGGAGGGCATCATGAAAAGCACCCTCAGCGGCAGGTCATCGGACAGCTTGTATATGGCCCGCACGCCCGCCACGCCGCAGACGTTGGCTATCTCGTGGGGGTCGGCGATTATGGTTGTGGTGCCGTGGGGCATTATCACGCGGGAGAAGGAATCCGGTATGACCATGCTGCTCTCTATGTGTACATGAGCGTCTATGAAGCCGGGGCAGAGGTACGCGCCGCCCGCGTCTATCTCTTCCCTGGCGGCGAAGCCCTTGCCCACGCCTATGATGGTATCCTCCGAGAGGGCGACGTCGCCTTCCAGTATTTCGTTTGTAAATACATTAACTACCCTGGCATTCTTTACCACAAGCGTTGCATCGCCCTTAAGGGCCGCAGTGATAAGTTCGGACTGTTTCATCGGTTTCCTCCATTCTTGATTTTAAATGCCGTTGATACGCCAACATGGGCGCCATAGACGCCCGAACAAAAACATTAAGGTTTAAACAAAGTTTGTTAGATAATTGTTTATTGCAGTATAGCACAATCGGGCCTATCAGAAAAGCCCTTTTTTACAGTAAACTATACCATATAAAACAAAAAAATAAATAGGATTTTTTTAAAGTTCGCGTTGCTGTTATTGATTTTTCTTCTTTGGGATGATAATATAAAATCAATAAGAGAGTGTTCATATAATCTCGTGATTTCTATCGGACGGGAGTTTCTACGGGCCACCGCAATGGCCTGCTATGAGCGCCGAGCGTACAGCATACTGTACAGCCGGGCGCTTTTTGTTTTTTATGAATCAACAGCCTATACCATTTAGGAGGAAAAAGGGCAATGCGCATACTCATCAAGAACGGAACCATAGTAAACGCAAATGGCAGGGAGCGTAAGGATATACTCACCGACGGCGACAGGATAATCGCCATAGGCGGCAATCTTGACGCTGCGGGCGCGGAAGTGATAGACGCTGCGGGCTGCTACGTCATGCCCGGCTTCATAGACACCCATACCCACTTTGACCTTGATGTCGGGCTCTGCGTTACGGCGGATAACTTCAGGACGGGCACCCGGGCTGCGGCGCTGGGCGGCACCACCTGCGTGCTGGACTTCGCAACTCAGGACAGGGACGGGACGCTCAGGCAGGCACTTGAGACATGGCACAAAAAGGCCGAGGGCAGCAGCTGCAATTACGGCTTCCATATGGCCATAGCCCGCTGGGACGCCGAGACCGAAAAAGAGATGGACTACATGAGCGACAACGGCGTCACTTCATATAAGATGTACATGGTGTATGACGGCCTCAAGGTGGACGACGGCCAGATATATGCCGCCCTCAAGACCGCCCGCGATCACGGCGCCCTCATAGGCATACACTGCGAGAACTGGGAAGTGCTGCTTCGCCGCATTGAGGAGCTGAAGGAGCAGGGCGTGACGGAGCCCTGGGGCCACCCGGTTTCCCGCCCCGCAGAGGTGGAGGCTGAGGCCGTCGCGCGGTATATGCGCATAGCCCAGCTTGCGGGCACCCCTGCGTATGTAGTGCACCTTTCAACCGAGGAGGGCCTTATCGAGGCCCAGCGGGCGAGGGCGAGGGGACAGGAGGTATACCTTGAGACCTGCCCCCAGTACCTGCTGCTCACGGACGACAGGTATAGGGATCCCGACGGAGTGAAGTTCATAATGAGCCCGCCTCTGCGCAAGGATGCCGACCGGGAGGCGCTCTGGCAGGGGCTCAAGGAGGGCGCGCTGGATACCATAGGCACGGATCACTGCTCATTCACCATGGAGCAGAAGATGCTGGGAGGCGGAAAGTTCTTTAAGACCCCCAACGGCGGCGCGGGCGTTCAGCACAGGGGCCAGCTCATATACACCTACGGCGTGTGCGAGGGCAGGCTCACCCTTGAGGATATGGTAAAGTACCTTTCCTACAACCCATCAAGGCTTTTCGGCATGCCGGACCGGGGCGAGATAGCCGAGGAAAAAGCGGCGGATATAGTTATATGGGATCCCTCCGTATCCGGTACCATAACCGATACCAACCACGCCTACAACTGCGACAATTCGGTCTTTGCGGGCTTTGACGTAAAGGGCGCTGCCCGCCACGTTATTATAAACGGCGAGCATATTGTTGAGAACGGCAGCATAAAGCTTGAAGGCAGGGGCAGGTACATAAGCCGTACCGGCTATATGAAGTTAAGATGAAGCGCACCAGGATAGGCTGCGTGCTTATGGCGGCAGGTAACTCCACCCGCTTCGGAGGAAACAAGCTGCTTACGGATTTCTTCGGCAAGACCCTCATAGAGCGGGCCATGGAGGCAATACCCCGAGATAAGCTTTGCCGGGCAGCGGTGGTGAGCCAGTATGACGAGGCGCTGTCCATGGCGCTGGATTTCGACTTCCTCGCGGTGAAAAACGACAGGCCGGAGGATGGCATCAGCCGCACCATACGGCTTGGCCTCGATGCATTGGGCGATGTGGACGCCGCCATGTTCATGGTGGCGGATCAGCCCTGCCTGAGCCGGTGGAGCACGGAGGGCCTTGTGAGCTTTTATTTAAAGGAGCCGGACAAGATAGCCGCCATGGCATACGGCGCCCGCCGGGGAAACCCGGTAATATTCCCCAAGGATATGTTTATAGAACTGCGCGACCTTACAGGCGACACGGGTGGCAGCGCGGTTATATGTAAAAACCAGGATAAGCTCAGGCTTTACCAGGTGGAAGACGAGCTGGAGCTGTTCGATGCGGACAGGGCCTCCGAGCTGGAAAGGCTGAAGCGGGAAAAGGAGAGAACCATATGAACGAGAGGCTGGAGGCCATAAAGGGCAATATAATATACGCCGAAACGCCGGGTGAGCTTACCGTAATGCCCGATAGCTGGATAGTCACGGAAGGCGGCATTATTCGGGGAATATTCGGCGAGCTACCGGAAAGGTATGCGGCAGCGGAGGCGACGGACTACGGCGATATGATAATCACCCCGTCCTTTACCGACCTGCACCTGCACGCACCCCAGTACCCTATGCTGGGCCTCGGCATGGACCTTGAGCTTCTCGGCTGGCTGAACAAATACGCATTCCCTACGGAGGCCATGTTCAGTGACGCCGGCTACGCCCGCAGGGTATATTCAAAGCTGGCCCATGCTCTTATAGAGAGGGGCACCACGCGGGTATGCATATTCTCAAGCCTGCACAGGGAAGCGACCAATATACTTATGGACGAACTGGAAAAGGCGGGAGTCACCGGCTATGCGGGCAAGGTGAACATGGACCGCAACGGTTCGGAGGAGCTTATAGAGACTACGGAGGAATCTGTGGCCGAAACGAGGCTCTTTATAGAGGAGAATAAAGACAGAAAGCTCATAAAACCCATACTCACCCCGAGATTTACCCCTTCATGCACGAATGAGCTAATGGAGGAGCTTGGGAAAATAGCTGCTGAGTATCCGGATATCCCGGTACAGTCCCACCTTTCCGAAAATACCGACGAGATGAAGTGGGTAAAGGAGCTGCACCCGGACTGCGCCCAGTACTGGGAGACATACGACAAATACGGCCTTTGGAAAAACCGCACGGTGATGGCTCACTGCGTGTATTCAGACGAGCGGGAGCGGGCCGCCATGAAGAAGGCCGGCGTGTGGGCGGTTCATTGCCCCGATTCCAACACCTGCATAGCAAGCGGAATAGCCCCCGTAAGGACAATGCTGAAGGAGGGCGTAAAGGTGGCCATGGGGTCAGACATAGCTGGCGGAGCAAAGCTGTCCATGCTGGACGTGGCCACGGAGGCGATACGGGTCTCCAAGCTGCGCTGGCTGTTTGGCGGAAAGCGGGACGAGGAGCGGTTTTTGACCGTTGCGGAGGCCTTCTATCTCATCACCGGAGCGGGGCAGGAGTACTTCGGAGCACGACCCGGCTTCTGCATAGGCGACAGGCTCCATGCGGTGGTGTTCGATGACCGTGGGATGGCCGACAATCCCAGGATGAATCTTTCCGAGCGGCTTGAGAGGATAATCTACCTCGGTGAACGGCAGGATATAAAGGCCGTATACAGCGAGGGCATAAGGAGGATATGATGGGGAGCCTGCTTATAAAAAACATACATTCACTTGTGACCTGCAACGGGGAGGACAGGATACTGCGCGGTGCGGACGTGTACTGCGAGGACGGCTTTATCAGGGCTATCGGCCGCGGTATTGACAGTAAAGCGGACATTACTGTCGATGGCAGCCATATGCTTTGCTATCCCGGCCTTGTAAACACACATCATCATCTGTACCAGCAGTTTTCCCGCAACCTCCCCGAAGTGCAGGGCTTTGAGCTGTTTGACTGGCTCAGGTACCTGTACGATATTTGGAAAAATATAGACGAGGAGCTTATAACCCTCTCGTCGCTGACAGGAATGGGAGAGCTGATGAAAAACGGCTGCACCACCTGCTTTGACCACCACTACGTGTTCCCAAGGGACGGCGGGGACCTTATAGCCGCCCAGTTCGAGGCTGCGGGCCTTATAGGAATGCGCATGCATGCCTCCCGGGGCAGCATGGACCTTTCCAAAAAGGATGGCGGCCTGCCTCCGGACAGCGTGGTACAGACCATAGACGAGATAATGAAGGACAGCGTCAGGCTCATAGAAAAGTACCACGATCCTTCAAAGGGCTCAATGCGGCAGATAGCCCTCGCCCCCTGCTCGCCCTTCTCGGTATCGGGAGAGCTGCTCAGGGAAAGCGCCGCGCTCGCGAGACAGTACGGCGTGCGGCTGCACACCCATCTCTGCGAGACTAAGGACGAGGAAAGCTATACCCTCGAAAGATACGGCATGCGGCCGTATGCATATATGGAGTCTCTGGGCTGGACAGGCCCCGACGTATGGTACGCCCATGGCATACACTTCAATTCGGACGAATTGAAGGCGCTGGCGGATACGGGCACAGGCGTAGCCCACTGTCCCATATCCAATATGAAGCTGTCAAGCGGCATAGCCCGCATACCGGAGATGCTGAAGCTGGGAGTTACCGTTGGCCTCGGGGTGGACGGCAGCGCCAGCAACGACGGCAGCAGCCTGCTTGAGGAGATGCGCGTAGCGTACCTGCTGCACAGGCTAAACTCCGGAGCCGCCGCCCCCACAGGCTATGACATACTCAAGATGGCCACTGTGGGCAGCGCAAAGCTCCTTGGCCGGGATGACATAGGCAGCATAGAGGAAGGCAAGTGCGCGGATATGTTCATGATAGACAGCCGCCGCATAGAGCTTGCCGGGGCCTGCTACGACCCGGGCTGCGTGCTTTGCACAGTAGGCGTGCGGGGAGCCGTGGACTATACTATAGTCAACGGCAAAATAACCGTAAAGGAGGGCCGCCTTGTGAGTATAGACGAGGAAAAGCTCTCGGCCGACGCAGATAGGAAGATAAAAGATTATTTAAAAAAATATGAAAAAGGAGAAAATTCCTGCCAAAATCAGGGGTTTTCTCCTTTAGTGTGTTTATAATAAAATTATCGTTTGTTAAGTGGCACATAAGGCTTTCTTGTGCTGATGCTCTTATAAGCAGGACGGATTATTTTGCCCTTATTTGTGAGTTCTTCAATGCGGTGTGCACTCCAGCCTGATATTCTTGCTATTGCAAAAATAGGGGTGTAGAGCTCCTGCGGAAGGTCAAGCATTCTGTAAACAAAACCGCTGTAGAAGTCTACATTTGCACTCACACCTTTATAAATCTTACGCTCTTTTGCAATTATCTGAGGAGCAAGTTTCTCAACAAGAGAATACAGTTCAAATTCATCTTCACGATGTTTTTCAACAGCAAGCTTCTCAACGAATCCTTTAAATACTTTAGCTCGTGGGTCAGAAAGAGAATAAACCGCATGCCCCATACCATAAATAAGTCCGGCATGGTCGAAAGCTTCTTTATTCAATAGTTTTGAAAGATAATCAGCTACTTCGTCTTCATCTGACCAGTCTTTAATTGTATTTTCCATATCTTCAAACATTTTAACAACTTTGATATTTGCACCGCCATGTTTTGGTCCTTTTAATGAACCAAGAGAAGATGCAACGGCTGAATATGTGTCAGTTCCTGAACTTGTTACTACATGAGTAGTAAAAGTAGAGTTGTTACCGCCACCATGTTCAGCATGTATAACAAGTGCCAAATCTAAGATGCGGGCTTCTAATTCTGTGTATTTCATATCAGGGCGCAAAATTCTTAAAAGGTTTTCTGCAGTTGATAATTCAGGTTGTGGTGAATGAATGAATAAACTGTTGCCATCATGATAATGGCTGTAAGCCTGATATCCATATACGGAAAGTAATGGAAAAAGACTGATTAACTGAATGCACTGTCTTAGTACATTTGGAATTGATACATCATCTGCCCTGTCATCATATGAATAAAGTGTTAATACGCTTCTTGCAAGTGTATTCATCATATCACGGCTTGGAGCTTTCATAATTATGTCTCTCACAAAGCTTGTAGGAAGTGACATTCTGTAACATGAGAGAATATCACAAAATTCTGCCAGTTCTTTTTTATTTGGCAGCTTTCCAAATAAAAGAAGATATGTCGTTTCTTCAAACCCGAATCTTTTCTCTGTGACAAATCCATTTACAATGTCTTCAATATCTACGCCACGGTAAAATAATTTACCTTCGCATGGAACTGATTTACCATCAATTTCTTTGTAGGAACAAATTTCTGAAATATCAGTAAGACCTGTAAGAACACCTTTACCATTTAAATCACGAAGCCCCCTTTTGTCTTCATATTTTGTGTAAAGTTCAGAATCTATCTGATTTACCTGTTCACATTTTTTGGCCAGGGAAAGAATCTCCGGAGTAATTTCTGAAATGTTGTCTAATTGCATTAACTTCCCTCTTTTCTATTTTTATAAATTTAAAGTTACTCCACTATTATAACATAATTTTTCTGAAAATTATAGTCAAAAATCAGCAAATATGTGAAAAAATAGTGAATTATAAAAAATACAAAAATCAGTAAAATTTCTTTGCTAAATTACAATAAGTTTGCTATAATAATGTATAGTAGTTGATTTTAATATCTGGGAGGGTTTATTATAAAAAAGAAATTAGTTGTGTTGGTAACAGGTTTAATTGTTTTGGCAGCAACAGGCAGTGTGTTTGCATATAATAATACATGCATTATAACTAATCCATATACACAGGAGTATGTTACGGGACATGGTAATATAATTGGAAATGTTGATGCAAAAAGATTTTCAGATATTGATGAGCGCTTTGCTATTGGTGCAGGGGCAGATGGAAGAGCTGTTTTTAAAAATCCGAAAGAAGCATTCAATGCTTTGACTGAGAATTATGCAGACGGTATTTTATTAATTAAATCAGAATTTGATTTACCCGATTTGAACCAGCGTAATTACGATGTGTATGGTGAATATGGCTGGCAGGTAAATGGCGGCACTGATGAAGAGAGAGAACAGGCTGATTTTGTTTCAGATTTTATGGATATTTATGAAAATAGTTTTAAATAATATAATAAAGATATGCTTTAAGAGCAGACAGGAGGTATATTATGGCTCAGGAAAATACAAAGACAAATAAAGAATTTACAGGTACAGTTAAAATTGCAGATGATGTTGTTGCAATTATTGCAGGTCTGGCGGCAACAGAAGTTAAGGGTGTTGCTTCTATGGCAGGAAATATACCTAATGAGCTTATTGCAAAGCTTGGAATGAAGAAGCTTTCAAAGGGAGTTAAGGTTGAAGTTGTTGAGGAAAATGTAACAGTTGACCTCGGAGTAAATCTTGAATATGGTTTCAGTATTCCTGAAACAACAAAGAAGGTTCAGAAGAAAGTCAAAGAAGCAATAGAAAATATGACAGGTCTTCATGTAGAAGATGTTAATGTCCGCGTAGCCGGAATTAATATGCAGCTTGAAAATGAAAAGTAATATGAAATTATTGACTTATAGCAGATAAAAGCTATTGTTAGAAGTTTTAGGAACTCAGGCTGAATAATCATTTTGAGTTCCTTTTTTACTATAAATAAAGGAGTAGACAGATGAACCGTTACAAATTAAGAGAAAACACATTCAAAATTTTATTTTTAAATGAATTTCATTCTGATGAGGAGATGAAGCAGCAGACAGAGATGTTTTTTGAACGTGAAGAGTTTGAAAATATAGAAAAAGCTGATAAAGATACAATTTATGAAAAATACAGAAAAATTACTGATATTACAGATGATTTGGACGAACA
>ERZ857840.1374-NODE-1374-length-27997-cov-5.143476_pt1 | contig 27997 bp, 25 predicted proteins | sample MGYA00519760_ERZ857840 | MGnify/ENA primary metagenome ERZ857840 (study PRJEB31778, sample SAMEA3449371) | human gut metagenome | biome: human gut; feature: human-associated habitat; material: faeces | place: United Kingdom | collected 2010/2012 ... | reverse complement strand
GCGCCGTGACCCGCGGCGACGGCGTCGAGGGCGACGACGTGACGGCCAATGTCCGCACCGTGCGCACGGTGCCCCTGCGCCTGCGGGGCACGGACTGGCCCGACCTCTTCGAAATCCGCGGCGAGATCCTGATGCCCTACGCCTCGTTCGACCGCCTCAACGCCGAGCGCGAGGCCAACGGCGAACAGCTCTTCGCCAACCCCCGCAACGCCGCCGCCGGAACGCTCAAGCAGCAGTCGTCAGCCGTGGTGGCCCGGCGCGGACTGGACTGCACGCTCTACCAGCTGGCGGGCGACGAACTGCCCTTCACGACCCACTGGGAGAGTTTGGAAAAGGCCCGCGAATGGGGCTTCAAGGTCTCGGATGCGGCGCGCATCTGCCGCAGCGCCGCGGAGATCGACGCATTCATCGAACATTGGGACACGGCGCGGCGCGAACTCCCCTTCCCGACGGACGGCGTGGTGATCAAGGTCAACGACTTCGCCGTGCGGCGCCAGCTGGGATTCACGGCCAAGGCCCCGAAATGGGCCGTGGCCTACAAATTCAAGGCCGAACAGGCCCTGACGCGCCTCGACAGCGTGTCGTTCCAGGTGGGGCGCACGGGAGCCGTGACGCCCGTGGCCAACCTCGAACCGGTGCTGCTCGCCGGGACCACCGTGCGACGCGCCACGCTGCACAACGCCGAACAGATGGCCCAGCTGGACATCCGCCCGGGCGATATGGTCTACGTCGAGAAGGGCGGCGAGATCATCCCGAAGATCATCGGCGTAGACCTCTCGCAGCGTCCCGCCGACAGCCGGCCGTTCGAATACATCACCGTGTGCCCCGAATGCGGCACGCCGCTGGTGCGCTACGAGGGCGAGGCCAAGCACTACTGCCCCAATCAGGGCGGATGCCGGCCCCAGATCATCGGCCGCATCATCCACTTCATCCGCCGCAAAGCCCTCGACATCGAGGGGCTGGGCGAGGAGACCGTGGAACTGCTCTACGAAAACGGACTGGTGCGCGACGTGGCGGACCTCTACGACCTGCGCGCCGAACAGCTGGCTCCCCTGCCCCGGCTGGGCGAGAAATCGGCCGACAACATCATCCGTTCGATCGAACGGTCGAAGCAGGTGCCGTTCCAGCGCGTGCTGTTCGGACTGGGCATCCGCTTCGTGGGCGAAACGACGGCCAAATACCTCGCCGAGCACTTCCGGTCGCTGGACGCCGTGATGAAGGCCACGCGCGAGGAGCTGGTGGAGGCCGACGAGGTGGGCGGACGCATCGCCGACGCCATCATCGAATATTTCGCCGAGGACGAGAACCTGCGGATCATCCGCCGTCTGCGCGACGCGGGGCTGCAATTCGAGGCCGAAGCGCGCGAACTGGCTTCGGAGAGCCTGGCGGGCAAGACATTCGTGGTCTCGGGGAAATTCTCGCGCAGCCGCGACGAGATGAAGGAGCTGATCGAAATGCACGGGGGCAAGAACCTCGCGGCGGTGTCGGGCAACGTCGATTACATCGTCGCGGGCGAAAACATGGGCCCCGCGAAGCTGAAAAAGGCCGAGAAACTGGGCGTGAAGATCATCTCCGAGGAGGAGTTCTTCGCTATGATCGAAGGCGGAAGCCCGGCGGAAAAGGCCGCACAGCAGGAACTGTTCTGACGCCCGCGTCAAGGACTCCGACACAAAACGACAGACGAAACTAACAACGATAATCAGAAACTCTATGCTACGACACAAACTTTCCGGCGTGGGCGCCGCGATGATAACCCCCTTCACGGCGGACGGCCGCGTGGATTACAAGGCGCTGGCCCGCATGATCGACTACGTGATCGAAGGCGGCGTGGACTACATCGTCGCCCTGGGCACCACGGCCGAAACCCCGACCCTCTATATGCCCGAACGCGCCGTGATCGCCATGTTCATCACCAACCACATCGCCGGCCGCGTGCCGCTGGTGATGGGCTGCGGCGGAAACTCCACGTCGGAGGTGCTGGACCAGCTGCGCGAATTCGACCTGCGCGGCGCCGATGCCATACTCAGCGTGACGCCCTATTACAACAAGCCGTCGCAGGAGGGGCTGTACCAGCATTTCCGCACCGTGTCGGAACATTCGCCCCTGCCGGTGATCCTCTACAACATCCCCGGGCGCACGGGCGTCAACATGACCTCCGAAACCACGCTGCGCATCGCCCGCGACTTCGAGAACGTCATCGGCGTCAAGGAGGCTTCGGGCGACATCGAACAGATGCAACGCATCCTCGACAACCGTCCCGAGGGCTTCCTCGTGCTGTCGGGCGACGACGGCATCACCATTCCCCTGATGCGCCGCGGCGGCGACGGGGTGATCTCGGTGGTGGCCAACGTTTTCCCCGAACGCTTCATGAGCTGCGTGAACCACGCCAAGGCGGGCGATTTCGACACCGCCGAACGCGAATACGCACAACTGGACGAAGCAGTCAAGGCGCTCTTCGAGGAGGGCAACCCCGTAGGCGTGAAATGCGCCCTTTCGGTGATGGGACGCATCGGCGACACGATGCGCCTGCCGCTCGTGGCCGGATCGGAAAAACTCCGCGCGAAATTCAAAAGGCTCATCGCCGAATACGATTTGCGCTGAATCCGCGTTCGTATCAGAAACGACCTGTATGAAACGACTGCTGCTTCTGCTGCTCCTGATTCCGGCGCTGGCCGCCGCCAAAGTCCCCGACGAGGACAACATCATCGACCGGACGATGGATTCGGAATCGCCCTACTACTATCCGGCGCTGATGCTGCGCTACAATGCGGGCGACGCGACGCTGACCGACGAGGATTACCACTATCTTTATTACGGATACGCCTATCAGGACGACTACAAGCCGCTGGCCACGAATCCCGATCTGGACAAGATGCTGATGCTGGTCTCGGGTCTCGACCCCGAGAAACCCGACGTGGCGACGCTGGAGTCGATGATCTCGATGGGCACCGACGCCCTGAAGCGCGATCCGTTCAGCCCCAAGATCCTCAACCTGATGTCGTTCGCCTACGGAGGGCTGGGCGACGAGATGCGCGAGAAAGCCTATTCGAACCGCATGAACGGCGTGATCCGCACGATCCTCGCCTCGGGCGACGGATTCACGCAGAAAACCCCGCGCCACGTGCTGATGTTCGACCATGCGCTCGACGTGCTGGCCGCCGAGGGGCTCTCCTACGGCAAGGCCCGCATCGTCAGCCGCACGGTGGAGTTCGTGCCGCTGACGGTTCCCTATGTCGTCGAGGGTAAGAAACGCAAGGGATTCTATTTCGACTTCGGCCGCGTCTACTGGAACAAGCCCGAGGGCTACACCTACAAACGCGACCGCACGTGGCAGTTCAACAACCTCAAACCCCGCACCTACAAATGATCCGCATCCTCCGACATACGCTCTGGCTGCTCGCGGCGGCGACGCTCGCGGCCTGCTCCAAGGAGGTTCCGGGATACGATCCGCCCGCCCTGGCCGACCGCACCGTCCTGCTCTACATGCCGGGGCAGAGTCTGATCGCCTACTACGAAAACAACATCCAAGGCATCCGCACGGCCGTGACGGGCCGTGCGCTGGGCAAAGGGCGGATGCTGGTATGCTGGCAGCCCGAAAAGCAGACATCGGCCGTGATGCTGGAAATCTATTACGACCGAAACAAGCGGTGCAGCGAGACCAAGACGCTCAAAACCTACGACGATTTCGACGCCGGAGACCCCGCAGCGGTGCAGCAGCTGTTCGCCGATGCCGCGGAACTGGCTCCGGCCCGAAATTACGGATTGATCATCGGCTGTCACGGCAAGGCGTGGATTCCCGCGAGCGGCGGCGTGCTGCCCCGCTCGATGCTCCCGGCCGACGACATATGGACGACGGCGCCCGGAGCCAAGCAGACCCGCTCGTTCGGCGACACGGGTTACGAACTGGATATTACGGAGCTGGCCGCAGCGCTCGAAGCCCAGCGGTTCCGCTTCGACTACCTGATCTTCGACGACTGTTTCATGGCCAATATCGAGACGCTGTACGACCTGCGCCGTGCGGTGGATTATATCGTGGCCTCTCCCTGCGAGATCATGGCCGCAGGTTTCCCCTACGACCGGATCGTCCCCCACCTGTTCGAAGGGAACGGCGTGTTCGACGGTCTCGAAAAAGCCTGCTGGGAGTTCTGGAACTTCTACGAGAACGACTGGGACAGCGTCCAGAGAAACGAACAGTCGGGGTGCATCTCGCTGGCCGTCACGGCGCAACTGGATGCGCTGATGATGGAGATGCGCCAGATCAAAGATAAGAAACAGCCGTTCGACATCGACGCGCTTCAATACTACAAGGGGAACGCCACGAAGCTGTTCTACGACCTGGAGCACTACGTTACGCTGTGCTGCAACGATCAGGGTGCAATAGACAGCTTCAAGGCGCAGATGGAACTGGCGTTTCCGGTATCCTGCCGGCACCACACGAAATACTTCTATTCGGCCTACGACGCCATAAAACACCCCGTAAACTACTATTCGGGCGTCTCGGTCAGCGAACCTTCGACGGTGTACGCCGCCGAAAACCGGCAGACGAACTGGTATCGGGATACGCACTGAAACGAATGAACGACGGCCCTCTCATTCGTCGCACTACCTCCATCCCATGAACATACGGGTCGTCTCGGCGTCGTGGTGGTCGAAGAACAGACTCTTGCCCGTGTCGAGTGCGGCGATGGCGGCCATATCCTCGTCGGTGAGCGTGAAATCGAAGATGTCAAGGTTCTGCCGCATCCGCTCTACATGGGTCGATTTGGGGATGATGATGACGCCGCGCTGAATCAGCCAGCGCAGGGCCACCTGCGCCACCGATTTGCCGTATTTACTGCCGATTTCGGCAAGAACCGGGTTCGTGAAGAATCCGTTGCGGCCCTCGGCCAGCGGGCCCCACGACATGATGCGCGTGCCGAATTCCTCCATGATGCGCTGCGGCTCCCGCTGCTGGTCGAAGACGTGCGTTTCGACCTGATTGACCGCCGGGACGATCTCCATATTGCTGGCCAGGTCGATGAAGTGGTCGGGGTAGAAGTTCGAAACGCCGATAGCCCGCAATTTTCCCTCCTTGTACGCCTCCTCCAATGCGCGGTATGCTCCGTAGCGGTCGCAGAAGGGCTGGTGCAGCAGCATCAGGTCGATGTAATCGGTCTGCAAACGGCGCAGGCTCTCATCGATGGAGGCTTTGGCCTTTTCGTAGCCGTAATTGGAGATCCAGACTTTCGACACGAGGAAAATCTCTCCGCGGTCGATGCCGCTGCGGCGCACGGCGTTGCCCACGCCCTCCTCGTTGTGGTAGGCCTGCGCCGTGTCGATCATGCGGTAGCCGACGCTCAGCGCATCCGCGACGCACCGCTCGCACTCAGCGGGCGATACCTGATAGACGCCGTAACCCATCTGAGGCATCTCGACGCCGTTGTTCAATTTGATCGTTTTCATATTCTCACTATTATGATCGATTATTCCCGGCAGCAAAATTACGCTCTTTCTTTCCGGGCGTTGTTATACAAATTTCGGTTCATATTGCTGTTTTTGCGGTTAGGGGCAACCCCGTGTACCAAAAACCGGAATAATTGCAATTCAAGCCGCATTTCTTGTAAGTCCGTTGTGGAGGAGACCCGCTAATTTTGTGCCGAGAAACCATTAAAACGGATCGAGAGATATGAAAAAGGTTATTGCAATGTTCATCTGCGCAGCCTCGATGGCCTGCGTCTCCGTCTCAGCACAGGATATTTACCATACTGCCGCCGGCGTGCCGATGGTGCAGCTCAACAACGGCATTCTGATGCCGCAGTTCGGGCTGGGGACGTTCCTCCAACCCTCCGACGAGGTGTGCAAACAGTCGTGCCTCACGGCCTTGCGCGCCGGCTACCGGCACATCGACACCGCCCACGCCTACAACGACGAACGCGGCGTCGGAGAGGCCGTGAAAGAGAGCGGCATCCCGCGCAACGAAATATGGATAACGAGCAAACTGTGGCCGACGGAATATGGCGAAGGCACGACGATGGAAGCCATCGACAAGATGCTGGCACGCCTGCAAACCGATTATATCGACCTGCTGTACGTACACCAGCCCGTGGGCGATTTCGTCGGTGCATGGCGCGATATGGAGAAAGCCGTGGCTATGGGCAAGGTGCGTGCGTTGGGCATCAGCAACTTCGACGCCAACGACGAGGTGTTCGAAAAGATCATGGCGGAATCGCGCGTGAAACCTGCCGTACTTCAGATCGAGTGTCACCCCTATGCGCAACGGCTGGCCATGCGCGAAAAGGTGAAGCCCTACGGCATCCACATCACCTGCTGGTTCCCGCTGGGCGGTGCGATGTCGAACGGTGCGCTGCTGAAAGACCCGACGATCATGCAAATAGCTGAAGCGCACGGCAAGACCCCGGCGCAGGTGATTCTGCGCTGGCACATGCAGGAGGGATTCTCGGCCATACCCGGAGCCTCGAATCCCGATTACATCGAAGAGAATATCGCAATTTTCGATTTCGAGCTGACCGACGGGGAGATGGAGATGATGCGTGGATTGAATAAAGAAAAACGTTTCTTCAATGCCACCTACGAGCAGGTGGAACAGATGGGGAAGATGCCCATGCGGGATTAGCGTATATGCGACACCTACCGAAAAAATCGCATCATATCCCGTAATTTCTGTAAGGACGCTCTCGGAGGCATCCTCTATCTTTGCAAAAGACATCATATTAAGACATTCAATATGAGTACGGACAATAAAATCAGCCGCCGGGATGCTTTGAAGCGCATGGGAGCCGCCGTGCTCGGCGGTGCGGTCGCATCCTCGGGGCTGCTCTCGCTGACATCGTGCGAGGGGAAAAGGAGCAAACGCATCATTTTCTATTTCACCGGAACGGGCAACTGCCTGTACATCGCCCGCCAGCTGGCCGGAGCGGATACGGAACTGCTCAGCATTCCGCAGATGGTGAAACGGGGAAAGTATGAATTCGAAGCGGACGAAATCGGCATCGTCTACCCCATCTACGGGCACATGCCGCCCTATATGGTCCGGCAGTTCATCCAGAAAGCCAGGCTGAAAGCCGGATACAGATTCGCCGTGCTGACCTACGGCGCACGGAAATGCGACGCCGTGGAGATCTGGGACCGCATATCCCGAAAGGCCGGCAATGCGTTCGACTATATCGGCACCATCGTCATGGTGGACAACTGGCTGCCCAACTTCGACATGAACGAGCAGATCAAGATAGACAAGCACATTCCCGAGAATTTGCAGAAGATAACGGCGGACATCGGCGGCCGGCGGCATTGGCACGAACCCGTGACGGAGGAGGAACGGCAGCAACATCAGGGTTTCATGCAGCGGAGCGGCCTCGACCCCGAAGTGGGCTTCCTGATGAAAAGCGAAAAATGCTTCACCGTGACCGACGCCTGCATCGACTGCGGAATCTGTACGTACGTGTGTCCGCGCGGCAACTATGAACTGACATCGAAAGGCGTCGGAATCTCCGGCGACTGCGAATTCTGCTTCGCCTGCATCCAGAACTGTCCGCAGCGGGCCATTCAGTTCCGCAAATCGGAAGACGGCTCCTTCCCGGACGGGACGGAAAAGAACCCCAATGCCAGATACCGCAACGAACATATTTCGCTGATGGATCTCAAACTGGCGAACAATCAGAAACCATAACGATCCGAAGACGCTATGCTGAGAAAATTAAGACTGACACTTGCCGTATTGTTTTTCGTTGCGGTCACGGCCCTGTTCCTCGACTTCACGGGGACGGTTCATGCGTGGCTGGGTTGGACGGCGAAGATCCAGTTCCTGCCCGCGTTGCTCGCCCTGAATGTCGGCGTGATCGTCGCGCTGATTCTGCTGACGCTGCTGCTGGGCAGGGTCTACTGCTCGGTCATCTGCCCGCTGGGCGTGATGCAGGACATCGTGTCGTGGATAAGCGGGCGGCGGAAAACAAAACGGTATCGCTTCTCCTACTCGCCCGAAATAAAGTGGCTGCGCTACGGAGTGCTGGGACTGTTCGTCATCGCCTTGATCGCCGGCATCGGCTCGTTCGTGGCCTTGCTGGCGCCGTACAGCTCCTACGGGCGCATCGCCTCCAACCTTTTCGCCCCGCTGTACCGCTGGGGCAACAATCTGCTGGCCTATTTCGCCGAGCGGGTGGACAGCTACGCCTTTTATGAAACGGAGGTGTGGATGAAGAGCCTGCCGACGTTCGTTATCGCCGCGCTGACATTGGTCGTGCTGGCCGTGCTGGCATGGCGGAACGGACGCACCTATTGCAATACGATCTGTCCCGTGGGAACGATCCTGGGATTCTTCTCCCGTTTCTCGCTGTTCCGTCCGGTGCTCGACGCGGAGAAGTGCAGGAATTGCAGCCTCTGTTCGCGCCGCTGCAAGGCCGCCTGCATCGACTACAAGAACCATCGCATCGACTACGGCCGCTGCGTGGCGTGCATGGACTGCCTGGACGCCTGCAAACACGACGCCCTGCATCTGCAATACCGCCGGAAAAAAACGCCCGGACCGGCAGCGGAGAAACCCGAGCAGGCAGAACGGATCGACACCTCCCGCCGCCGCTTCCTTTCGACGACGGCCGTGCTCGCCGTCGCATCGGCGGTAAAGGCGCAGGAGAAGAAGGTGGACGGCGGACTGGCCGTCATCGAGGACAAGAAGATCTCGGTGCGTGCCACGCCGATCGTACCGCCGGGAGCGTGGAGCGCACGCAGTTTCGCGCAGCATTGCACCGCCTGTCAGCTTTGCGTGTCGGCCTGTCCCAACGGCGTGCTGCGCCCTTCGACCGATTTGCAGAAGCTGATGCAGCCCGAAATGTCCTACGAACGAGGCTACTGCCGTCCGGAGTGCACGAGGTGTTCGGAGGTCTGCCCCGCGGGAGCCATCCGGCCGATCACCGTCGAGGAGAAATCCTCCACCCGCATCGGTCATGCCGTATGGATCAGGAAGAACTGCATTCCGCTGACCGACGGTGTGGAGTGCGGCAACTGCGCCCGCCATTGTCCCTCGGGGGCTATCCTGATGGTGCCCTCCGACGGCGGCGACATGAACTCCGTCCGGATTCCGGCCATCAATGCCGAGCGGTGCATCGGGTGCGGCGCATGCGAGAACCTGTGTCCGGCACGTCCGTTCAGCGCCATCTACGTGGAGGGACACACGATGCACAGCGTGATGTAGAAACTTTCAAGCAACAAGGAGATGAACGACCAGAATAAAAACAGGAACGTGCTGTCCCGCCGGGAGTTTCTGAAAACGATAGGAGCCGCCGGCATGGCCGCGACCGGACTGACGGCCTGCGCGGGAGGCGGGAACGACGGGGCATCGGCGGCATCCGCCGCGGAGATCCCTGCGGACCGGATGACATACCGGACCAACCCGACGTCGGGCGACAAAGTGTCGCTGCTGGGATTCGGCATGATGCGTCTGCCCTCCGTCGGCGGCCGCAGCGCCCGTGAAGGGAACGAGGAGATAGATCAGGAGATGGTGAACGAACTGGTGGACTATGCCATAGCCCACGGAGTGAACTATTTCGACACGTCGCCCGCCTATTGCCGGGGCAAGTCGGAACGCGCCACCGGCATCGCCCTGAGCCGTCACCCGCGCGACAAGTACTTCATCGCCACCAAACTCTCCAACTTCGCTCCGGCCACGTGGAGCCGCGAAGCCTCCGTCGCTATGTACCGCAATTCGCTGAAAGAGTTGCAGGTGGATTACATAGACTATTTGCTGCTGCACGGCGTGGGCATGGGCGGCGGCATGGAGGAGTTCGAGAGCCGCTACGTGAAGAACGGCATCCTCGATTTCCTGCTGGAGGAACGCAGGGCGGGGCGCATCCGCAACCTCGGATTCTCGTATCACGGCGATGTCCGGGTGTTCGACCATCTGCTCGCGCGGCACGACGAATACAAGTGGGATTTCGTGCAGATCCAGCTGAACTATCTGGACTGGAAATACGCCAAGCGGATCAATCCGAGGAATACCGACGCCGAATATCTTTACGGCGAACTGCGCAAACGGAACATTCCCGCCGTCATCATGGAACCGCTGCTGGGCGGCCGGCTCTCCAACGTGCCGGGCACCATCGTCGCCCGTCTCAAGCAGCGCGAGCCGGAGATGAGCGTGGCCTCGTGGGCGTTCCGTTTCGCCGGCAGCCTGCCGGGCGTGCAGACCGTGCTGAGCGGCATGACCCGCATGGAACACTTGCAGGACAACCTGCGCACCTACGCTCCGCTGAAACCGCTGACGGAAGACGATTTCCGGTTCCTGCAAGAGACGGCCGCGCAGATGATGCGGTTCGACACCATCCCCTGCAACGACTGCAAGTACTGCATGCCCTGTCCGTACGGCCTCGACATACCCGCCATTCTGCTCCATTACAACAAGTGCCTGAACGAAGGCAACGTCCCGGAGAGTTCGCAGGATGCGAACTTCCGGAAAGCCCGGCAAGCCTTTCTGGTGGGATACGACCGCAGCGTGCCGAAACTGCGGCAGGCGAACCGGTGCATCGGCTGCAACCAGTGCAGCGTCCATTGTCCGCAGCGGATCGACATCCCGAAGGAACTGCACCGGATCGACGCATACGCGGAACGCCTGAAACAGGGAATATGAACTTGAAAAAACGACCGACAGATGAAAGACTTCATTTTCAGAAACGACACGAAACTTCTCTTCCGCAACGACATCCGGGAGACCATTCTCGAAATAGCCGAAGGCCATAAAATAATGTTCGTCCACGGCGGCGGCTCCGCCGAACGCAACGGCTGCCGCGACGATGTCGTCCGGACCCTGACCGAAAACAACATCCCCTTCGTGGAATACGGAGGCGCTTCGAGGGAGTTTCAAAAAACAGAAGAGGGAATCCGGCTGGCCAGGGCCAATGGCGTGACAATGATCATCGGCGCCGGAGGGGCCAGCGTAATGGACTGCGCCAAACTGATGGCTTTGGGCTTCTACCACGAATCGAACCTCTGGGAATACGTGAAAGGGAGAAATCCGTACGGGCTGGAACACCTTCCGCTGGCGCTGATTCCCACTTATCCGTCCAGCGGCTCCGAAAACGGGCTGGGTGCGGTGGCCGTCGATTCGAGAACCAGAGATTTCGGGACGGCCTACGGCATCGCCGCCGACTATGCGATTCTCTGTCCCCGATATTCGCTGACCCTGGATCGGGAGATGACCGCCTACACCGGACTGGTAACGCTGGTTCAGCTGTCGGCCTGTGTCCTCGGCGACAAGAACAAAATGTCCTACGACGCGGGAATCTCCTACATCCGCAACGTCCTCGAAGCGACGCGGACCTTGCAGAAAAATCCGGACGACCTCGATGCGAGGGGCATTATCATGCTGGGAGCCTCGCTCTCCACATCGTCCCGGATAGGCATCGGGAAAGAGGAGCCTTTCGCTTACGACATCTACGAACTGGAATTTCTGCCCGAGAAACTCTTCGGCAGCACCTATCGCAGAAGCCTGACCTCCATTTTTCCGCGGTTTCTCGCCGCGATGGGAAGGCATCATGCCGCAGAGGTCGAAAAATACTGTCGGGATGCGTTCGGGTTCGGGTCGTCCATCGAGGAGTCGTCCCGAAAACTGATCGAACTGTTTTCCGGATTCGGAGCGGAAATGTACTTCGACGGCAAGATCACCCGCGAACAGGTCGATAGCATCCCGTGCCGGACGGAGCTGACCCCGAACGAGGTTTTCGAATTGATGAACTCGCTGATACGGTAACGGCGAAAAACGGAGAGAAACAAAGATGTATTACAGAACATTGGGGCTCAGCGGATTGAGAGTGTCGGCCGTGGGACTGGGCTGCATGGGCATGAGCCACGCCTACGGCGCTCCGGCCGACAAGGGCGAAATGACGGAGTTGCTCGCCGACGCCGTGGAGATGGGCTATACCTTTTTCGACACGGCCGAGATGTACGGCACGACGGACCGGCCGCACGACAACGAAGAACTGCTGGGCGAGGCCCTGCGGCGGTTTCGGGACCGGATCGTCATCGCCACCAAATTCGGCATATCGTTCGAATGTCCCGAAGCGGGCGGCACGCATGCCGTGATTCCCGATTCGCGTCCGGCGACCATCCGCCGCGCGGTCGAGGGGTCGCTTCGCCGTCTGCGCACAGACCGCATAGACCTCTACTACCAGCACCGCATCGACCCGAAGGTCGCACCCGAAGAGGTGGCCGGCGTAATGGCCGACCTGATCCGCGAGGGGAAAATCCTGCACTGGGGCATTTCGGAGGCCACGGAGGAGTATCTGCGCCGCGCCCATGCGGTATGTCCGGTCACGGCCGTGCAGAACCGCTACTCGATGATGGCCCGGTGGCACGAAGCGCTGTTTCCCGTGCTCGAAGAGCTGGGCGTGGGCTTCGTGGCTTTTTCGCCGCTGGCGAACGGGCTGCTGACCGACTGCTATACGGCCGACTCGACGTTCGATCCGGCGACAGACTACCGCGCCTCGATGCCCCAGTTCCGCCGGGAGAGTTTCGAGCGGAACCGCACGCTGTTCGAACTCGTCGAAGGACTGGCGGAGGAGCACCGCGCCACGCCGTCGCAGATCGCGCTGGCGTGGATGATGAACAAACGTCCGTGGATCGTGCCGATTCCCGGAACGCGCCATCTGTGCCGCCTCAAGGAGAATATCGGGGCTGCCGACATCCGCCTGACCGCCGGACAGGTGCAGGCCGTAGACGATGCCCTCGCGGCGATGCCGATGAGCGAAGTGTTCGGAGGATCGCCCGTAAAGGAATGAACCGCACTCCGTTTCGGAACGGAAACCCGGCGGCGTTCCGGTCCGAGACGGCAAGCCGTTGAGATTCCGTTGAAAAACGGCAAAAACTCGCAGTCGTATCGGCGACGGCTGCGGGTTTATTGCGTATTTATTGCTATTTTTGCCTGCGAGAGACCGAACGGACAAGATGGATTATCAGAAAGATATAATCGTTATCGACAAATTGGGCGTCGTGCCGACGGATTCCGAAGTGGAATACCTGGCCCATCTGCTCTGCCTGGGCGGCACATGCCGCTACCGCTTCAACGAACGGGATTTCGAGCTGCACGCCGGCGACTTGTCGATCATCCGCAAGCGGAAACTGATCGAGAAAACAGAACCGTCGGACGATTTCCGGTGCAAGATCATCTATGCGAAACCCGGTTTCATAGATTTGTGCACGCCGCAGAGCAACTACGGCATGAAAGGCTCGCTGGCGCTGTTTCTCAACCCCGTGATGCACCTCACGCCCGAGCAGCAGATCGTCTGCCGCCGCGATTTCGACCTGCTCGAACAACGCATCGCCGATACGGAACACCGCTTTTACCGCGAGACGCTCGTCAACGCCATGCAGGCGGCCATTCTCGATTTTTTCGATTTCCACGCCCGCATTTACGGCGAGAGCGACATCTCCACGCAGAACGCCTCCATCATGAACCGTTTTCTGAAGATGCTGGAAGCGGGCACCTACCGCGAACATCGGGAGGTGTCCTATTACGCCGACTGTCTGTGCGTCTCGCCGAAATACCTCTCGGAGGTCTCCAAAAAGGTCAGCGGATACGCCGCCAACTACTGGATCAACCGCTATACGATCCTCGACATCACGCGCCTGCTCCGCGACAAATCGCTGACGTTCGTGCAGATCTCCGACATGTTCGGCTTCTCATCTCCGGCCTATTTCAGCCGCTACGTGCAGCAGAATTTGGGGCTCAATCCGACGGATTACCGGAAGTGACCCGCTTTCCAGGAGTTGCATAAAAGACGCCCTCCGCGCGCCCGAATGCCGGGACGGCCGGTGCGTGAATGCCGCCACCGTCCGGACATGGACAAGCAATATTCAGGACCCGTATTTCTTCTCGAACAACGCCCTGTTGGCCTCTCCCCACGCAATCATAGCGTCGAGGATGGGCAACAACGACCGCCCCAGTTCCGTGATGGCGTATTCCGAGCGCGGCGGCAGTTCGGGATAGATGGTTTTTGCGACCAGCCCGTCGTCCACCAACTCTTTCAGTTGCAGATCAAGCACGCGCGGCGTAGCCTCGGGCAATGCTTTGTGCAGTTCGCTCGGCCGCATGGCCGCATCGCGCAGTTCGTCCAAAATGCAGGATTTCCATTTGGAGTCGATTAAACTCATTGTCAGCCTCAAAGGGCAGCTCAAATCGACAGGTATCTTCCTTTCGTACATAACGGTTTTCTTTCTACGGCTGCAAAGATACGGATAACATTCCGCACGAACGGTACACCGAATAAATTTTCGGTATATGAATAATTTTTCGGTACTTGCGCAGTCGGATACTCCCCTCTAACTTTGCAAAAGAATTGAAAACCGAAAGTTATGAGAGCAAGTATCGAAGAGTACGAGGCGGTGGAAGCTGCCGCTATGAAATTCGTAAAAAGCGTCGCCGAAGGCGACAGCCGTTACGCGAAAGAGTTATTCACCGAGGATGCCGTATTGTTCGGATTTCTCGACGGTGCGTTGGAGCGCGGCTCCATCGACCAGTTCTACCGCAATGTCGATTCGGTCGCCGCAGGCGATAAGTTCAAAGCGCGTATCGACGTAGTGGCGGTCGAAGAGACGCTGGCCGTCGTCCGCGTACTCGAAGAGGGCTGGGGCGGCCGCATCGACTTCACGGATTATTTATTGCTACTGAAAATAGACGGCGAATGGCGCTGCGTGGCCAAAGCCTACAACCAGAATTCGAATACGATTCAAAAATAACGGCTCGACTAAAGTCAGGAGGACAAAAAGATGATCAAGGATTATCGGGAAATCAGAGAGGTCGTCATGCAGTATGTGAACGGCTGCGCTGCGGGCGACGTGGAACTCGCCAAAAAGGCATTTCACAAGGACGCCGTCATGTATGGCTATCTGAACGGCGAGCTGTCGGCCGGAAGCATCGAAAATCTCTATGCCGCCATCGGACAGCTCGGAGCCGATGCCGGGACGAAAGCCGAAGTGGACATCCTGGAAGCGGTCGGCACGGCTGCGACGGTGCGTGTCGTGCTGGAGAACTGGCACGGGCTGTCGTTCACCGATTTTCATTCGCTGGTGAAGATCGACGGCAGGTGGACGATCGTAGCGAAGATATTCCACCAGTAAGCCGACTGGATTTCGTCATGTGCAATGGCAAAGAGCGCGCCGGTCGGTGCGCTCTTTTTCGCCTGCTCCTGTCGGAAAGAGATTGCACCGCATCATACATAACCCCGACCGCGGTTCATCGGTCATATTCAGTTCGGTTCAATGACCATTGAACCGAACTGAATCTTTTATTTTTCATTGATTGTTTTGTCGCATGAAAGAAAAAACATATATTTGCGTAATCAATTACGTTTTCAATAACGATAAACAGACCGTCGGATATGGACTTTTTCGACAGAACAGGAAAAATGGCGATCGGAAGCCGTTTGCGAATGCTGACCGACCGCATTACGAACGATGCGGCGGAGATTTACCGGCTGTATGGAGTGGACATCAGGCCGAAATGGTTTCCCGTGCTCTATGCCCTCTCGGAGGGCGGGGCGAAGACCATTACGGGAATCGCCCGGGAGATCGGACAGACGCATCCGTCCGTGAGCAACATCGTGAAAGAGATGGCGGCAGGAAAACTTATCCGGGAGGTGGCGGACAAGACGGACAAGCGCCGGACGACCATCGCGCTTTCGCCGCAAGGCCGCAAAGTGTGCGGCATGCTGACGGAGGTTTGCGAGGACGTGGCTACCGCCGTCGGGGAAGTGTCGGACGCAACCCGCCACGACCTGTGGCACGCCATCGGAGAATGGGAGGAGCAGCTCGCGCAAAAAAGCCTCCTGGAACGGGTGAAAGCAATTCGCAGGGCACGCGAAAGCCGGGAGGTGCGAATCATCCCCTACGAACCGTGCCACCAGCCGGTGTTCCGTTCGCTGAACGAACAATGGATCACGCAGCACTGGCAGTTGGAGGAGCACGATATCGAATGTATCGACCACCCGCAGGAGAGCATCATCGACCGGGGAGGCCATATTTTCGTGGCCCTCTACCGCGGCGAGCCGGTCGGCGTCTGCGCCCTCTGCAAGATGGACGACCCGCGATACGATTACGAGCTGGCGAAACTCGCCGTCAGCCCCGGTGTACGCGGCAAGGGCATCGGTTATCAGCTTTGCAGGGCGGCGGTGGACAAGGCCCGTTCGCTCAGCGCGAAGAGTCTCTTTCTGGAAAGCAACACGCTGCTCAAACCCGCCATCCATACCTATAAAAAACTGGGATTCCGTGAACTCGCCGAATATCATCCCGCCTATGCACGGGGAGACATTCAGATGGAATTGACACTTGAATAAAAATTATGGCGGCACACACGCCTGCAAAAAAAAGATCGGGATGCAGAAAATCGTAGTCAGAAAAGAAGAGGCGCTGAAACGCGAATTCAAGGGAGTTTCGCTGGATTCGCTCGCCGTGGGCGAAAGGTCGATGGTCGCCAAGATGAATTATGTGAAAGGCAATTTCGCCACGACGCACCAGCATCCGCACGAACAGTGCGGCTATGTCATATCGGGTGAATACCGCTTGAAAGCGGAGCTTCCGGACAAGCAGATCGACGTGCTGCTCCATGCGGGCGACAGCTATGCCATACCGGGCGGCACGCCGCATTCGTTCGAGGTCATGGAAGGCGGCGAGGTGATAGATGTCTTCACGCCGCAACGGGAAGATTATCTGTAAACACTCGCCGCGGCACGGAATCGCTTCCTGTATCTGGAGGGCGACACGCCCATCGTGCGGGTAAACACCCTCACGAAATGCGGCAGGTCGCTGAACCCGACCATGCAGCAGATTTCCGACACGTTTTTCTGCGAGTGCTTCAGCAACTCGCAAGCCGTATTCAAACGGTATTGCGTAACGAACTGCGAAAAGGTCATCCCCTTGCACCGCTTGAAGCAGGAGCAGAACGCCGAACGGTTCATCCCCACCTCCGCCGCGATGTCGTCCAAAGCAATGGGATGAACGTAGTGCTTCATCACGTATGCGCAGATCTGCTGCATCCGCCGCACGTCCCGCTCGATGCGCATCGGCTTTCCGGCGAACGCACGGTCGGAGGAGGTAAAGATGACGGGCAGCAGGCGAAGCATTGCGCTCAGACGCCCCAGTTCGTCCGATCCGTTCATTTCGGACAATGCCTTACGGATCGCCCGCGAACTTTCCGGCCCGAATCTCAGGGCATCGGTCGGAAAGGTAACACCCGCCAGCCGGTTCCTCAATTCGGGGAACGCCTCCACGCACCGCTCTATCAGCGAATGGCTGAAAGCCACCATCAGATAACGCACGCATCCGTCCTTGTCCGCGCTGCCGGGCGCATACTCCCAGCGATGGAGCATCGACGGCGGGATCAACGCCACGTCGCCCGCCGCAAAGGGCTGCAACGTATCGCCTGCCATTCGGCGGCCCCGTCCGTGAACGACGTAATACAACTCCCACGCATCGTGGCGGTGCAGCTTGGCTTCGAGGCTCGGTTCCACCCGCTGGTCGATGAAGAAAAACGAATGATTCTCCGCTTCGGGCAGTTCGTACGGTACGGCGGTATCTTCCATAAAATCCGAGAAAGCACAAATATACGACAAATATACGAAACAATAAAACAAACACAAGACAATAAAGCGGCGTAACTTTGCAACCGGAAACAAAAAACAGGACTTAAATTCCGACGTTATGGAACTGTACGAAGCACTGGAAAAACGCCGCACCTGCCGCGACTACTCCGACCGCGAGGTGAGCGATGAAATTCTGAAAAGAGTGATCGGCGCGGCATTCAAAGCCCCGACCAACGACCATCTGCGCCAGCTTGAGTTCGTCGTGGTGCGCGGACGCGAAAACATCGCCCCAATAATCGACCCGCTCGCCAAGAACATGGCTGCATTCAAGAAGCTGGTGCATGAAGCGGATGAATCGGGCGACAAGGACAAAATGACGATGTTCGCCGACGCCCTGCCCAAACAACAGCATATGCTGATGCAGAGCGGGCTGCTCATTCTGCCCTTCTTCCGCCAGAAACAAAGCCCGCTGCTGAAACCCGTCGAGCAAAGTTCGCTCAACTACTTCGCATCCGCATGGTGCGCCTTGGAAAACATGCTGCTGGCCGCCACCGCCGAGGGGTTGGGAACCGTGTTCCACATTCCCGTGGGCGACGAAGCGGAAAAAATCAAGGAGATCGTAGGCGCCCCCGAAGACTACGAGTTCATCTGCCTGCTGACGATGGGCTATCCCGCCGCCGACGCATTCCGGCCCAAGCAAAAGGAAATCGACATCGGGGAGAGAATACACACGAACGTCTGGTAACCGGCCCGGCGGAAAGGAGCTATGCCGCTACCGGCGGCGAAATCCGGCTTCATGCCGTCCGGCCCGAACAACAGAAAATAGCTGCGTCACCGAATCGTCACGCAGCTATTTCCGAACTTCGTTTTCAAAGGCGGTCCCGCCGGAACCGCCTTTTCCTCTATTCGTATTGGCCGGATTTCAGCCGCTCGACCTCCTCGCGCGTCAGGAACCGCCAGGCTCCGCGTTTGAGGTTCTTCTTCGTCAGACCCGCGTAGTAGACACGGTCGAGTTTCGTGACCGTGTAACCCAGGAACTCGAAGATACGGCGCACGATGCGGTTGCGGCCCGAGTGGATCTCGATGCCTATCTCCTGCTTGTTCTCCTTGACATAAGAGATCTCGTCGGCGAAAATCTCGCCGTCTTCGAGCGTGACGCCCTCGGCGATACGGTCCATATCGGCGCGCGTCAGCGGTTTGTCGAGCGTCACCTGATAGATCTTCTTCTTCCGGTACGAGGGGTGCGTGAGCTGCTTCGTGAGGTCGCCGTCGTTGGTGAACAGCAGCAATCCGAGGCTGTTTTTGTCCAGACGCCCCACGGGATAGATGCGCTCCGTGCAGGCGCCCTTCACCAACTCCATCACCGTCTTTCCGGCATGGGGATCGTCGAGCGAGGTGACATAACCCTTGGGCTTGTTCAGCACCAGGTAGACTTTCTTTTCGCCCTGCACGCGGCTGTCGTTGAACTTCACCTCGTCGGTGGGCAGCACCTTGGTGCCCAGCACGGTGACGACCTGTCCGTTGACCGACACGAGGCCCGCCGTGATGAAGTCGTCGGCCTCGCGGCGCGAACAGATGCCCGACTGGGCGAGGAAACGGTTCAGGCGCATCTCGCCCGTCTGTTTCACCGGATCGTATTTCGGATACGAAGCCGGCTTGTCGTCCTGTTTGCGGAATCCGCCGGGCTTATAGGGTTTGTCGCTGAATTTGCGGCCGGCGAATTTCTTGTCGCCGAATTTCTTATCCCCGAACTTCTTGGGGCCGGATTTCTTCTCCCCGAAAGCGGGTTTTTCGCCGAATGTCCGGCGGGGACGCTCCCCCTCCTCGCGACGGGGGCGGTCGGTGTCGTAACGGGGCTTATCGCCGAACGTGCGGGGTTTGTCCCCGAACGTACGGTGGGGCTTGTCGCCGTCGAAGGCGTGGCGCGGACGGTCGCTGTCATCGAAATTGCGGCGGGGACGGTCGCCCTCCTCGCGGTGCGGACGTTCGAAAAGCGGGCGGTTGTCGGCCGTGAAATGCGGGTTGTACGAAGCCCGGCGTTCGGGCTGACGGTCACGGGACGGCTGCTCCGAATCGGCAGCATCTCGCTGCAAACGCGGGCGACGCTCGACACGCTCCGCCGTAGCAATTACGGTGCGCTTGCGCTTGTCGCGTCCGAAGCGCTCGAGCACCGGGGTCGAGTCGTTTTTGGGATCTTTCATCGTTTCTGTTCTACTAAATAAAGTGTCGGGGCAAAGATAGTGCAAGTTTCGGGGATAACAACACATTGCGTGCCCGAATTGAAGATAAAAGCGGAACCGGACCGCAAATTTGCCGCTTTTGCCTTATCTTTGCATCCGTTATGACCATGAACCGCGAAATACTGCGCATCGCGCTCCCCAATATCGTCTCGAACATCACCGTACCCCTCATGGGCATCGTCTCGACGGCCATCGCAGGGCACTGGGGCGCCGATTCCGCCGCCACGATCGGCGCGCTGGCCATCGGCGTGTCGATCTTCAACTTCATCTACTGGAACTGTTCGTTCGTCCGCATGGGCACCAGCGGCCTCACGGCCCAGGCGTTCGGAGCCGGCAACTTCCGCGAATGCACCAACATGCTGGTCCGGGCGCTGTCGGTGGCAGCCGTGATGGGCGTGCTGATGGTCCTGCTGCAATACCCGCTGGGCGAACTGGCGCTGTGGGCCATGAACGGCAGCCAGATGACCCGCGACTATTTCTACGCCCGCATCTGGGCCGTACCGGCGGGCATCATCCTCTTCGGCTTCAACGGCTGGTTCACGGGAATGCAGAACGCCGTCTTCCCGATGCTGACGGCCATCACGGTCAACGTCGTGCACATCCTTTGCAGCCTGTGGTTCGCATTCGGGATGGACATGGGCATCGTGGGCATCGCCTACGCCTCGGTCATCGCCCAATGGACGGGCGTGGGGCTCTCGTCGCTGCTGCTCACGCTCAAATACCGGCAGCTGCTCACCTCGGTCAACTGGTCCGAGGTGCTGGACTTCAAACCCCTGAAAACCTTTTTCATCATCAACCGCGACATCATCCTCCGCACGTTCTGCATCGTGGCCGTCTACACCTTCTTCACCGGGGCGTCGGCCCGCATGGGCGATCCCGCGCTGCTGGCCGTGAACACCCTGCTGTTGCAGCTGTTCACGCTCTTCTCCTACATGAACGACGGCTTCGCCTACGCCGCGGAAGCGCTCACGGGCCGGTTCATCGGCGCCCGCGACAGCGTGTCGCTGCGCGACTGCCTGCGGAAGTGCATCTTCTGGGGAACGCTCGTGTCGGTGGTTTTCGTGGGCATCTACCTCGTCTGGTGGCGCGACCTGGTGGGCGTGTTCGTGGACTCCTCGGCGCCCAACGCCGCGGTGATCGAGGAGCTGGCGGGACGCTACATCGTCTGGATCATCCTGATCCCCGTCGCCTCGGCCATGCCCTTCATCATGGACGGCATCATGGTCGGAGCCACCGAAACGCGCGTCATGCGCGACTCGATGTTCTGGTCCACGGCGGCCTACTTCGCCATCTACTACGCCTGCCACCCGCTGATCGGCAACAACGCCCTCTGGCTGGCCTTCACGCTCTACATGTTCCTGCGCGGCGTGATCCAGTACTTCATGACCCGCCGTCTGAAGAGCATCCTCGCAAAAGCCTCCGTCTGACACCGCCGCCCGAAGCCGCACACACCGAATGCACACGGCAGCAATCGCCGCGTACGCACATCTTATATCTTAATTGCCGAAACAGGTTGCATAATTCGAAAAAAAGAATTATTTTAGTGATTCCGAAAATCACACGTTATGTCCCCCAGTAATAAGGCCCCCGTTTCGCACGGCCGTCCCGCCTGCCGAGAAAGCAGGAAACATCCGATGACACCCCGAGTTAAAAAAAGATAAAATTGCAATTCCGTAACATTTATTCTTGCAAGAAAAAATAGTTTTCCGGAAATTTGTGATCGTTTTTTTCATATGAGTGTTGTTCAATGTGAAAATTATTTTCTAATTTTGCGCTGTCGGGAGACTATCCGACAGGCATAGTAGAAAGTGTTTTCGCACTGTCCTAAGTGGAAAATGTGGAAGTTTTTCAATAACGACGGGACAACGAACAGCACTCATTTTCTTGTTTAGATATTGTAATCAGGACATTTTCCGCCCTCCTTCTCGTATCTATACAAGTGTGGGGCGTTATCGTTTATCGTTGTTACCGGTCCTTCCACAACCATCCACTTGATAAGCAAAAACGGCTCCACACTTTCTTTTTTAATTTACGAAACCAAACCATGACTCCCCTCTGGGCCGTGAGGGGGGGGGAATTATTGCCGACCGGCGCGATGTCAGCGACTCTCCGCCGGCCGCCAAAAGACGGATTCCGTTGTGAACATACGGCCTATGAAGAAATTCATTACCCTACTGTTTCTGTTACAAGGTTTCTGTGCTATCGCCCGCCCCGAATGCGATTCGGTGCGGATCTATTTCCGCCAGGGTCATTCCGTCCTCGAACCCGGCCTGCACGGGAACCGGGAAGCCCTGAAACGCATTGCCGACAGCCTGCGGACCTATGCCGGCCCGACGGGCCGCCTCCGCCGCATCGAAGTCACGGGCGGCGCTTCGCCCGAAGGCTCCGTCCTGCTCAACAAGCGTCTTTCGGAAAAACGGGCGAAAGCGCTTCTCGAACATCTGTCGCGCGAGGGCGGGATACCCGACTCGCTGCTCTCGTTCACGTTCCTGGGACGCGATTGGGACGGTTTGATCCGGCTGGTCGAAAACGACCCCGGCGTACCCTGCCGGGACGCAGTGCTGGAACTCCTGCACGACATCGCCGAACGGTGCCGCGGCGGCGAAAAGGCCGGGGACGCCAATGCCGCCCGTCTGGCGCATTTCAAAGAGGGCGAACCCTACCGCTACATGTACCGGAAACTTTTCCCCGAGCTCCGGGCTACGCAGCTCTGCCTGCGCTACGAATACGAAACAGTTCCCGTCAGGCAGCAGCCGATCGCAGCCGGCGTCTCGTTCCCGAAGCCCGTGCTGCGAACCCCGGCGCCCCTCTCCGCGCCCGTTTCCGCACCCGCTTTCGCCGGACACACGCCCCGGACCCGGAAGCCGTTCTACATGGCGGTCAAAACCAACATGCTTTACGATGCAATTGCGGTGCCAAACATAGGAGCAGAGTTTTATGCAGGCCGCAACTGGTCCGTCGGAGCCAACTGGATGTACGCATGGTGGAAAACCGACCGCAAACACTGGTACTGGCGGACCTACGGCGGAGAGCTGAACGTCCGCAAATGGTTCGGGAAACGCGCGCAGGAAAAACCGCTGCAAGGCCATCACCTCGGCGTCTACGGACAACTCCTCACCTACGACTTCGAAACGGGCGGCCGCGGTTACATAGGCGGCAAACCCGGCGGATCGCTCTGGGACAAGGCCAACTGGGGCGCAGGCGTCGAATACGGCTATTCGCTGCCCGTCGGGCGCAGGCTCAACCTGGATTTCACCGTCGGCGCAGGCTACCTCGGAGGCGAATACTGGGAATACATTTCGCTCGAAGACTGCTACGTATGGCAGGCCACGAAGCGGCTCCGCTGGTTCGGCCCCACGAAGGCCGAGGTATCGCTCGTGTGGCTGATCGGCCGCGGAAACTATAACAACAGGAAAGGAGGCCGGCGATGAAAACGATCCGCAAAATACACCGTATGGCAGCCGCCGGTCTCGGCGCACTGCTTCTCCTCGCGGCCTGCGACCACAAGGAACTGTGCTACCAGCACCCCCACACCAGCTCCCTGCATGTCGTTTTCGATTGGCGCGAAGCCCCCGATGCGGACCCGGAAAGCATGTACGTATGGTTCTTCCCCGAGGAGGGCGGAGAACCGGTGCAATACCACCTTGCCGGCAAGGCGGGCGGAGCCGTCTCGCTGGCCGAGGGCCGCTACGACGTGCTGGCCCTGAACGGCGACACGGAAAAGATCCGGTTCGCCGATACGAAACGGCTGGACGGATTCACGGTCGGCGCAACCTCCGGTTCGCTGCTGGCTTCCATGGGCCGCGGCGGCGACAATGTGCCGCGGGCCGAAGGCACGGAGGATCAGGCCGTGCTGCTGCCGCCCGACATGGTCTACGGCGCATGCCTGCGCGGAGTGACGGTCCGCCGGGAAACAGATCAGACCGTTACGCTCTACCCGAACGAAAAGGTCTGCCGCTACACGGTCGAAATCGTGCATGTGAAGAATCTCGACTACGTATCCCAGCTCAGCGGCACACTCTCCGGCATGGCGGGCGAGATGCTGCCGGCCTCGGACCGGCTGTCGGGCCCCGCCTGCATCGTGCCCTTCGAAGTCCGGAAAACCGACGCCACCACGGTGCGGGCCGAATTCCTGACGTTCGGCCACTGCCCCGTACCCGCAATCCCCCACAAGATCGTAATCTACGGCGTCCTGACCCGCGGCACGCAGCAATACCGGGTCTACGGCGACACGGACGACCCGGTGACGCCCCAGATCCATGACGCCCCGGACCCGCGCCGCGTATTCATCCGTCTCGACGGACTCGAATTCGATCCGGCGGCCGGAAGCAGCGGCATGAACCCCACGATCGACGACTGGGGCGAAGTGAACGTCGATATCGACATGTAATTCGATCCGAAATATGACAATGAACCATTTATCAAATTTTCCGTTATGCTGAAAAAAACTCTATTGTCCATCATGGCCGCAGCGGCCATGACGGCCTGCTCGCAGGTAGAGACCACGAGCGTCAATCCCGATCCGGAAGGAACGGGCTACATCACCTTCTCGCCCGTAGTCCCCAAAGCCACGCGAGGCACGGTCACCAAAATCGACCAGCTGAAAAACCAAGGTTTCTACGTCGTCGCCTACGGTGAAAACAGCTTCTATTTCAACCGTCTGCTGGCAGAATACAAGGAGGCTGCCGACGACAACAAAGGCGCGGGATTCTATCTGCCCGGAAAATACTCGTGGCCGAGCTACGAACTGACCTTTTCCGCCTGGTATCCCCCGACGCTTCCCGCAAACGGAGGCAGCGCCACGGCCTATGACAAGGACGGCAACGTGATGGCAGGCCAGTACGTATCGCAGCCGGTATGGAGCGGGGACGGGTCCGGACTGGAGAAAGGTCAGGAAATCCGCGGATTCGTACCCGCAACGGTGCACGCCGACCAGACGGACATCGTGATCGCCCGCACCAAGGCAACTTCCGCCACCTATGGAAAGGGGCAGCCCGTGAAGCTGAATTTCCGCCACATTCTTTCGCAGGTTTCGTTCAAGGCCAAGAAAAAGAGCGGCGACCAGCTGAGAATCGAAATCAAGGAGATCGAACTGCGCAACATTCCGTCGAAAGGCAATTTCGTGTTCCGCAAGAGCAACGACTTCACTACGGACGGCAATGTGACGGAGGGCACGACGAACCCGACCCTCATTCCCGCCGACCACTGGGAGATCATCGCGCCGACGGGCTCGAATCTCACCTATGGCGACGAAGCGGGCAACAACGTCAACCTGCAACGCTACAAACACACTTTGAGTACGCCGGTCGTACTGGAACCGGTGGCAGAGGGCACGGAAGGCGATGCCGTAGAACTGCTGGGCGATGGCGGCAATATGATGCTGATTCCCCAGAACTTCTCCGGCAATTATTACAACGACAATCCGCGGGCCTGGGCCGAAAACAGAGATGAAGAAGGCGCATATCTCGCCCTGAAAATGAAAGTTTTCCGAAAAGTCATTTCGGAAGATCCCGACAACAGCTGGGTGCAGATTTTCCCCATCGCCTCCGAAGGCGACAAGGAGACTGAGGACCACTACGGCTATGCGGCCGTCGGCATCGTCAGCAAGGAGGGCGCTCAGGAGTGGAAGCCGGGCTACCACTACGTCTATACGCTGAACTTCACCGACGAAGGCGTCGGCAAGCACGATCCCGAGAATCCCGAAAAAGGCGGCGACGACATCCTCGGCGACTATATCTGGTTCACGGTGACCGTCGATGACTGGATTCCGACCGACCAGACTCCCGAACTGTAACCGCGGCCGAACGCGGTTCCGAAGCGTCCGCGCCATGCGGATGCCCGTATCGCGCAGAAAATCCGTCGCCGGAACTACGCCCACGGACATGAGAATCATATCGCAGGGGAAGTCTCCCTGACTGGTGCGCACGATGCGCTCGCTGCCGGCATCGGCAATTTCCTGCACACGGCAGCCCACGCGCACGCGCACGCCGTTTTTCTCCAACTCCTGCGCCGCCAGCTCGGAAAACTCCGGCTCAAAGGAGGCGAGCAGGCGCGGCCCAGCCTCGATGAGCGTGACATCCTTGCCTAAATGCAGCAGCGCCTCGGCCATCTCCAGCCCGATATATCCGCCGCCGACCACGGCCACGCGGGTGACGTCGCGCAGGCGGAGAATCTCATGCAGGAGCAGGCCGTCCTCCATCGTCTTGAGGTAGAAGACGGCGGGCGAATCCGCGCCGGGGATTTTGGGGTTGACGCTGTTGCAGCCGGTCGCAACCATGAGCACGTCATAAGCGTCTTCAAAGACGGCGCCCGTATCCAGATTTCGAACCGTCACGGTCTTCCTTTCGGGATCGACCCGCGTGACCTCGTGGAACAGATGCGTCTCGATGCGCATCTCTTTGTAGACGGCCTGCGTCCGGGCGATCAGTTTCGCGGGATCGTCGTTGAAGCCGCCCACATAATAAGGAAGGCCGCATGCGCCGTAGGATAGGAAGCCGCCGCGCTCATACACCACAATCTGCGCGTCCGGCTTGACGCGCCGGAGCTTGGAGGCAGCGGACATTCCGGCCGCCACGCCGCCGATGACGATGGCTTTCATATCGCATGCACCTCGGTTTCACGTTTTTATGCGGGGTTCGCCGGTCTTTCGCGTCAGCGAATCCCCTTCAGGCGTTCGAGCACCGCGCGCGTAATCGCTTCCAGCTCGGCCTCATCGTTGGCGGCGCTTCCGCCCGCGCAGCCACAGGAGGAAGGCGCGGCTTCCTGCGCGCCGTAGGTCTTCAGCGTGCGGGGCTCGCTCTGCACGGGGTTGTGCCCCGCGACCACGTCCGTGGTGTTGGTGGGGCGCGCGGTGCAGGCTGGAATGCCGCCGCTGCTGATGCCCATACGGCGGCGAATCTCCACCAGCTCGCCGACCTGATCGCAGCTCAGCACGTTGGCCTTGCCGATGATGTTGCCGGTATACATGATGACCATGGCGTAATGCTCGGTTGATTCAAGGCGATACCACGCTTCCATCAAATCCTTGCCCCATGCCAGCGCGCCGTGGTTGGCAAGCAGCAGCGCGTTGTAATCCTTACAATAGGGTGCGACGCTGTCGGGGATGCCCTGAGAGCCGGGGGTTTCGTAGTGAACGCAGGGCACTGTGCCCAGATTGACCAGCGCCTCGGGATAGATGGCGCGATCCAGACTCATGCCGGCGATGGCGAAGGATGTGCTGATGGGCGGATGGGCGTGGCACACGCCGCCGACATCGGGGTTTTCATTGTAGACGCGCAAATGCATCTTGACTTCGCTGGAAGGGCCGCGCTCGCCCTGAGAGATCACCGTGCCGTCCAGCCGGAGCTTGACGAGCATGTCCTCCGTCATAAAGCCCTTGGATACGCCGGTGGGCGTGGCCCAGATGGTGTTTTCATCCACCTTGCAGCTGATATTGCCGTCGTTGGCGGCAACGAAGTTCTTTGCATACATTCTGCGGCCGATTTCAACGATCAGTTTTTTTGCCTCGGCGTCCGTGGGGTAGCGTCTGTTTTCCATAAATCTGTCACCTGCTCCTTGCGTTCTGCGCCGCTAATTCGTTTAGTTTTTGTTTAATGAACGGTTCAGTTGTTTACCACTTACTATTATATGGCCATTGTTTAGCAATGTCAACAGGAACGGCGATGATTTTTAGCACATTTGACAGGGTACGTTTGAGGCTGACTAAACATCTGACGATCTGACAATTTAAAAAGCCTTGAAATATCTTAAAAATTCCGTTTTTGTTCACAGCTAAACAACTAAACTTAATACAGCATAATTTTATTTGAACAATGCTTGACAAATCAGTGTCCAAGGATTATACTAAATGCAACAAAAGGGCACGGAGATTGCCCTGAAAAATTGAACAGGAGGGTTACCATGAAAAAGATCCTCGCTATCGTTCTGGCTCTGATGCTGGCGCTGACCATGTGCGCGGGCGCCGTCGCGGAGACCGAGAACCCTGTCGCCGGCAAGAAGGTCGCTTACGTGATGCTGCTGCCTTCCGCCACCATCTTCCAGATGTGGAAGGATTCCTGCGCCGACCTGTGCAAGGCGCTGGACGTCGATTTCGACTTCTTCTTCTGCAACGGCGATTTCAACGCCTGGATGGACACCATCAACAGCTGCGCAGCCGCAGGGTATGACGGCCTGCTCATCTCCCACGGCAATCAGGACGGC
>ERZ857840.1366-NODE-1366-length-28114-cov-5.106668_pt1 | contig 28114 bp, 23 predicted proteins | sample MGYA00519760_ERZ857840 | MGnify/ENA primary metagenome ERZ857840 (study PRJEB31778, sample SAMEA3449371) | human gut metagenome | biome: human gut; feature: human-associated habitat; material: faeces | place: United Kingdom | collected 2010/2012 ... | reverse complement strand
GTTCGCGGCTCTCAGGGTGTCTTTTCCCGGCGCATGTCCGGGAAAAGACGGATCTCTTATTTTAACGAAGAGACAACATTCGCCTGTTCGCAAAGCTCACGCTCATGTTTTCTCCTCGTGCTCCTCTTTCGTTCTCAAGGTACGTTTTCGCGGAGCGAAAACGAATTAATAAAACCCGCACAAAGTGCGGATATCACTGAACCGCAAGGCGACTACTGTTATGATCAAAATCTTCCATCTTTCCGACATTCATCTTGATTCCCCGTTTTCTCTCTGCTCTGCGGGCGAAGCGGAAAAGCGCCGAATGGAGCTGCGTTCCTCGTTCTCGTCCGCCGTGCTGTACGCCAAGGAGCATGGCACGCAGCTCTGCTTCATAGCCGGCGACCTGTTCGACAGCGAATATATCACCGGCGACGGCATACAGTTCATCTCCGGCGTGATACGCAGCTATCCCGACTGCCGCTTTTTCCTTTCCCCCGGCAACCATGACCCCGCGACCGACGACTCTCCGTATTCGACGATGAGCTTCCCGAAAAACCTTCACATCTTCCGTGACCGCGAGCGCATCGACATACCCGAGCTGAACACGACAGTGTACGGCGTGGGCTTCCGCAGCGCGGTTATGAACGAAAGCCCCGTGACCGGATGGGGCAACCTTGACCCGTCGCGCATAAACATCCTCGTCACTCACGGCGACGCATCGTCGCCCTCCTCTCCCTGCGGACCGATAACCGAGCAGGGACTTGCCTCCTCCGGCTTTGACTACGTCGCACTCGGACATATCCATAAGCCTACCGGCGTGCTTTACGCCGGAAAAACCGCATACTGCTATCCCGGCTGTCTTGTCGGCAGAAGCTACGACGAGCCGGGACATCACGGCGCCGTCTGCGGCACGATCGAAAAGGGCGAAATGCACCTCGAAACCGTGCGCTTTTCGGCCCATCGCTATGAAACCGCCGAATGCGACCTCACCGGCTGCGCAAAATACGACGCCGTTGACCGCATACGCGCCGCCATCGCCGAATATAAAAACGACACAATTCTCCGCCTCATCCTGACCGGAACCGCATCCGAGGGCTTCACCCTGTCGCCCGCCGAAATCGGCAGCGGCGAGAATTTCCCCTATCGCCTTGAACTGATCGACAAAACGACCGTAAAGCCCGTGCTTTCGTCGCTTGAAAGCGATGTCAGCCTGAAGGGCGTGTTCTGCCGCAAAATGCAGGAGCGCGGCGGCTTTGCCGACGGCGAGGATATTTCCGACATAGTCGCTCTCGCCATGAAATACGGACTTTCCGCACTTGAGGACAGAGGCTTTTCCAACCTGACGGAGGCACATGATGAACAGTAACATCAGGCTTGAAAAAATCGAAATAACCGCCTTCGGCAAGCTGAAAAACGTCGTGATAACGCCGACCGACGGCATAAATATGCTCAATCTGCCCAACGAATCGGGCAAATCAACGCTTGCCGCATTCATAAAATATGTTTTCTACGGCTTCACCGGCACGAAAAAACAGTCGGTAGCCGAAAACGAAAAACTGCGCTATATGCCCTGGGACGGCAGTCCCGCAAAGGGCGCAATCGTTGTCAGCGCGGGCGAAAAGATCTACCGCGTCGCACGTAAAACCGGCGCACGCGACGACAGCGTGTCCGTCACCGATGTGGAAACGGGCGAGCCGGCGCTTCGCGGAATGATACCCGGTGTCGCCATATTCGGCATAAACGAAGATACTTTCGCAAAGACCCTCTTTGTCGGCCGTGCCGGAGAAGCGTCAAACGGCGACCCGACGCTTGCCGAGTCTCTCCGCAACCTGCTTTTCTCCGCCGACGAAAAGACCAACGCCGACAAGGCGATGAAAAAACTGAAGGACAGCCGCGCCTACCTGAAAAATATGCAGTACCGCGGTGTGATACCCACCCTTGAGGAGCGCTGCAAAAAGCTGGAAGCCGACCTTGTGACCGCAAACCGACTGCACGGCGAGCTTTCCGGCGTACGCGTGTCGCTCTGTGAAAAGCGTGAACAGCTCGCGAAGGCAAGCTCAGAGCTTGACGGCATAACCGCCGAACTGGAAAATCTCAGATGCTTCGAAGCCGGTCAGCGCCTGAACTCGATATACGATGCCCGCGAGGCATACGCCGCCGCACAGACAAAATTCGAAGCCGCACGCTCCGCACTCGGCGGCGAAAGTGCCCCCGAAACCCGTCTTATCGACGCGCTTGCCGATGACAATGCCAATCTTACACTCAGCACAAAACGCCTTGAGGAGTTGACGAAGGAGCTGACCGCCGAGGAAAGCGAGCTTGCGAAAATCCGCGCCTCATCTCCCTTTTTCGAAAACGACCCAAAGGATACAAAAAAGAAAATGACCGTTTTCGGTGCCGTGAAAAAGGTGTCGCTTGCACTGGCGGTCCTTTTTGCCGTAACATCCTTCTGCTTCTTCAGCCTGAAAACGAGTAACACCGCCGCGTGGGTCACCGCAGGCGTTGCGGCGGCTTTGTTTGCCGCCTTCGCCGTGTTCTCGGTGCTGAGCGCGATGCGCGCAAAGAGTCTGGGCTTCAAAGGCGCCTCCGAGCTTATGAAGGCGATAAACGAGTTCGCGGTGATACGTGAAAAAGCCCGCGGTATCGAAGAACGCGTCGGCATCCTGAACAGCCGTTATTCCGAAGAAGCAGCCGAAAACCGCCGCCTTTCCGATTCCGTCGGCAAGCGCGTAAGCGAATTCATGCCCGACGGCGCCGGCGAGGGCTATTCGGCTTCAATACGTAAGATATACGCCGCCGCAGCCGAAATAGGCGCCTGCAAGGCAGACTGGATGCGTGCCGCCGACAGCTATAAAAAGCTGAGTGACGGTGTGGATATAAACGCTTTGACAGAGCTTGCGTCAAAAGCGCAGCCTCCGAAGCGTGACAGAGCCGAGACCGAGCGTGAGCTTGCGTTCACCCAGTCGAGAATAAAGGCGCTGTCCGCCGCCGTGACCGACCTTGAAAAGCGCTGCGCCGCCCTTGAAGCACAGAGCGAAAGCCCTGCCGTCATAACGAGCCGCCTTGAAGTCACCGAACGCCGCCTTGACGAGGCAAACACACAATACCGCGCCCTTTCGCTTGCGATAGAAGTTCTTGAAGAATCCTGCGACTACATGAAGGCGACCGTCTCGCCCAAGCTTGCCGAGCTTACCGGCGGATATCTTGAAGCGGCAAGCGACGGCAGATATTCCTCCGTCGGACTGACGACCAACCTTGAAATGACCTACGATGACAACGGCATGGAGCATAACGCCGACCATCTGTCCGACGGTGCAAAGGACACGGCATACCTTGCAATGCGTTTTGCTCTTGTTGAACTGATATACGATGTCAAGCGTCCCTTCATGATCCTTGACGACAGCTTCTGCCACCTTGACGACGAACGTCTTGCCATGATGCTGAGGCTGATAAAAGGACTTGCCGAAAGCCAGCAGATATTCCTTTTCTGCTGCCGCTCACGTGAAAGAAAGCTGCTTGATATCGGCGGCATTCCCTATACGCTTCTCACCCTCGGTGAAGAGCAATGACCCCCGACACGCCGGTAAGACTCCTTCGCGGAGTGGGCGATGCCCGCGCGAAGCTGTTTGAAAAGCTGGGTGTATTCACCGCGCGTGATCTGCTGTATCTCATGCCGCGCCGCTATGAGGACAGACGCGCCCTGAAAACGCTGAACGGTATTGCCGACGGCGAAGTCTGCGCCGTGTATGTGACTCTTTCCGCGCCTGCGGCTGAAACGCGCTCCCGCTCGGGGCTTCCCATGGTGAAAGCCGTGGCTGAAGACGGGACCGGAGAGCTGTACCTCACCTTTTTCAACAACAAGTGGGTAAAAAGCACGCTTGTAAAAGGCGCGACACTTCGTGTTTACGGCAGAATAACCTTCGGAATGTACGGCAGAGAGACCGTCAACCCGACGGTGGAGGCTGTTTTCGACGGCAAGAGCCTTGAAAACGTCGTCCCGATATATCCTTCGACAAGCGGCATGACACAGAATGTGATACGCTCTGCCGTAAAGCAGGTGCTGGCGCTTGCCGACAGCGAGGACGAGGTATTGACAGACGGAATGCTTGATGAATTCGGGATGATGAAAAAAAGCGCCGCTCTCCGCACCATTCATTTCCCTGCCGACCCGGACGACGCCGAAAAAGCAAAAAAGCGCCTCGCGTTCGAGGAGCTTCTGGTGTTCCAGCTTGCGGTGCGTCTGCTTCGGCAGAAAAGCGAGGTAAAAAACGCCCCGCCCATGCCCCTTGCCAACACAAAAATACGTCTCTTTTTCGACAGCCTGCCGTTTTCACTGACCGGCGCACAGCAGCGCGTGATAAAAGAGATCTTCTCGGACATGGAGCGCCCGATACCCATGCTCAGACTGGTGCAGGGCGATGTCGGCAGCGGCAAGACCGTTGTCGCCGCCGCCGCGATATACCTTGCCGTCAGAAACGGCTGTCAGGCTGTCATGATGGCGCCCACCGAGATACTTGCCGAACAGCACTGCAAAACACTCACCGCGATGCTGTCGCCTTTCGGAATAAACGTCGCTCTCCTTGCGGGCAAGCTCACTGCGGCTCAGAAGAGATCCGCCAAGGCGGGGCTTGAAAGCGGCGTGATACAGGTCGCCGTCGGCACCTCTGCACTGATACAGGGCGATGTCGTTTTCAAACGCCTCGGGCTTGCCGTCACCGACGAACAGCACCGTTTCGGCGTGCTGCAGCGTGCCGACCTGATAAGCAAGGCGCAGAACGGCTCACCGCATACGCTTGTAATGTCCGCCACCCCGATTCCCAGAACGCTCAGTCTGATACTGTACGGCGACCTTGATATCTCCGTGATAGACGAGCTTCCGCCCGGAAGAAAGCCCATCGAGACCTTCGCCCTTGACGAGACCTACCGTCCCCGCGTCAACCGTTTCATCGAAAAGGAGATATCGTCGGGCGGCAGGGTATATGTGATATGCCCGCTCGTTGAGGAAAACGAGTCCCTTGACCGCAAATCCGCCGAGGAACATCTGAAAACGCTTGAAAAAGCCTTTCCGAATCGCCGCGTGGCACTGCTTCACGGCAAAATGCCGGGCAAAAAAAAGCAGGAGATCATGACCGCTTTCAAGGAGGGCAGTGTCGATATCCTCATTTCCACCACCGTCGTGGAGGTGGGCGTGGATGTCCCCGAAGCGTCGCTCATGATAGTCGAAAACGCCGAATGCTTCGGGCTTTCCGGCTTGCATCAGCTCCGCGGAAGAATCGGCAGAGGCAAACGAAAATCATACTGCATCCTCATGTACGACAAGCAGACGCCGCAGTCCAGAGAGCGCCTTGAAACTATGTGCCTCACCTCAAACGGCTTTGAGATCGCGGAAGCCGACCTGAAGCTGCGCGGTCCCGGCGACTTTTTCGGCAGCCGGCAGAGCGGCGGTCCCGTCTTCCGCACAGCCGATGCCGCAGATATGGCAACGGTGGTGCAGACGCGCGCCGTCTGCGACGAAATTTCAAAAAAGCTCTCCGAAGAGCAATACAAACCGCTGTACCTCAAAGCGAAGAAACTTCTCGACTCTGCGGTCGGCGGAAATACGATAAACTGATTTTACCCATGAAAATAGGCAATCTGAACTTCAGAAACGGTCTCTTTCTCGCGCCTCTTGCGGGCGTGACCGACCACCCGTTCCGCCGCCTCTGCGTCCGTTGCGGCGCCGAGTACGTCACGACCGAAATGATATCCGCCAAGGCAATACGCTACGGCGACCTGAAAACATGGCGTCTCGGCAGGATATACGACGACGAACGCCCCGCCGCGGTACAGCTTTTCGGCAGCGAGCCGGAGATCATGGCATACGCCGCCTCCGAATGCGAACGCCGCCTGTCTCCCGCCTCCGTCGATATAAACATGGGCTGTCCCATGCCCAAAATATATAATAACGGCGACGGAAGCGCGCTCATGAAAAGCCCCGCACTGTGCGGAGAGCTTGTCGCCGCCGTGAAAAGCGCCGTCTCCGTCCCCGTGACGGTGAAAATACGCGCCGGAATCGATGCCGAGCATATAAATGCCGTTGATGTCGCCCTTGAATGCGAAAAAAACGGTGCCGACTGCGTTTATGTCCACGGCAGGACCCGCGAACAGCTGTATTCCGGCAGCTCCGACCCGACCGTCATCGCAGCCGTGAAAGCCGCGCTGAAAATTCCCGTCGTCGCAAACGGAGATGTGACCGACGCGGCGTCTGCCACGGCACTGCTTGAAAAGACAGGCGCCGACGGCGTGATGGTCGCCCGCGGTGCGATGGGCAACCCGTGGATATTTTCCGAAATAGCCGCCGCGCTTGAGCATCGCCCGTATACCCCGCCCACCGCCGACGAAAGGCTGAGCCTGATAAAGGAGCATATCGCCGTACATATCGCCGAAAAAGGCGAACGCGCCCTGCCGGAGCTGAGAAAGCACCTCTCGTGGTATATCCACGGTCTCCCCGGCTCTGCCGCCGCACGTGCCGAGATCAATAAGGCAACGACCGGGCAGGAACTGGATTCACTGCTTGCCCGCGTCTTTCTCCCGCAGTGACAGGCATACTTCAAAGCATATAAACGATCGAAAAAATGCGTCCGCCGTATTTCCGGCAGGCGCATTTTCTGATAATATGTCGTTTTTCGCGTCAATAGCACCGCGTTTCAGTCCGTCACCGTGTATTTGATGGGGGTGGTGCCCCAGTCCCCGGCGTTATAATCCGCAAGCGTTTTTTCGGCAACGGAGCCGCGTCTGACGATGAACACGGTACCGGCTTTGCCGGCTTCGGACAGAGTTATGTTCGGGTCGCTTTTCAACCCGTCGGGAAGTCTCAGAGTCTTCAGCTGTGTACCCGGGCCGGGCAGAAAGCTTCTCGGCAGATATTCCTGATTTTTCGGCAGGACAAGCCTTTTCAGCGCGTTGCAGCCCTGAAAGCAGAACAGTCCGAATTCTATCGGATCGTCTCCGGCGCATACCGCACTTTCAAGAGAGGTGCAGGCGGAAAACGCTCCCCACATAGTACCTTTACAGCTTGCGGGAATTATGACGCCCTTGATATTGTCGCCGAACGGAAGATCGCCTGACGGAGAATCGCCGATAAAAGTAACCGGTTCTCCCTTATACTCTGACGGAATACGTATGTATTCGTCGGTTCCGTTGTACTTTGCAAGCACATACACTCCGTTCCCTTCCTCTCCGTAATGTATATATGTGTAATCCTCGGCGTTTTCGACGTATTCGGAAAGCTCGACTCCCGAATATTCCTCTTCGGAATATTCTTCCTCCGAAGACTCTTCCCCTGATGGCTCTTCCTCCGAGGATTCCTCAGCACCCGACATGACACCGCTTTCTTCTCCGAATGATTCCATGCTTATTTCCTCCGAGCTTCCGTGGCTTTCTTCCGACGAAACATCGGACACCGCTTCCGAAACCACAGAGCACGTGCCGGACATTGCGTCCGAAACCCCGCTTTCCTCTCTGCTCCCGTCACAGCCGCAAAAGGCTGTCAGAACCAATGAAGAAAGTAATAAACATGATATTGCCTTGATGTGTTTCATAAAATACTACTCCTCAGCGATGGTTTTACCTTGATTCTCAACCCATATCATCGATGACATCTATATGATACAACGCAAAACGGCAGATATCTGCATATATTGTATGAACGTGTTGCAACTCATTGTAAACGACGTTTGAACAAACATGCGCACGCCGGTTACCAAAACATCACAGCAAAGAGGCGAATTATTTTTGCCCAAAAGGACCACCTATTGAATTATATACTAAAGCATTATGGCGTGAATTCGGGATTCATGCGCAAAAAAGTGATGAATCCGTCTTTTCCCGGACATGCGCCGGGAAAAGACACCTTAAGAGCCGCGAACGCGGCGATGAAAGAGGGGGCTAACGGGGGAGAAAACGCACGAGCAAGCGTTCTGCGCAGCGAGGGTGTTTGCTCCCCCGTCTACTGTTGTCATGCTATTCTTATCACACTCACCGACATATCGTCACCCGTCGCGGCAGACTCGCTCCATCGATTGATTATCGCGCCGGCAAGGGCTGCGGCGGTCTTTGATTCTCCGGTCGGCGGCAGACTGGGCTTGGGGTCGGTGGGGGTTATGCCGTCGCTGGTCATGACGATATAGTCGCCGCGCTTCAGCTTCAGCTTTGTTTCGGCGGCGCGTACCTCGCTTATTATACCGACGGGCGCGGTACGAGCGTCGAGACGGTAGCATTCGCCCTGACGGTATATGAACGTGGGCGCCGCTCCCGCTTTTATTATGCGTGCGTCGCCGGTCATACGGTCGATTTCAAGCAGGTCCACTGTCGTGAATACCTCTTCGTCCTTTGTTATCAGCATACGATTGAGCATTTTCAGCGTTTCGCCCGCCTCGGCGCCCAGCTCCAGCAGCTTTTCAAGGAATATCGACGCGAGCCGGCTCGCAAGCTCGGCTTCTCTGCCGCTCCCCATCCCGTCGGAGATGAGTGAATAGAAGTATCCGCCGTCGCTCTCGAAAAAGCTCACCGTGTCGCCGCATACCGCCTCGCCCGCCTTCCCTACCGTCGCTTTGGCGCACTCCACTCGAAGTACCGGCAGACTCGAAAGCCGCATCTCGGTGCCGTTTTGTCCGGTCATCACAAACTCCGGCTCGCCGAGGCGGGTCATGAGCAGGGTGGAGAGCATATACGACAGTTCGCGGGAGCCTATGTTGATTTTTGACGGGTCAACGCCGCGCACCGTAACACGCAGCCGTCGCTTGCCCACCACGGAAACGCTGCGGAAGGCAATCTTCTTGTCATGCAGCAGTTCGCGCACTCGACGACTTTTTGCGGCGTCGCACGCGCTTTCCTCGTTGTCGGCGCGGTTCGCGGAGCATATCAGGCGCGAAAAGGCGAGATATTCCTCGGCAAGGCGGTTCATACCGTCCTTAAGCCCGTTTTCGCCCTCGGCAACGGCGCTGTTTGCGGCAAAAAGCAGCTCGCCCGTGTTTTTACAGCTTCCCTGTATATGACGCGGCAGGTCGGCAAACACGGCAAGACGCTTTTTCCACAGCGTGTCGGTCAGTCCGTTTGCAAGGTCGTATTTATCGCAGGAACAGCCGCGGCATTTTTCGCAAAGGGCAAACACATTCTCTCTGACCTTTTCGGAAACGCCTTCCTTCTTCAGCTTCGCATTCTCTTCGCCGACGGTAAAAAACACTCTCGAAAGCGACGAAAACGCCGCCGACAGCTTTGATTCGGTAAGTACGGTCCTTTCGGTTTTTTCGGGTCGTGTGATGCTGTATTGCGGAAGCTCGGGCAGTCTCGTCGCAAGCAATGTGTATGCGGCTATGCCGACGGCAGTGCAGAGCAATCCCGGCAATGCATCGGCAACACCGACGAGATAGCAGCCGACGGCGCCCGAAAGAAGGAACGCGAAAATCCTTGAAAACAGCGGCGAGGTGTCACCGAACATTCCGGCTGCAAAGCCCAGTATGCCGAGGACGGGCATATATGCGATCCCACAGCCCATGCCGCACACAAACCCGGCAAGCGCACCCGTGACCCAGCCGTTTTTCGACAGCATGAGCGTCAGAAACGACGCGACAGCTATACCGAGACTGTAACCGCCGGCGGATATCACTCCCGCGCCCGCAGTCACGAAAAACGCGGCGGCAAGTATGCCGAGCTCTTGCCTTGCTCTCTTTGCCTTTTTGTCGGTCAGACCGCTGAGTGCAGCCACCGACAGCGGCAGAAATGCGAAAACCGTCACGGCGCGTAACGGATTTTCGAAAATCAGGTTGCCGCCGAGAAGCTCGCCGCCCGCAACGGCAAGCGCGGACAGCACCGACGTTATCAGTCTTATCCGCGGCGTGAAGGACTTTTCCTTCCTGTCGTACAGCCATTCTGCTCCGAACACCGTCATTATGACAGCGGTGTGTATGTATGTGCCGCCGGACGTCAGCACCGACGCCAGAAATGCGCCCGCGAACACGGGGAAATCCGGCTTTCCGAGCGCGATAAGCAGGCAGAGCGGCAGTATGCACACGCCGCTTTTCAGATCGCACAGTCCGAGTATTACGGTACAGCCGAATATTATCCAGCTCGCCGCTCCGCTTTTCAGTCCCGACATTGCGGGACTCTTTGTTTTGTCCATTTTCCGAACATCCTTTCTTGTTATACATCCGTAATATTCATCCGTCGCGGCGGTTCATTCCGCGCGGAGTGACAGTCAGGAACGCACGCACGGAGACTGCTCCCGGTGCGTCATGGCGTTTACGGTGAATTGAATTATACTACCCGAGGTGTGCGGCAAACGTCGAAGCGCGAAAAAAATATGCTGTTCTTTTGGAATGTTACGGAATTATTGGCAACATTATGTCAAGCATCTGCAAACGAGGTCAGCGAAAGGCAGAGAAGTGTCGGCAATGGAATGTTAACAATTATGAAATAAAAAATTATTGAATCGGGAGCAAAAGCGTGGTAAGATTTACTTTACGAGGGAGTAGCAAGGAGCTTCGGACTACGCCGTTGCCCCAACAAGTCAACACTCGGCCGAAAATAACGGTCTGGCTTGTTTTAATTTGCGAGACTCATAATATATACCATGCGCTGTATATTGAGTCTCACTTCATATTTTGCTTTTGTGACTCAGATACAGTCGTCCGGATGTTTCTGAGTTTTTTATTTTGCCGGACAAACGCAAAACGGAGGAATTGAAATGCGTTACTACTGTGAAGAAGGCAGAGAAGCGCTGGAGGCTCTCGAAAGCTCCGAGAACGGGCTTTCGGATGCGGAAGCCCAAAAACGCCTTGAAAAGAACGGGAAGAACCGTCTCAGGGAAGCGAAAGGAAAATCGATCATATTGCGTTTTCTCGAACAGCTCGCCGACCCGATGATTATCATTCTCATCGTCGCCGCCGCAATCAGCGGTGTGCTTGCCATTGTCGAGAACGAAAGCTTCACCGACGTTATCATAATTCTGTCAGTCGTCATCATCAACGCTGTGCTGGGCGTATATCAGGAGAGCAAAGCGGAAAAAGCAATCGAAGCTTTGCAGAAAATGTCCGCCGCGACTTCGAAGGTGCTGCGCGACGGCAGAGTCACGGTCATTCGCAGCGAGGACCTTGTTGTGGGCGACGTTATACTGCTTGAAGCAGGCGACGCCGTACCTGCCGACGCCAGACTTCTCGAAAGCGCCAGTCTCAAGGTTGAAGAAGCGGCTCTGACGGGCGAATCGGTGCCTGTCACGAAATTCATTGACATCATCAACCTTTCCGACAGCGAAAGAGACGTCCCTCTCGGCGACCGCAAAAACATGGTCTACATGGGCGGCACCATCGTTTACGGCAGAGGTAAAGCAGTCGTTACGGCGACCGGCATGGACACGGAAATGGGTAAGATCGCCGACGCGCTCCAGAACGCCAAGGAGGGCGACACGCCGCTTCAGATAAAGCTCAATCAGCTTTCAAAGACACTGACATGGCTGGTTCTCGGCATATGCGTTGTTGTATTCGGCGTGCAGGTTATACGTGCCGGAAGTCTGAGCTTTGAGCTTGTGCTGAATTCGTTCATGGTCGCGGTATCGCTCGCGGTCGCCGCCATACCCGAAGGGCTTGCCGCAGTCGTCACCGTTGTGCTGTCGATCGGTGTTACCAATATGTCAAAGCGCAACGCCGTGATACGCCGCCTTACCGCAGTGGAAACGCTGGGCTGTGCACAGGTCATATGCTCCGACAAGACGGGTACTCTGACGCAGAACAAAATGACGGTCGTTGATTATTTCGGCGAGAATGAAAAGCGTATTGCACGCGATATGGCGCTTTGCAGCGACGCGGAGATTGACGACCACGGAAACGTTACCGGTGAACCCACCGAAGCGGCACTTGTCGCATGGGCGGACAGACTCGGGCTTGACAAACCGTCGCTCAAGGAAAAGCATGCGCGCCGCGGCGAAGCGCCGTTTGACTCGATGCGCAAAATGATGTCCACCGTACACGACTGCGACGACGGTCTGATCCAGTTCACAAAGGGTGCGCCCGATGTCATTCTCGACAGATGCACCCATTATCTCAAAGACGGCAAAGCGGTTCCCATGACAAAGGAATACGCCGACAGCGTTGTCGCCGCTAACAAGGCGATGGCAGACAGAGCGCTCCGCGTGCTCGCCTGCGCCGAAAGGCAGCACTCCGACGCACCCGAATACGAAGCCGATACGCTTGAGCAGGGGCTTTGCTTTATCGGGCTTTGCGGCATGATCGATCCGGTTCGTCCCGAAGTAAAGGACGCTATCATCGAATGCCGTGAGGCGGGTATCACTCCCATCATGATCACAGGCGACCACATCGACACCGCCGTCGCAATCGCGAAAGAGCTGACGATACTCGGGGACGGCAACGAAGCGGTCTCGGGTTCTCAGCTCGACACTATGAGCGACGAGGAATTTTCCCGCCGCTTCATGAATATACGCGTTTATGCGCGTGTTCAGCCAGAGCATAAAACCCGCATCGTCAACGCGTGGAGAAATGCCGGATATATAACTGCCATGACCGGCGACGGCGTCAACGACGCGCCCTCCATCAAAGCAGCCGACATCGGCGTCGGTATGGGTATCACAGGTACCGATGTCACCAAAAACGTCGCGGATATGGTGCTGGCTGACGACAACTTTGCCACGATCGTGGGTGCGGTCGAAGAGGGACGGCGTATTTACGACAACATCCGCAAAGCGATCCAGTTCCTGCTCGGCTCAAATATGAGTGAGGTGCTTTGCATTTTTGCCGCAACGCTGATGGGCTTCACCGTGCTTGAACCCGTTCACCTGCTCTGGATAAACCTCGTAACCGACTGTTTCCCGGCGCTTGGGCTGGGCATGGAAAAGGCGGAACCGAACATCATGCGCCGCAAGCCGCGTGATGCCAAGGCGGGCATTTTCGCCGACGGTATGAGCTTTGATGTCGCGTATCAGGGCGTTCTTGTGACTGTTCTGGTGCTTGCCTCGTATTTCGTCGGTCATTTCGTCGAAACGGGAACATGGGCGATCACCGACAGCGCTCACGGCACGACAATGGCGTTTTTGACTATTTCGTTTGCGGAAATATTCCACAGCTTCAATATGCGTTCACAGCGCCGCTCGGTCTTCTCTCTCCCATCCCAGAACGTCATGCTCTGGGTTGCCGCAGTCGTTTCGCTCGCAGCAACCACCGCGGTATGCGAGATTCCCTTCCTTGCCGATGCTTTCGGATTCACAGCGGTCGGCATCAAAGAATACCTCATTGCAGCCGCGCTCGGCTTCTGCGTCATCCCGATCGTCGAGCTTGTCAAGCTCATTCAGAGGAAAGCAGGCAAAAAGCAGGCTTAATATACCGATAATAAAATCACGCTGTCCATCGTCTCTGCATTCTTAGCGGAGAAATAGGCGGCGGAAGTACCGAGGCATTGATTGGCCTCGGTATTTCTGTTTCTTTGGTGGTTACGATGCGATAGCATCGGATGTTCTTACGGTATTTGAATTGAATCCTCGAGGGCTTTCGTGACAAAAGAATTGCCACCACCGAGTGCAAACTCTCCGATATATCGCTCTATTGCTTTGGCAACAAATTCATTTCTCGACGAACATTTTGCCAAAGATAAGAGTTCATCTGCCTTTTTACGAGCTCACGGTCAACGTAAATACTGATTCTTTGCTTATTTTCCGGGTCTTTCATAAATACCTCCAAAATGGCGAAACACCAATGATTGTCACACTGCTGTTCCGTTGTACAGCGGGTGAATTGTGGGTTATGGAATACAAAAGGTACACATTTTGACACCAAACTCCCAAAATGGAATACAAAAGTGACACGCGCCTGACGCGCTCACATCTCTCCAAAGCTCGTTAAAGCTCTCGAAAGCTCGCAAATTCGGTCGGCGTTGCCGTCCGATGTGACCTGCAGTGCCCATTATGGGATACTGCTTTATCCTGCTTGAAAATCGAAAATCGATGATTTTGAGCTTCTCCGTGAAAGTTCATCTTAATTTCCGCTTTTTCTTTGATTCCTGCGTATCAGATTTTACAACGTGAATGATATCAAATAATAATTGCCGCTTGCGGCAAAATATCTATAAAATATATTTTTATTTTGACTTGATATTTTGCCGATAGTGTGGTATAATAGTATTGTGGAAATCCGAAGGAGGACATCCTATGAATTATATATCCGTAAGTGAGGCGGCAAAAAAGTGGAACATCTCCGAGCGTAGTGTCCGTAATTACTGTGCAGAAGGGCGTGTGTCCGGTGCGGTTCTTGTGGGCAAGATCTGGATGATCCCCGAAGGTGCGGAGAAGCCAATTCGAAAAATCCGCAGTGATGCCGCGCCCGAAACTTTGCTTGACATATTGCAGAGAGAAAAAAATACATCCCTGCCGGGTGGCATCTATCACAAGGTGCAGATCGAGCTGACCTATAACACCAACCATATTGAAGGTAGCCGCCTGACTCATGACCAGACGAGATATATTTTTGAAACCAATACCATCGGTGTTACCAACGATAACGTGAACGTGGACGATATCGTAGAGACATCAAACCATTTCCGCTGCATCGATCTGGTGATTGAAAACGCCACGAACATTCTGACGGAAGGCTTTATCAAGGAACTACATCGCGTTCTCAAGAACGGTACTTCCGATAGCCGCCAATCTTGGTTCGTTATTGGTGATTACAAAAAGCTTCCTAACGAGGTGGGCGGCAGAGATACCACACTTCCCGAGAACGTAGCCGCCGAAATGAAATCTTTGATGGCAAGCTACAATGCACAGAAGAAAAAGACGTTTGAGGATATCCTTGATTTTCATTATCGCTTTGAACGTATCCACCCCTTCCAAGACGGAAATGGCCGTGTTGGTAGATTGATACTTTTCAAGGAGTGTTTGCGTAACAATATCGTTCCATTTATCATCGACGAGGAACTCAAGATGTTCTACTACCGAGGTCTCTCAGAGTGGTCACGCGAGCGAGGATATTTGACTGATACCTGCCTTGCCGCGCAGGATAAGTTCAAAAGATATCTTGACTATTTCAAAATCCAATATTGATTTTTTAAGAGATCGCTTCGGCGGTCTCTTTTTCATTTTTTAGCATTGAGCTCTTGCGTTTTTTCAGCTCCATGCTTGCCTCAAGCGTCGGGAAATAGAAAAACAACTGATTGTAGTTTTTGACAAGTGAGGAACAACTGCGAGTTGATATGCAATCCGAACAAGTTGTTTACTTTTTGCTGTTTTTGTGATATAATTTAATCACAACCGAAGAGCTCACGGTGAAATTCGGAAGGGAAATTCGATTATGAAAGAAATTAACATTTCAAAAAATATCGCGGATCTCAGAAAGCGTAAGGGCATTACCCAAGAGCAGTTGGCCGGTGCTCTAAATATTTCTCCCCAAGCTATTTCAAAATGGGAAACCAATACATCTTTTCCTGATGCGCAAACGCTTCCTCTGATAGCTACATACTTTGAAGTAAGTATAGACTATCTTTTCTACGGTGAGGACTATGCCTATAATGATATCTACAATAAGGTTTTTGACAAAGTAGCAGAACACGCACAAATGAGTATGGCATCTTATGAAGAAGCTCTAAAAATATTCGCCCCTGCTCATCACGGTATTTCTCGAGGCAATCTCAGAGGAAAGAATACTGAAATGCATGATGAGCCAGCACACATTTCTAACGAAAATGGTTTGTCACTGTTATCGGGCAAGGGATATGGCGCGCTTGTTACGAGAAAGTTTTTTGAAAACGTAAACCAAGAAACGGTAGAATTTGCACAAACAATTCTACCCACTCTTTCAAAGAAAAACAATATCCTCGTTTGCTTGGCTATCATATCCATGAGCGACATCAGCTTTGGAGAAATGAAAGAAAAATTGAAGTTTGCGGAAAACACATTACGTGAAGCTCTTGACGAATTGATTGCTGTTAACGTTGTAATTGAAAAGAAATCCAAGCATAAATCTTTAGGCTTTACCTATGAGGTCAACGAAATGTATCATACTTGTCTGTGTATTATTTTTGCAACCCTTGAAATGCAACGCTATTCATTGAAAGGAATTTCATGTTGTATGGGATACGGTGATTATCCTATACAGTTTTAATTCTCGCCCCGCCTCGCGCGGGGCTTTTCTTTGTTTCCTGCATATCAAAAGCCACCACGAAAATCGTGGTGGCTAATTTCATTTTACCGCTAATTTTGCAGAGCATCGGGACAGCGTGATTTGTTTTATTCCGGTGCGGAGATCGATAAAAAAACTGCGGACAAATTTTTCTTTCCTATTCATACTATGCAAAAAACAGTATAATATAAATGCCGGAAAAAATGCCGTGTATGGTATTCTTTGTTGTATAATTGTCGCACCGCGGTACAATGTGTCCGGGAGTTGGCAACCGGCAAAGCAGGAATGTGATATGAACACACGTTACCCACGCCGCCGAGCTTTCGCGATGCGTGCGCCGTAAAACCCCGAAATACATTTGCGCACGAGATTACATATCGGCAACACGTTTCGTGTGCAGAGCATTGGCTCACTTTCAGGTCTTACCACATTTTGCGTCGATTTTGCCTGAATACAGCTACATATTGTCGCTTCGGGAAAAATATTGCGGCAAATAGTGGCAAAAATTTTGCCGCAGGGTATTGATTTTTGCAAACTTTTATGTTAAAATATGGCAAACAATAAAAACCGGAGGGAAAACACCATGGAAAACACATCGAGTAACACAAAAATTGTCATAGCAGATCCGAACAAGGAATTCCGCAAGCAGTGCGCGAGCGAGCTGAGAAAGTTTGATATCAGTGTACTCGCCGAAGCAGGCGATGCCGAGGAGGCGCTCGGAAAGATCGTACGGCTCAAGCCGGACATAGTTGTCTCGGAGGTGTATCTGGACAAGTTCGATTGTCTCTGGCTCATGAAGTCGGTCAAGCGTCAGATGCGTGAAACCACGCCGAAGTTCATTGTGCTCGCAACCTTCAACAATCAGAACATGTTTGAAGAATGCTGTGAATGCGGCGCGGCGTACTGTATGATAAAACCGCCTGACTTCGGATTCCTCGCAGAGCGTATTCTCCGTCTGGCGGAACGCGGACGCAGTGTCGGGGAGCGCCTGCCCGCCGAAGCCGATCTTGAAGCACAGGTGACAAAGGTCATTCACCAGATCGGCGTACCGGCTCATATCAAAGGCTATCAGTATCTGCGGACTTCAATAATGATGGTGATGAAAACCGGTGACATCATCAATTCCGTGACCAAAACGCTTTATCCCACCGTCGCGAAAATGTACTCCACCACATCGTCACGTGTGGAGCGTGCGATCCGCCACGCAATTGAAGTGGCGTGGGACAGAGGCGATCTCGATGTGCTGAATTCATATTTCGGATACACCGTGCAGACAAGCCGCGGCAAGCCGACAAACTCCGAATTCATCGCCCTTATCGCCGATAACCTCCGCCTCAAGAACCGTATTCCCGCTATGAAATAACTTCGTTTTTTATTTGTTCCTCATTTTTTCGCGCCTGTCCTTTTTATCGGACAGCGCTTCATGTATAATGAAATCACAGGAAGGAAAGAAAGCGGTTTTCCGAAAAAGAAAAAGGGAGCGCCGTGAAACAGGTTCAGGGCGTTCCCCCAGCCGCCGGGTCCTTCCGCGAAAGGAGCGAACAGGTATGAGAAACAGAAAAACAAGAGTCAATGCGATCGCCGCAATTTTGTGCGTGCTGTTTGTCGCGGGGTGTCTCTGCATACGGTGGGTGAACCGCGGAGGTAACTATGATGAGGCAATCAGATGCCTTGAGGCGGGCGATTACGAAACGGCGCTTGAGATCTTCGAACGCCTCGGAAATTACCGCGATGTGCGCCAGCTCAGAAACTATGCTCTCGCACTGCAGTCGGCAGACAGCGGAAGCGCGTCTGCGTTCATACTTGCCCGCACCTATATCTCCCGCATCTCGGTAAGCTACGACGGCGCGCTTTGCGAACAGATACGTCAGTTCCGCGAGGCGAATCTTGCTCTGTACAGATCATAGAGCAGCGCTATGAAATAGGACTGGATGACGCAGACGATGAGTTCCTCCGCGACACGGGGTATCCAGACGATATAAAACGCGCGACCCGCCCATGAAGGGTAGGTGATGTAGCGCAGGATGACGGTGTTGAGCGTCGTCGTCACAAACCCCGCCGCGAAAATCGAAATGAACACACGGATGCCGCTCACCGCAGTCTGACCGTTATCACCGCAGCCGCGAATAAGCAGCATTACAAGCCCGAAGCCGACTATCAGAAGCATTGAGCCGCCGGCGAGAATCGGTCCGAAGGTGAGGAAATTTATGTACTTCGCGACAGCGGACGCATATGTCGTCGTGGACGACAGTGTGAAGCCGCATGCTTCCTGAGATTTTCCGCCGCCGTAGACAGCAGCTACGGCGGTCTTTTCTATGCTTTCTTCGATGACGATTTCTATGTTATCGATGTCCTTCAGCTTTTCCGCCGTTGCTTCTTCGACATGAACCGTTATGCCGGGGGCAAAGGCGTTTTTGTCTATCGATGTGACGGTCGCCGGGATATATACCTCTCCCGTGCAGGAGGCAAAGGCGTTTTTGCCGATTTTCGGTACGTATTTCACACAGTCAACGGTGATATACGCAGGGACGGTTATCCTCTCGCCGTCGGCGGCTGCGGTCACGGTGTAGCTGTCCTTGGAATATGAGGCAAGCGAAGTTACAAGCTCGGTCATCGGCGATTTTTCAAGGGTGTCGACGGTTCCGCGGGACGGTATGTCGGCAGCCGACGCGACAAAGCCCGAAAACAGTCCGTCACTGCGGAAGGAGATATTGAAGCCAACGCCGGTTATTATGAGAAGCACGCCGACTGCCGCCGAAAACCATTTGAGCGACTTGCTTTTTCTGTCCTTTATCAGCGCCCAGACTCCGCCCTTTATGAAACCGCCCACGAATGCCGTAAGGGTGAATAGCGGGTTATATGCGCCGATGGGGCTGATTATACAGCCGAGTATATCCGATGAAGCGGATGCGGCGGCGCCGAACAGCGGACCGTACAGCATGGCGGGGATTGACGTGAATACGCCCGAAAAGCCCACCGTCATGCCGGAACCGCCGAACATGGGTATTTCAAAGCGGAACAGCTTTGTCATCGCAACGCAGGCGAGCATTACGGCGGTGACGGCAAGGCGAACAGTCGCTTCCCGTCGGGAAAGCGGTACCGTTTTCGGAAGCTTTACACCCCTTATTATCAGATATACGCCGAAGGCGGCAAGAAGGACGAGAATTATCTCGGTTATGAGGAGCGGTGCTCCGGTGAGATAAAACAAAAATGACAGCGCGAACGCGCCGCAGGCGACACAAAGAAATGTGCCGAAAGTGATGAAGGTCGTGCGATTTGATTTCATTTTACACCTCAGTCGGAGGCGGACGCGGATATAAACCCGCAATCACTTTGCCTCGTTTTTATCGGTGCAGAGGTGCGCGCAAAAACATAGTTTCAGCGGGATGCGGCTCACCCACCGCGGAAAAACGCACGTTCTGCGTTCCCTTTCGTCCCTGTGTCAACTCCCTGTTCACAAGGCACTGCGGGGCTTTTTGCCCCTACGCGGATGAGCCTACTCTGCAATTGTTTTGTTATATAATACGGGGCCGAGCCATTTTTGTCTGACACAGCCCCGCGGTTTTGTCTGTTATGCGTTGGGAAGGCTTGCCGCTGCGACGGACTGACCTACGCGACGGCTGGATTCATCGGGGATATGCAGCTCCAGCTTCTTTGCGATTTCGGGGAATTCCTTGTCAAGGACTTCCTGAGCCTTGTTCAGAAGCAGCACGCCGCCCTCTCCGCTGGTGACACGTCCCATAATAAGTACATGTTTGATATCGAAGAATTCGGTATAGAACGCAATTTCGTAGCCGAAATAGACACCGATGTTTTCGTATATTTTCTTTGCTCTTTCGTCGCCTTCCTTCATAAGGTTCTGGACTACCTTGAGCTTTTCTGCGGGGGACAGCTTTTCGTCAAGCTCGATGCCCGCAAGCGGAGCGAGCTTGATAACGCCGTCCTGGCTGAAATACTTGACGCCGCAGCCGTAGTCACCCGACCACTCGTCAACCATTGCGTTTTCGCAGAAGTCAACGGGAACGAACGCAAGCTCGTTGAGCCAGCCGGTGATATTGCCGTTGCCGTCAACATATCCGCCGGCTTCGCTGGTACCCATTGCGACGCCGAGAACGTTATTGTCGTTCAGATCCATTGCGCCCGCAAGGGCGGTAACGTCGCCGTCGTTTGCGACCTCGATCGGAATTTCCTTGCCGTATTCGGCGGAAAGCTCCTTTGCGATGTCGGTATACATATGCTTGATATGCTTTTCAAAGTCCTCGTCGGAAACCTTGAGGAACAGCGAGCCTATCATAATTTTGTTGTCAACATACACGCCTGCGGACGAAACGCCGATTGCGTCAACGCGGGGCATATGGCTTGCGGCGGTCTTCATTGCCTCGTACACGCCGTCATGATGATATTTGGGGTCGGACTGAAGCTTGGGGAACCAGACGACTTCCTCGGAATAAACGGATTCGCCGTCGATGACTGCGGAAACCTTTCTGTCGCTTCCGCCCGCGTCAAAGCCGATACGGCAGCCGTTTAAGTGTCTGCCCACGGGAGAGGTGGATTCAGCCGTCACGGGAGCGTGCGCAAGGTCGGTGACCTCGACCTCGAACGGATGCTCATAGCATCTTGCCATGAAGCCGTTATCAAAGTCGCGCAGACCGCCCTTTGCATATGCGGCTTTTATTTTCTCGCCTACAACGGGGGAGCCGGCAATGATTATCTTATAGCCGCCGCGCACCCAAAGGAGCGCCTTGACCATTCTTTCGATGAATCTGAAATTCACGTCGTCCTTACCGACGCCGTCTTTATAAATACGGGTTTTGTATGCGGAAACGTAGCCGTTATTACGAACGATGCCGATCACGATATCCTGTCCGTCTTCCTTTGTTGCCTCGCGCATTTCGCGGACGACAAGGCTCATAGGCTGAAACTGCTTGTCAAGAACCGATTTTACCTTAAGCTCCATAGCGTACCGTACCTCCGATTATGGTTGTGTTTACATTGAATTCGTTATCGGTGATTATTATGTCTGCATCCTTGCCGATATCAAGTGAGCCTTTTCTGTCGGCTATGCCGAGCATGGTCGCGGGGTTGAGGGACGCGCACTTCACGCACTGCCAGAGCGGGAGATCGGTGTTTTCGTACACATTCCACACGCCCTTGTTGAGCTTCAGAACGCTGCCGGCAATCGTGCCGTCCTCAAGTCTGCACTGAATGCCCTTTGCGATGACCTTCTGACCGCCGAGGAAATATTCTCCGTCGGGAAGTCCGCCTGCGGGGAGACAGTCGGTGATGAACACGAGCTTGTCGCCCTTGAGCTTTGCGATGACGGAATAAAGCCCCTTATCGACATGGAAGGTATCGACGATAAGTTCAGTATATACATCGCTCTTGAGTGCCGCGCCGACAACGCCGGGGTTGCGGTGACCGAGAGCGGACATTGCGTTGAAAAGGTGAGTCGTAGAGCGTACGCCCGCGTCAACCGCTCTCATGGCGCAGTCGAAATCCGCGTCGGTATGTCCCATTGAAACCACGACATTCGAATTTGAAACGATCTTTCTGATCGCAGCAAAATCTTCGTCCATTTCGGGTGCGAGAGTTACGTATCTTACAACGTCGGCATTGTCGAGGATCATATCGGCATCGGGCTTGAGGATCGATTTTTCTTCCTGTGCGCCCTTCTTTTTGGGGTTGATGAACGGGCCTTCGGAATGCACGCCGTGAATTGCGGAGCCGTTCCATGTCTTGCTTTCTTCCATCACGCTTCTGACGGCGTCATACGCCTTGAGGATTTTTTCCTTGGCGATGGTCATTGTCGTGGGCTGCCAGAGAGTTACGCCGTTTTTGACAATGCCCTCGGAGATCTTTCTGATATCGTCGGGGTTACCGTCGGAAACGTCAAGTCCGACATAACCGTGGATATGCACGTCGATAAGTCCGGGTGCGACATATCCGCCCTTGGCGTCGATCACCTCGGCGCCTGCGGGAATTGCGCTTTCGTCGAGAATATCGACGATCTTGTCGTCATAGGCAAGAGCCTTGCCGCAAACGATCTTGTCCTTGAGGATCAATTTACCGTTTTTGATGTACTTCATAATTAATCGTCCTTTTATGATGAAAATATATTGTTTTTACAGTGAGAAACGCTGTCTGTTTTCAAGGCACATACGCCCTGCGACGGTTTTTGAAGGGAAACGTGTGAGTTTGCCGCTCAGGCGGTCGACTCCGGCGTTATATGTGCAAATCGCGTTTTTCAGTTTTTCTTCCGATGCGGGAAGGGCGGCAAATACGCTGTCGGCGCTCAGCGCAGGGTGCTTCTCAAGTGTCACCCGGAGCTTTTCCGCAAGCTCGTCCAGCTGTTTTGCCTGTTTTTCCTTTTCTTCGAGCGACGCGCATTTTTTCGGCTTCGTCACAGGTATCGGAAGCTCCGTGTCGGTATATGTACGTACCGCTTCGGCAGCGCCCGCAAGCGCGTCATGCCGTGCGGACATTGCGGCATCAAGTGCCGCTTCGGCTTCGTTCACCGCCTGCTCGGCACGTTTTATTGAGTTCCGCGTCGCAACATACCAGACGAGCACGCCGAAAAACAGAAGCGCTATGATAATTATTATTGTGTAGACAATTGAAGGCATTATGCATCCTCCGCCCCGGACATGCCGTCGGAAGCCGTCCAAATCTTTTTTTCAAGCTGCAGCGCTTCGGCAAAATCGGTGATCAGCTTCAGCCTGCCCGTCAGGTCGTCCGAAAGACGGTTTGCGGTGACCTTACGGAACATGGGAGGTTCCGCAGCTTCGCTCCGGTCGGAAAGCACGACCCAAAGTCTGTTTCCGTTCATTGCGACGGCAAGCTTGCCGCCCGACGCTTCGCGGAGTTTCATCAGCTCGGTCATGACCGGCGGTGTCAGCACCGACAGCGCGGACCGGGCGTCTCCGGCGTACACCGAAAAAGACTGGTCGAACATACTGTTCCCGGTATGGAGCTTCTGCATCGGAATATCGGTGGAAAGAAGGTTGCCCGTCACTTTCGCGGCGGAAAAGCCCTTCTGCCGCACCAGCACGGGATGTCTGAAGGCGAGATTGTATCTGTATACCGTCCATTTGCCGTCAAACGGAGGCTCTTCGTCGGTTTCGGGAAATTTCAGTGACAGGTCAGCCAGTGCAAAGGCGATGTTTCCCGTTTTGCAGGTACAGCCGTTTTTGCTGTCAAAGCCGTTCCACGGCTTCATTATGCCGGCTGAGGCGACTTCCTTCTCCGAAAAGCCGCGCGACGGGTCAAAGTCGATGCCGCCGTATGTCTGCTCAAGGAGCATTCCGCGGGAAACGGAGTTATATGCCGAAACGTATTTTTTCCGCATTCTGCCGCCGCAGACAACGTTGACAAGCACGCCGACAACGGCTGACATGACCGACGCAGGAACAGAAAACTGCCAAAGGGCGAGGGCGAGTGCAATGAAGGCGCACATGACGAAGAAAGGTATGAGAGCGCGTTTCCGCTCTTTTTCAAGCATTGCCACCGTTTTCTTCACAGCGTGTGCCTCCGGAATTTTATATCAACTATATTATATTATACAAACGCGATAAAGTCAATACAAACTTCCGAAAAAGTACACAATTTACAGGGCTTTGAGAAGAGTCGTGAGTTGCTTTGCGTCTTCGGCAAATGCGGTCGCTCCGGCTTTTTCGAGTGCGGCTTTATCGCGGTAGCCCCACGTAACGGAAATGCAGTCTATGCCGGCATTCCATGCGGTTTCGATATCGACATTGCTGTCGCCGACATATACGGTCTCGTCCTTTGACGCGCCGAAATGAGCCATTGCGTCGTACACCATGTCGGGCTTCGGCTTGCGTTCCTCCTCGTTTGCCGCGCCGTGGGCATAATCATACAGCCCTCCGAGCAGCTTTTCGCATATGAGCCGGGTCGCCTCGTTTTTCTTGTTTGAGACTATGCCGACGTTCACGCCGTCGCGTTTCAGTGCCGCAAGAAGTTCCGGAATTCCCGGATACGGAACCGTATTATCGCAGATATGCGCGAGGTAATACGCAGTGAAGTCCGATATTGCGCGGCTTACGGTATCCTCGGAGACACCTGCGGGGAGAGAGCGGCGGAGAAGGGTCGGTACGCCGTTGCCGATAAACGAGCGTATCTCCTCCCGCGTTCTCTGCGGAAAAGAAAAACCCGACAGCACATGATTGACGCCCGCGGCAAGATCGCCGAGGGTATCAAGCAGCGTGCCGTCGAGGTCGAATAAAACGGTTTTCTTCACTTGATCTCAGGAGTGCTGTTCGATGTAATCGGCAACATCCTTGACTGTCTTGAGCTTTACCGCGTCCTCGTCGGAAACAACAATGCCTTTTTTTTCTTCGATAGTCATAAGAAGCTCCACGAGGTCGATGGAATCCGCACCGAGGTCCTCGATTATATTGGAGTTGTCATTGATTGTATTCGCGTCGATTCTGAGCTGTTTTGCGAGGATTTGCTTGATTTCGTCTATGACCATTTTTCTGTTTGCCTTTCTTGTTTTTCGCGCAGTGCGAACACCACACATGATACTACACAATATAATAAATCATATTTTTGTTTTTTGCAAGAGGGATGTGAAAAAATTTATCATTTTTTAAAAAAGAATTATCTTCTTATTTGCGCTATATTATTGACTACCGCGACGGTTTATGTTATTATTTAATGATGGAATAGGATTTGCGGAGGTTTTGCGGCACATCATGATAATTCTCGGTATCGACCCGGGGCTTGCAACCGTGGGCTACGGCGTTGTCAACTGCCAGCGCGGCGTTTTCCGCGCGATCGAATACGGCGCGATAATAACAAAGCCGCATCAGCTTCTCGAAAACAGACTGGAGGAGATCTACGACTCGGTCTGCACCATAATAGAGCGTCACGCCATCGATTGTATGGCGGTGGAGGAGCTGTTCTTCAACCGCAACGTGACAACAGCCATCGACGTATGTCAGGCACGCGGCGTCATTCTGCTTGCCGCGAAAAAGCACGGCGTCGATATTTACGAATACACCCCGCTTCAGATAAAGCAATCCGTGGTCGGGTACGGCAGAGCAGAAAAAAAACAGATAATCTATATGACGCAGCTTCTTTTGCGGCTGCCCGAGCCGGCAAAGCCCGACGACACCGCGGACGCGCTCGCGGTTGCGATATGTCACGGCAACAGTATGCGCGGGATTTGAGGTCTTGATATGTATTATTACATCAAAGGTACGCTGGCGCTCCTTGCGGGCGATACGGCGGTAATAGACGCGGGCGGCATCGGATACCGTCTGACGGTCACGCAGAACACGTTTGCGGCGCTTGCTTCAAAGCTCGGCAAGGAAGCTCAGCTTTTCACTTATCTTGCGGTACGCGACGACGCGATGGAGCTTTACGGCTTTGCCTCGGAGGAAGAAAAACTGTTTTTCACAAAGCTGCTGAGCGTTTCGGGTATAGGTCCGAAGGCGGCGGTTTCCGTGCTTTCGGCGTTCACTCCGAATCAGCTTGTTTCGGCGGTTCAGGCGGGCGACGCGAAAATGATTTCGCGGGCAAACGGCATCGGGCTGAAAACCGCGCAGAAGGTCATCATAGAACTTAAGGGAAAGCTCGATTTGTCGGACGATACGGCGGGCGGCGCTCTGCCGTCGGCGGCAACGGAGGCGGTGAACGCGCTGACCGTACTGGGCTATACAAGAGGCGAAGCGGCGGAGGCGGTCAAAGGTATCGACGGTACTCTGGCGCTTGAAGAGATAATTGCGCTGGCGCTCAAGAAATTAAACAGATTCTGAAAACAAACACAGGAGATTTGCTGTGCCTATAAATCAGACAGTCCCTTCGGGGGACTACGAATTTGACTTTGAAAGCCGCATTACCGGCGGCGATTTTACCGAGGAGGACGGCGAAAACGAGCTGTCGCTCCGTCCGAAAACGCTTGACGAATACGTCGGGCAGGAAAAGGTGAAGGAAAATCTGTCGGTATTCATCAACGCGGCAAAAATACGCGGCGACGCGCTCGACCACGTTCTGCTTCATGGCCCGCCCGGGCTGGGCAAAACGACACTGTCCTGCATAATCGCGTCGGAGCTGGGCGTAAACCTCAAAATAACGTCCGGCCCCGCCATAGAAAAGGCAGGCGACCTTGCGTCGCTTCTCACGACGCTGGAGCGAGGCGATATTCTGTTCATCGACGAGATACACCGTCTGCCCCGGCAGGTGGAGGAGGTGCTTTATCCCGCGATGGAGGATTTCGCGCTCGACCTCATGATGGGCAAGGGTCCCGCAGCACGTTCCATACGGATTCCTCTCAAGCCGTTCACCCTGATAGGCGCGACGACGAGAGCGGGTCAGCTTTCATCACCGCTGCGCGACAGGTTCGGTATGCTGTTCCGGCTGGAGCTTTACACGAACGAGGAGCTGGCGAGGATAGTGACGCGCAGCGCGTCCATACTCGGCGCGCAGATTACGGAGGGCGGCGCATTTGAAATAGCGCGGCGGTCACGCGGAACACCGCGTATCGCAAACCGGTTTCTGAAGCGTGTGCGCGACTTCGCGCTCGTGCTGGGCGACGGAAAAATCGACGAGAGCATTGCCGACAGAGCGCTCAGAAGCCTTGACGTGGACGAGCTGGGGCTTGACGCGGTGGACAGACGTATGCTCGCGGCAATAATAAAGCATTTCGGCGGCGGCCCCGTCGGGCTGGAAACGCTGGCGGCGGTCATCGGTGAGGAATCGGTGACGCTGGAGGACGTTTATGAGCCGTATTTGCTTCAGCTCGGCTTTCTGAACCGTACACCGCGGGGCAGAATGGCAACCGCATCGGCATATACTCATCTCGGACTGAGAGCGCCCGAAGGCATCATGCCGTCACAGATGCAGATAAATACCGAAAACTGAAAGGTATCGTATGTTTACAGCAGATAAATGGAAAAGCTATCGCCTCATCGACGCAGACGGCGGCGAACGGCTTGAAAAATGGGGCGATTACACGCTTATACGTCCCGACCCGCAGATAATCTGGAAGGGTGAACGGAAAAATCCGCTCTGGAAAAAGGCGGACGGCATATACAGCCGTTCTCGCTCGGGCGGAGGCGACTGGGTCAGAAAAAACATTCCGGAGGAATGGGTCATACCCTATGGGGAAATGAAATTCCTGCTTTCGCCGATGGGCTTCAAGCACACGGGGCTTTTCCCCGAGCAGGCGGCAAACTGGGACTGGTTCACACCGATAATCAAGGCTTCGGGGCGCAGAATACGGCTGCTCAACCTGTTTGCCTACACGGGCGGCGCAAGCGTGGCTGCGGCAAAGGCAGGCGCATTTGTATGCCATGTTGACGCATCAAAGGGTATGGTGGCGCGGGCAAAGCAGAACGCTTTGCTTTCCGGTGTGCCGTCGGACGGCATACGCTACATCGTTGACGACTGTTTAGCCTTTGTTGAACGCGAAATCAGGCGCGGCAACAAATACGATGCGGTTATTCTCGACCCGCCCTCCTTCGGAAGAGGTCCCAAGGGCGAGCGCTGGGTCATTGAAGAAAGCCTTGACTCGCTGATGAGCCGCATTGCGGAGCTGGTGTCCGACAATCCGCTGTTTGTCATACTCAATTCATACACCACAAATCTTTCGCCGTCAACGTGCGGATACATACTGCACAAAAGCCTTTACCCCCGATTCGGCGGCAGCGTTTCAAGCGACGAGCTGGGGCTGCCGGTCGAAGAATCGGGAATTGCGCTTCCCTGCGGAGCGGCAAGCAGGTGGACGCGGTGAAGAATTGACGGGAAGACAAATTAAGACGGGGACGACAACGGGTAATCGCTTCGCTTAACCCGTTTTCTCCCCCGTTGACCCCCTCTTTCGTCGCCGCGTTCGCGGCTTTTTGACGGAGGAGCAAACACCCTCACTTCGCGTGGCTCGTTCGTGCGTTTTCTCCCCCGTTAGCCCCCACTTTCGTCGCCGCGTTCGCGGCTCTCAGGGTGTCTTTTCCCGGCGCATG
>ERZ857840.1353-NODE-1353-length-28192-cov-5.216228_pt1 | contig 28192 bp, 20 predicted proteins | sample MGYA00519760_ERZ857840 | MGnify/ENA primary metagenome ERZ857840 (study PRJEB31778, sample SAMEA3449371) | human gut metagenome | biome: human gut; feature: human-associated habitat; material: faeces | place: United Kingdom | collected 2010/2012 ... | reverse complement strand
ATTCCGTCCTTCTTGACCGTTTCACAGTACATAAACAATTTCTGTTCGTGACATTTTTGCTCACGGCGTTTTCTGTTTCGGTCTTCGCTTTTTTAACGCTCCCTCTCACTGCGACCGCGATACCAGCAGCATCACGACCTGTGCCGCAAGGAAAAATATGAACGCGATACCGACTGCAACGAGCAGCTGTGTGCCGTTGAGGGGAGCGTAGCCCATAAATGCCGCCGCCTTCGGTATGTAGATAATTGCCGCGATAACAGCCGCAACGACTGCCAGCATGGCAAACGAGAGATAGTTCATATACGCCCTGTTGATGAACACCGAATGCTTGACACCACACATGAGTGAATAGAAAAACAGAAGCGCCGAAAATGTGACGAGCGACGCCGTGACAGGCGCATTGCCTGCCGTCCGGAGCGTGACCTGAGACGAAAACAGGCAAAGCCCGCCGCCGATGAGCGAATAAAGTGCCGGAAGTGCGTAATATATGAGCTTGTCCCGCGGTCTGACCGCCGGAAGCGGCTCCGCAAGTATGTTTCTTTCGGGCGGCGCGAACGCAAGCGACACCGAAATAAGAATATTTATCAGAATGCCGAAAAGGAACACGTCTCCCGATGAAAACGGCAGTTTTCCGCTGACGATGATCGAAAGTAACGCCCAAAAAAACATCGTCATGAAGCCCACGACGAAGTATTCCGCCGTGTTTGTGATGCGCTTCATCGCCATACGCGCCGATTTCAGCGTTTCTGTGATCGTGTCAAAACCGTCGTTTTTCATCTGTACGTCACAGGTTGCGAGCAATGTGTCGGTGCTGCCCCTTTTCGGTGCAAACGAAACATCCGCATCTTTCATGAGCTGCAGCTGTTCGGTACGCGATGCAGACACCGCGACCCGTTTGCCGTCCTGCTTGCGAAGCTGCTCAATATAAAGCCATTCGCTGTCCGTCAGTCCGGTAAAGATCTTGTATCCGGGGCAGTTTGCGATGAAAAGCCCCTCTTCGGTCGTGCGCAGGGTCTCTGCGGTGCAGATCTCGTGTTCGTTTTCGATGATACCCGCGTTTTTCGCGGTGTTATACGCCGTATAATACGAGTCGTCCGATGAAACGACGATTTCGATGCCCGCCTGGCGGCACTTGAACACGGCTGATGCCGCACCGACCTCAAAAGTCGAATAAAGCCCGACAAAGCCGACAAGCACCAGCTTGCGTTCCACGGTGATGTCTCGCAGGCTGTCTGCCGCCGTATTACCCACGGCGACCGCGATCGGTGTGCGCGTTTTGGATATCTCTTCGGCAAAAGCAAGCACCTTTCGGCGCGATTTGTCGTCAAAGCGGTAATTTGTGCCGTTTTGGCGATATCCCGCACAGCGCGAAATGACGTTTTCGGGAACGCCTTTGATGATAACGACCGGTGAACCGTCAAGCAGCCCCAGCACACGTGTCATTTCGCCGCGGCTGTCGAACTCCGATTCTATGCGGTAAAATCCCTTTCCCGCCTCTTCAAGAGAATATTTCAGCTTATCTGCCGCTTCCATGAGCGACAGCGAAAGGGTGCTTCCAGCGTATTTTTCGGCGAGCGGAAGCGCCTTTTTGTCCTTGTCCCCGGTCATGACTTCTTTGACCGAGGAGCAGAGGAGCATATATCTCAGCACCGCGACAGCGCCGTCGCTGCGCCCCGCGTCAACGCGGTATTCGCCGAAGCAGTCGTAAAGTCTGTCCGCCTTTATGACGGTGGGCGGGAAAGCGGTCTGCTTGTCGCACATGACCGAATTTATCCCCACGAGCTTCGGCACACAGTCAAAGTTACGTATTGCAGCGCCTTTCTTCAGCGCCTTTGTCAGGCAGTCCGCGAACGTATACGCGGCAAATGCGAAGGACGTGTCCGTAAGCGCGATGACGCCGATCCCCAGCGCAATAACAAACACCTCAGCCAGTCCGACACCGCGTACGATCCCGACAGCGATGAGCACCAGCTCAAACACCGCCGCCGCACCCGTCACAATGCGTCCCTCTTTCTGAGTCCCTCTGAGTACGGAGGGCAGTGACATCGGGTTGTGGTTTGATTTTTTGTTTATGCGGACATTTGAGCCGACCTCGCACACGATGGCAACACCGTTGCCGCCCGTGACGATACTGCCTGCGTAAACCATGTTTTCGCTGACACGGCTGAGTCCTTTCTTCTCGGTGAAGCGCGCATCCTTTGCGGCAGCGGAGCTCACGCCGCTTATCGGCGTTTCAAGCACCGTCAGCGCATTGCATTCGATAAGCCGCGCGTCGGCGGGGACGATGTCGCCGTCTTCAAGGTATATGACGTCGCCGCACACAACGCTTCTGCTGTCGGTCACCATTGTCTTTCCGCCGCGTATGACGGCTGCGCCCGACGCGGTCTGACGCTTCAGCTCCGAAAGCTTTTTTCCGGCATAGTGCTCGAGGATCGCGTTTGCGAAGGTGAGTATGATGCATCCCGCCGGCACGAGCAGAAGAAGCGGCGACCGGTCGAAGACGAATATGAGCAGAGAGCCGAACAGCAAAAGCACGGTCAGCAGGTTTGTATACTGTTTTTTCAGACTTGCCTTAAACGACAGCTCGATCTGCCCTGATACGATGTTTGCGCCGTATTTCGCGCGCTGTCTGCGTACTGCCTTGGGGTCAAGCCCGTTTGTTATATCGCTTCCGAATTTTTCCGCCACCTCATGGGGATACATTTCGGAATATGAAAGCTCCTCATCGCCCGCCCTTTTTGCGGTTTCGGGCGTGAAGGTGTTTATCTTCGGAAATTCGTCTGTCCTTGACATAGGCTCAGGCGAAGCTGACAGCGATCCTGCCGTCTCCGTCCTTTGAAAGCGTTACCTCCGAAACGGGATTTTTGTAGCTTTCAATGATCTTCAGCGCGATGACATCTTCGATGTCCGTCTGGATCACGCGGCGGAGGTTGCGCGCACCGTATTTGTCGCTGTATCCCTTTTCGGCGATTGCTTCGGCGGCAGTGATGTCATAAACGAGCTTTATGCCCTTGTCCGCAAGCACCTTTGAAAGGTCGCCCAGCATGATCATTGCAATCTTTGCGCAGTCGTCCTTGGTCAGACGGTTGAACACGATGATATCGTCGACACGGTTGATGAATTCGGGGCGCAGGAAGCCCTCCAGCGCACGTATCACCCTCGCGTTGTCGGAGGTTTTGCCCGTCGCGTTGAAGCCTGCCGACGAGCTGTCGGTGCTTCCGGCGTTGGTGGTCATGACGATTATTGCGTTTTCGAAGTTGCAGACCTTGCCGTGCGAATCGGTGATTCTTCCGTCGTCGAGTATCTGAAGCAGGATGTTCAGCACATCGGGATGAGCCTTTTCGATTTCGTCGAACAGAACGACGCTGTACGGCTTGCGGCGTATCTTTTCGGTGAGCTGACCCGCTTCGTCGTAACCGACATATCCGGGAGGAGAACCGACAAGACGGCTGACAGTATGCTTTTCCATATATTCCGACATATCGAGACGTATCAGCGTTTCGGGTGAGTCGAACATATAGTTTGCAAGCACCTTGACAAGCTCCGTTTTGCCGACGCCTGTTGTGCCCGCAAAAATGAAGCTGACCGGTTTTTTCTTGTATGCGATGCCCGCACGGCTGCGCTTTATGGCGCGTACAAGGCGTTCGACCGCCTCGTCCTGACCTATGATGCGTTTTTTAAGCTCCGCTTCCATGCGGTCGATTTTTGAAAACTCGTTTTCGGTGATGTTTGAAGCGGGAATGCCCGTCCACACCTCAATGACCTTTGCGAGCGCCTCCGGTGCGAGATAAATCTTGTCTCTTTCCGCCGAAAGTGCGTCAAAACGCTCGCGCTTCTGCGCAAGAGTGGTTTTATAGTCGGCGATGGTTTTGTAATCGTCCTCGTTTTTTTCTTCTTTTGCTTCAACGGCTTCGATTTTTGCCGTCAGATCGGATATTTCCGCCGTGACTTCGCCCAGCTCGTTTATGACGGGCGAATGAAGAGCGGTATAGCTTGCCGCTTCGTCAAGCAGGTCGATCGCTTTGTCGGGCAGATAACGGTCCGTGATATATCTTTCGGAAAGGCGTACCACTTCCGGCAGAAGCGTATCCGCAATCTTTATGCCGTGGTACGTTTCGTAATACTTCTTGACGCCTTTGAGTATGGCGACACTGTTTTCGACCGACGGCTCGTTTATGGTGACGGGCTGGAAACGGCGTTCGAGAGCCGCGTCCGTTTCGATATATTTTCTGTATTCGCTGAGCGTGGTAGCGCCGATGAGCTGGATCTCACCTCTTGAAAGTGCGGGTTTCAGGATATTCGCGGCGTTGAGACTTCCTTCGGCGCCGCCGGCGGCGACAATCGAATGAACCTCGTCTATGACGAGAATGACATTGCCCGCCTTTTTGACGTCTTCGATGAGTCCTTTCATACGCGATTCGAACTGACCCCGGAACTGCGTTCCCGCAACGACTGAGGTCATATCAACAAGGCAGACGCGCTTGTCCTTCAGCTTCTGCGGAACATCGCCGGAAGCAATCTTCTGCGCAAGCAGCTCTGCGACAGCGGTTTTGCCGACACCGGCTTCGCCGATGAGGCAGGGGTTGTTCTTCTGTCTGCGGCAGAGTATCTGCATAACGCGCATAAGCTCACTGTCTCTGCCGATGACGCGGTCGAGCTTGCCTGCGGCGGCACGGTCGGTCAGGTCGAGACAATAGCTGTCAAGATATTTGAGCTTGGGCTTCTTCGCCTCGCTTTGTTTTGCGTCGCCCTGCGAAGTCTGCTCGGACGGCGCGGGTTTTGCGCCGTTTCCGAAAAGCTCGCTTATGTTGAGCGTGGGCGCTCTGCCCTCGTCATTTCCGTCGGGGTCCATGCCGTTCATCATGGCGGGAAGTACGGACTCCATATCCTCTGCCATACGGTTCAGCTCGTCCTCGCTTATGCCGAGGTTTTTGAGCATATCTGCGTTGGGCTGAAGCCCCGCTTCCTTTGCGCATCGGAGACAAAGTCCTTCGTTTTTGACCTCGTTTCCGGTTTTATGTGTTATAAATATAACTGCAAGTCTTTTGTGACAGCGGTCACACATTTTCATTATCATAGTTATAGTCTGATCCTTTATTTTTGGGTATTGCTGAAAAACTGTCTGTAATAATAGCGTATGTACATGACGAATGCGAATATCATGACGGCGCCCGACAAAGCTGCGCATACATATGTGACCGTGGGTATATTCCACCACACGATGAGCACGCATACGCATACGGTTATGACGAATGTCGCCATTTTGCCGTACCATTTCGAAGCGACGACGAAATTTTCTTTTTTACGTATGATGATGCCGCCGATGAGGAAGGAGCATTCCTTGACCGCTACGAGAATGACGAGCCAGAGCAGAAAACGGTTTTTGATCGTGAGGCAGACGAACGCGGTGAACTGCATCAGCTTGTCGGCGAACGGGTCGAGAATCTTACCCACGTCGGTAATCCAGTTGTTGCGCCTTGCGAGATAACCGTCAAGTATGTCGGTCAGCCCGGCGGCGATGAATACCGCAACCGCCCAGAAGCCGTTGTTCGGTATATCGCTGAAGAAAATCCATGCAAAAAGCGGCACCATAAGGAGCCTGATGGTTGAAAGAATGTTCGGAATCTGTTTTTTTGACATAAAACCTCCGTGGCGAAGCGCATTGCTCCGCAGTTGTATTTCTTCTTATGACGGGGGACAACGCTCTCGCTTCACAGGAAACTCGCTTGTGTGTTTTCTCCTCCGTCTTTTCTCGTTGTCTTCTCGTCTTAATTTGTATTCCCGTCATATACTAAAGATACCCTGAGAGCCGCGAACGCGGCGATGAAAGAGGGGGCTAACGGGGGAGAAAACGGGTTAAGCGTAAGCGATTACCCGTTGTCGTCCCCGTCATCGTCTCATATCGCGCCCTTCTGCCCGCATATCCTTTCGGCGAGCTTTGTCGCGTTTTCAATGCATTCGTCAATGGGTCTGCCGCGAAGGTAATCATACATGAATCTCGCGGAATAGCCGTCGCCTGCGCCGACAGTGGAAACGACGGTGCTGCGCGGGCGGCGCGAGAAATGGAATTCGCGTGCTTTCGTGTCATAAACAAACGAGCCGTCGCGGTCAAGCGTCACAATAATCAGCTTTATGTTCCTGTGCGCATCGGCAAGACTGCGGCAAAGAGCGTCGAGATCGCCGCCGCCGAGCGCGGAAGCCTCCTCACGGCTGAATTTGAGAATTGTCGTATATTCAAGCAGCTCCGATATGCGTTCCGCGCCGCAGCCGGTCTTGCGTATATTCACGTCGAAGAAGTTTTCTTCTCCGGCACGGCTGCAGAGCAGTGCGTCGAGCGCTGTTTCGGAATCATCCGCGCGCTGTGCGAGAGTGCCGAAATAAAGCATGTTATATGTCTTTTTTATTGCGGGGACTCGGATGTGGTCATAGCTGACATCCTTGCCGAATTCATACGACGGACTGCCGTCTTTCAGCGTCACCCGAACCGTCGCGGTGGGTACGCCGTGCGCCGTGGACACAAAAGCGTCGGAAATGCCGTAACGCCGTGTGTATTCAATCGCTTCCTTGCCGAGCTCGTCATCGCCGACAGCCGAAACCATCACCGCTTCGCCGCCGAGCTGTGCGAAATGCGCCGCGAAATTGAACGGTGCGCCGCCGATACAGCGGTCGTCGCCGAACACATCAAAAAGTATTTCGCCGAAGCAGAGTGCCGATGGATTGTTAATCATGATCACACCTCAGTTCTCAACCGTGCGCTGTGACAGTCCCTTGATGGATGCCAGGCACCAGTCGTAATCGTTTGTGGAAACTATATTGTCGCAATATTCACACTTCGCGGAGCGGTTGATATCAAGCGGCGCGCCGCAGTACGGGCAGCTCTTGCGTACCTTTTCGTCGTCAACGCCGGTTTTTTTGCCCTTTGTACGAACGAGCGTCCATTCATATTCCATGAACCGGTCAGCTGTACGGCTGCCGCGCACAACGTCTCCGGTCGTATCGTCGGTGACATAGTCAGCCATACGTGCGCTGACACGCGCGATTATAATGTCGTTTTTATCGTTCTGATCCCAGCCCGTGAGCGAAACGCCGAGAACCGCAATACGTTCGATCACATTCGTCTGCTTTTTTGTTCTGTATGCGTCAAGCTGACGGTCGGTCTGCGCAAAGAACTCGTCGGTCAGGCAGGTGCGGACATCGGACAGGTCTTTTTTCATCCATGCCGCCTGAAGACGTATGAATACATTGCTGATTTTCGCTTCCATATCAGCCGACGAGAAATTCGGGTCAAGCTCCTTGTAGCTTTCCATGGGTTTCAGCGCCGATGCGGGAGTCGCTGTCGGGACATTCGTTACGGGAGTATTGCCCTTGCCCTTTTTGCCGATCGCGCTGACGATGACACAGAAGACAATTATTCCGGCAACTATCAGAAACGCCGAGTCTGTGGAAAATTCGCCGTCATCGGAACCGAAGCCGAAATAGTATCCGTCGCCGCCTCCGCCGTAATCACCGCCGCCGTAATCAGCACCACCGCCGCCTCCGCCGTAGTCTCCTCCGCCTCCGAAATCGCCGAAATCAAGCGGGCCGAATACGCCGGCAGATGCACAGATGCCTGTCAGCGACAGGACGGTTATTGCCGTAATTATCATTATGAGGATTTTCTTTTTCATAATTACCTCCGGAAGCACAGCCGACAGCCGTGATATTATATACCTTGATAATATTATAATACAAACGACACGGTTTGTAAAGCGCTATTTTCCGCATGAAACGCAAAATACGAAAAAAACAAAACCGAGCCGACGCAAATCGGCTCGGTGATGATTTTAAATATGTTATCTTGATTTCTTTACGACGATCGCACCGGCTGCCGCAACAGACGCGATTACCGCGAGAGCGATAATGCCGCTGTCGGATGTCGGCTGTGTGGGGTTATCGGAAACTTCCGAAGCGGACTCCGAAACAGGTTCGGAGGAAGGCTCGGAAACAGGCTCCTCTTTTTTGCCGGAGCAGGTCACGATTGCACATCCGCGAAGATTTTTCGCAGGAAACGCGGAATATGCACCGGCGAAATAGATATAGTTACCTCTGAATTCACCGTTTTCTCCGTCGTCACCGTCGCCGATATCGGTAAGTCCGAGATCGCAGTCAAAGCCGAAAACGGTTCCGTCCACGCCGCTGAGCGCTTCGGGCTGAACCTTTGACTTCATTGCCGACCACGGAATTGCGACTTCATATACATCGTTTTCGCCGTCGGCGGCAGCAGCCTTTGCGGCATGTCTGAAGCCGTTTTCGCTGCTCATGGCAAGGAAATAGTCATAAACTGCGGCTTCGTTTTTCTTGGAATCAAAAATCGAACACCATTCGTAGCAAGCTCCGCTTCCCCAGACAGCGCCCCAGTTGTATCCGGAAGCATCGGGATAGACATATGATTCATCGTCGTTCATTCTTGTCGGATCATCCGGAATGATCATGGACATAAGATGATGAGCGCCGTATGCGTGATGTTCTCCTTCGTCATACGCAACATGAGGGAAGTCGCATTTTGCAACAACGGCGTAATAAATATAATCCGCATCGTAGCACATATAAATGCTTACGGGCATATTTTTCGCATAGTCGCCGAGGCTCTGCATAATAGTGTCTGCCGGCCAGACACCGATAGGTTCTCCGTATTCGCCGTCGGTGACGACGCCGTCGACAATGGGCGCGGTTTCAGCCTCGTAGATACTGACCAGACGGTTAATACCGATTTCCGGGTCAACATCGGCGGAAACGATTACGGATGCGAGACACGCCGCCATGATAATGGCAAGCACGAGTGAAACGGTCTTTTTCATTATGGTTCTCCCTTAAAAAATTTTCGGAGCCGATACAGGCAGATAATCTGTGCCGCATACCGTCTTCCGACATGAGCATAACATATTTTGTGTATTTTGTCAACACAAAATTAAAAAACAGTCGTAATTTCCCATTGCATAAAAAAGAGCCGACGCAAATCGGCTCGGTTAATATGAATGCGAATTATTCCATTACGGGATATTTTCTGCACATTGCCTCTACTCTCGCGATGACCTCGTCCTTATGCTCCGCGTAATCGGGCAGGGCAACGATACGCATGAGAGCAGCGATTTCCTCCATCTCCGGCTCCCTGAAGCCGCGGGTGGTGACAGCGGGCGTGCCCACTCTGATGCCGCTGGTGACAAAGGGCGATTGAGGATCGGCGGGAATCGTATTCTTGTTGACGGTGATGCGCACCTCGTCAAGGCGGTGTTCCATCTCCTTGCCGGTTATGTCAAACGAACGGAGGTCAACGAGCATAAGGTGGTTATCAGTGCCGCCCGACACGATATTGAATCCGTTTTTCTGAAGCGCAGCGCAGAGCGTCTTTGCGTTTTTGAGTATCTGCTCCTGATATTCCCTGAATTCGGGTTTCAGAGCTTCGCCGAAAGCGACTGCCTTCGCAGCAATGATATGCATGAGCGGACCGCCCTGCACGCCCGGGAATATTGCCTTGTCGATCGCCTTGGCGTACTGTTCTCTGCACATGATAACGCCGCCGCGGGGACCGCGGAGAGTTTTGTGAGTTGTTGTGGTGACAACATCGGCGTAGGGCACGGGGGATTCATGGAGTCCTGCGGCGACAAGACCCGCGATGTGCGCAATATCAACCATCATATATGCGCCGACCTTGTCGCAGATCTCGCGTATGCGTCTGAAATCGAGCCTGCGGCAGTATGCGGACGCACCCGACACGATCATCTTCGGCTTGCATTCAAGCGCGATTTTTTCCATCGCATCGTAATCAAGCACCTGTGTCACCGGGTCAACTCCGTACGGCACGACATTGAAGTACATACCCGAAAAATTGACTGGCGAGCCGTGCGTGAGATGTCCGCCGTCCGAAAGGCTCATTCCCATTATGGTGTCGCCCGGCTTGAGAAGGGCAAAGTAGACCGCGATGTTCGCGCTTGAGCCGGAATGCGGCTGTACGTTTGCGTGGTCGCAGCCGAAAAGCTGCTTACAGCGCTCACGTGCGATGTTTTCGACGATGTCAACGCACTGACAGCCTCCGTAATAGCGCTTTGCAGGGTATCCCTCGGCATATTTGTTGGTGAGTACACTTCCTGCGGCGGCAAGCACTGCCTCGGACACGATGTTTTCGCTCGCGATAAGTTCAATATTGTCCTGCTGACGCTTTGTCTCCTGCTGTATGGCTTCGTATACCTCGCTGTCGACGGTTTTCAGTATGTTGATACGTTCTCTGTTGGTCATTGCGGTTCTCCTTTGCTTTTTACGGGTGTTTTACTATAAATGCATAGCTGTTATGATTTTACAACACAGACAGCAATTATGTCAACGGCAAATCGCACAAAAACCCTTGACTTTATCGGTCGGACGTGGTAACATATGAGCATAGCAAAACCGCACACGCCGAAAGACGGGCAGCTGCCGCTACCGGACTTTGGTTTTGATTTCGCTAATTTCAATTATGTTTCACGGTAAATTATGTTTCGTATTGCAGAATTTTATCACGTTTCTCCGTCGGTTTTCGGCGGAGACGCTTCATCCGTGCCGCTTCCGACCCGCGCCACGTCAGGCTCTGCCGGCTATGATTTTTTCACTCCCGTGCCGATCGAGCTTGCGCCGGGCGAAACCGTCACCGTTCCGACAGGCATCAGAGCGCGTATAGCCGAAGGCTGGGTTCTTTTTGTTCTGCCCAAAAGCGGTCTGGGCTTCAGGTACCGCCTGCGGCTCGACAACACCGTCGGCGTTATTGACAGCGACTATTTCGGCTCCGATAACGAGGGGCATATTATCGTGAAGCTCACAAACTGCGGTGACAAGCCTCTTTCCGTGAAAAAGTATGCGCCGTTTTGTCAGGGAGTATTCCTGCCGTTCGGCATAACAGAAAGTGATGCAACCGACGGTATCCGCAACGGCGGCTTCGGCTCCACCTCAAAATAAGATCATTCTGAAAGGATTTTTAATATCATGAAATGTCCCGCCTGTGCCTATACCGACAGCAAGGTCATCGACTCCCGTCCGTCAGCGGACGGTTCCACCATACGCCGCCGCAGAGAATGTCAGGAATGCGGCAAACGCTTCACAACCTATGAGATTATCGAAACAGTGCCGCTCGTTGTTGTCAAAAAGGACAAATCGCGTGAGCCGTTTGACAGAAACAAGATCCTCGGCAGCATCATCCGCGCCTGCGACAAGCGTCAGGTCACCCGTCAGCAGATGGAAAACGCCGTTTCCGAAATCGAATCATATCTCCAGAACACGCTCCAGAGTGAGATCTCGTCCGCCCTCATCGGTCAGCTCGTCATGGAAAAGCTCAAAGCTCTCGACGAGGTTGCCTATATACGTTTTGCTTCTGTCTATCGTCAGTTCAAAGACATAAATGACTTCATGGCTGAACTTCAGAAGCTGCTTGAGGAAAAAATCTGACATATATTCTCTATGAAAAAGCTTCGTTCCTATCTTATCATCACCCTCGGCGCGTTGCTTCTCACTGCCGGGGTGTATTTTTTCAAGTTCCCGAACCATTTCACAACCGGAGGCGTAAGTGCGCTGTCGATTATATTCGGCTTCGTCACCGACGCCATATCTCCGGGTACTTTCGTATTCATCATCAATGCGGCGCTGCTTGTCGTGGGATTTATCGTGCTTGGCGGCAGCTTCGGAATAAAGACGGTTTATGCGTCTCTGCTGTTTTCCGTCGGCACAATGGTGCTTGAAAAGGTCGTCCCTCTTGACGCTCCGCTTACCGACCAACCGCTGTTGGAGCTGTTTTTCTCGGTAATGCTGCCCGCCGTCGGCTCCGCGCTTATGTTCAATGAAGGCGCTTCGTCGGGAGGCACGGACATCACCGCAATGATACTGAAAAAATATACGGATATTGATATCGGCAAATCACTTCTTATCTGCGACGGCATAATCGTCGCGTCATCGTTTTTCGTGTTCGGTATCAAAACCGGTCTGTTCTCGGTGCTCGGTCTGGTTCTCAAGGCGTTTGTAGTTGACGACGCTATTGAGAGCTTCAATGTCTGCAAATTCTTTATCATCGTGACAGAGCACTATACTCCCATCTGCGATTTCATCACGTTGAACCTGCACCACGGTGCAACCGTGTCAGACGCTCTGGGTTATTTCACCGCGCATTCAAAGAAGCTGGTGCTTGTGGCGTGCCGCCGTTCCGAAGCGGTCGTTCTCAGGCGTAAGATAAAAGAGATCGACCCGCACGCTTTCATATTCATCACGAATACCAGCGAAATAATAGGAAAGGGATTCAGAAACTAATGAAAAAAAGTCTGAAAGTTCTATGCCTCATGCTCTCTCTCATGCTTCTCCTGTGCGCCTGCGCCGATAAGGACGCAGGTACCTCATCCCCCGAAAGCTCAGAACCGGCAAATGCGTCAGCCGTTTCTGACGAGCCGTCCGCAATTCCTTCGGAAGAACCGTCCGACGAGCCCTCCGAAGAACCCTCAGAGCCGGACCTCGACCCCCTTGACGGTTTCGTACCCGTCTTCCGTGCCATTGCCTGCTCCGATACACACGTATCCTCCACAGGTGATGTCACCGCAACAAGGCTTGCAAATCTTTTCAAGTCCGCATACAAATATGCTTCCGCTCATGAAGCGTACAACACCGTTGACGCGATGCTCGTCGCAGGCGACCTGACAAACGCAGGCAAGCCTTCCGAATTAAAGGCATGGAAGTCCATTGCCGACGCCAACATCAAGGAAGAAACCACCCTTATGACCGTCATGGGCAACCATGAGCATTACGACGGCGGCATCGCTTCCTACACCGCAAACATGGACCCCAATCTTGACAAGCACATTGTTGTCAACGGTTATCACTTCATCGGTATCTCCACCCGCGCCGACGACAGCTACCCCACCGAGGTTCAGGACTGGCTGCGCGAGGAGCTTGAGAAAGCTGCTGCCGATGATCCCGAAAAGCCCATTTTTGTGTTCATGCACCATCATCTTGAAAACACAGTCTATGTCAGCCGCACATGGAAGACCAGCTTCTCTTCTCAGATCAAGAACATTCTGAAGAAGTATCCGCAGGTCATTCATTTCTCCGGTCACAGCCACGGCCCGATAAACAACCCGATTACCATCTGGCAGGATAACTTTACCACCGTCGGCACCGGCACTCTTGCATATTTTGAAATGGAATCCGGCATGACCGAGGGTACAGTTCCGAAGGACGCCGACCAGGCTGCTCAGTTCCATATCATTGAGGTCGACGCCAATAACCGCGTGCGTATCATGCCCTATAACCTCCTGACCGACAGCTTCTTCAAGACCCCCGCAAACACCGACAACCCCGAAAAGCAGCTTGTTTATTCCATTGACAAGCCCAGCGACAAGTCCACCTTTATTTATACCAAGGAGCGCTACAAGAACCCTGCGAAGCCCTATTTTGCCGAAGGCGCAAAGCTTACCGTGAGCGACGTAACCACCAACGGCGCACAAATCACCGTTCCCACCGCGTTTGACAGCAGCTGCGTTTACAGCTATCATGTAGTATGCACTCCCGCCGAGGGCAGCGATGCCGCCAAGCGCGAATTCAGATACTATGCTCAGTATTATTTCGAGCCGATGCCCGAATCTCAGGTGCTCCCCGCTACCGGTCTTAAGGACAACACCGAATACACCATCGATGTCTATCCCGTCAGCATCTGGAATACCGAAGGCGAGCCTCTCACCGTAAAGGTCACAACCGACAAGAAGGAAGATATTATTTATTCCTCCGTCAACCCCGTAACATATCTCGGCACTTTCTGCGATTTTGAAAGTATCACCGCGCTTACTCGTTCCGACGACTGCCTTGCTTACGGCGGAACCATCGGCGGCGACGTGTTCGGCGGCGACTGGTGCAGCAACGGCTCCGACACCATGGTCGGACTTGAGCTTGTCAAGGGCAAGGGCTGGAAGGGCAGCACCGCTCTCGGCGTAAGCTACAATGCCGGCTCCCATGTAAACCGCGGACTTTATGTCTTTGCGACCGACGCAAACAAGAACCCCGTCAAGTACCCCGATTTCCGCTATCTCCGTGTCTGGGTCGACTTCACCGACGTTGAATTCCGTAAGGCATGCTTCGGTCTTGTCGACGGCGAAGGCAAGCTCTTCTCCACCGACGACTGCGATAATCAGCCCGATTCCCCGTTCTACTACCTTGCAGAAGGCGAAACCGAATGGAAGACCTATCAGCACGGCAGCGACGGCTGCTTCGGTGCCGCAGAAGGCTCCCGCGTCAACAACTTCAAGGGCTGGATGGCGTTCCCCGTCGATATGTTCGGCGCGCGCAATGCCAGCGGACTCCGCTTCTCCGGCAACTACGTCAAAGGCGTTTACCTCTATTGGGACTTCGAAAAGGATTCTATGCTCAACACTCCGTTCTATCTCGACGAGTTTCAGCTCGTTTCCGATTATACTGTTTTTGAAGAATACAGTAAATAATCCCCTGCACCATAATTCCATACGCAAAACCGATACGGTTTAAGCCTGAAAGGACTGCGGATTTCCGCAGTCCTTTTTGTCGTGCGCCTCCGCCGAGCCAACGCCGCAGGCTCTTCTTTTGCGCTTTTGCACCGCATTTCCGCAGCTTTTCTTTTTCTGTCCGTCCCGCATATTCCCCAACGCTTCATTGTACACCCATTCCTTCCCACAGGCTGTCACCGCGTTTTCGCATTTTTACGCCGCGCCTTTGCACTTGCTTCTAAACAGCTATCCGTTCCACTCCGCCGCCCGTATTTGTTATTCTCCTTGCGTATGCAAAAAAGCCGGACGTGATATCGTCCGGCTTTTCGGGTTGCGTTGTATTCTGTTTTTTCCGCTTACTTGTTTGCCGCAGCGATGATAACGGCAAAATCGGGAGCCTTAAGGGAAGCGCCGCCGATAAGGCCGCCGTCAACGTTGGTCATGGAAAGCAGTTCTTCAGCATTCTTTGCGTTCATGCTGCCGCCGTACTGAATTGTGGTAGCGGCTGCAACGCTCTCGCTGTAAAGACTTGCGATGACGTTTCTGATGATGCCGCAAACCTCGTCAGCCTGCTCGGAGGTTGCGGTCTTGCCGGTGCCGATAGCCCAGACGGGTTCATAAGCGATGATGATATTCTTCATATCGTCAGCAGTTACGCCGAGAAGGTCGATCTTCGTCTGCATGGAGACGATTTCGGCAGTGATGCCCTGTTCTCTCTGTTCGAGCAGTTCACCGACGCAAAGTATGACCTTGAGGCCTGCTGCAAGTGCGGCGTGAACTCTCTTGTTGACGGTGACATCGGTTTCGCCGAAGTACTGACGTCTTTCGCTGTGACCTATGATGACGTATTCAACACCGACAGCCTTGAGCATATCAGCGGAGATTTCACCGGTGAATGCACCGGATTTTTCCCAGTGTACGTTCTCTGCGCCGATCTTTATCGGGCTGCCCTTTGCCGCTTCGATAGCGTTTGTGATATCAACATAAGGCACACAGGCGACGATTTCGCATTCGTCGGTCTTTTTGCCGTTTATTTCAGCTTTGATTGCGTTGATAAGCTCAGTTGCTTCAGCCGGAGTTTTGTTCATCTTCCAGTTGCCGGCAATAACTGTTCTTCTTGTTGCTCTGTTCATTATATTTTACCTTCAAATTCTGTTTTATTTATCGTTAAGACAGGTGATGCCGGGAAGCTGTTTGCCTTCGAGGAATTCGAGGGAAGCGCCGCCGCCGGTGGAGATATGAGTGATCTTATCAGCAAAGCCGAGCTGTTCGACTGCCGCAGCCGAGTCGCCGCCGCCTACAATGGTGGTTGCGCTGGAATCAGCGAGAGCTTTCGCAACAGCGATGGTACCTGCGGCGAGAGTGGGATTTTCGAAAACGCCCATAGGTCCGTTCCAGACAACGGTCTTTGCGTTCTTAATAGCATCAGCGAAAAGTTCACGTGTCTTTTCGCCGATATCAAGACCCATCATATCGGCAGGAATGCAGTCGGAAGACACGGTTTTTACGTCGATTGCAGCATCTATGGGATCGGGGAATGCCTTTGCGACAACGGTATCAACGGGGAGAAGGAGCTTCACGCCGTTCTTTTCAGCCTTTGCGAGCATTTCCTTGCAGTAATCGAGCTTTGTATCATCGAACAGGGAGGTACCGATGCTTTTGCCCTGAGCGGCAAGGAAGGTATATGCCATACCGCCGCCAATAATGAGTGTATCGACCTTGCCAAGCAGATTTTCGATAACGGTAAGCTTGTCGGCAACCTTTGCGCCGCCGAGGATTGCAACGAAGGGTCTGTCGGGGTCGTCAAGAGCCTTGCCCATGACGTCAATTTCTTTCTGGATGAGGAAGCCGCAGACAGCGGGGAGATAATCGGCAACACCAGCGGTGGAAGCGTGCGCTCTGTGTGCGGTGCCGAATGCGTCGTTTACATATATTTCTGCCAGAGAAGCGAGCTGTTTTGCAAATTCGGGATCGTTCTTTTCTTCTTCGGCGTGGAATCTGACGTTTTCAAGGAGCATGACCTCGCCGGACTTGAGCGCTGCAGCCTTTGCCTTCGCGTCCTCGCCGACAACATCCTTTGCCATGATGACGTCTTTGCCGAGAAGTTCGGAAATTCTTGCGGCAACAGGAGCGAGAGTAAGCTTCTTGACGTCCTTCTTTGCCTTTTCGACAAGCTCTGCGGTAGCAGCGTCTCTTTCGTTTTCGGGAAGAGCCTCGATCTTTGCCTTTTCTTTCTTATTCAGCTTGATCTTATCGTTGAAAACATTGTGGGGTTTGCCCATATGCGAGCAGAGAATAACGGCAGCACCGTTGTCGAGAAGATATTTGATGGTGGGAAGTGCGCCTACGATACGCTTATCGCTGGTGATTACACCGTCCTTCATAGGTACGTTGAAGTCGCATCTTACAAGGACCTTTTTACCGGTCACATTGATGTCGGTAACTGATTTTTTGTTGAGCATGATTTATTATTCCTTTCTGTTTGTTATCTGAAATATTTGTTTGCAATGGTTTCGAGCTGTGTTTTTTCACGTGAAAAGATCTTCCCGAAGGAGGCATCCTTTGTCACGGCTTCGATTATCGCGTTCTGCGATGACGCCGCTATAGCCGAATAACCGCCCGAATAGAGAATACCCAAATTTATATATTGAGTATCATATATTTTTCTTATCGACAGCGCGGAATCGTTGTCGCGCAGGTCAAAGTATATGTGGTTTTGTATTTTTGCTTCCGCAATATGCTGATATGATGCGGCTGTGAGAGCCGAAAGAATCAAGCCCGTGCGGTCGCTGTCGGTCTGATCCGACGGCACGGCAATACCGCGTGCGTCGCCGTCAAGAACGCTTCGTGTGTTTCCGTCGTAAGAGGGAAGCGGCAACACGCCGAAGTCATCCGACATATCCTTCAGTTCATCGATAAGACGCAGCGGAGCAAGCAAAAACGCAATTTCTCCGTTTTTGAATGCTTTTTTTGCGTCATCATCACGGCGTGAGTCATAGCTTTGACTATTTATCAACGTTTTCACCGCGGAAGCGATGTTATCAAGCGCTTCGACGTTTTCATTCTGCGAAAGCGCGTTTCCGTACCCGCCGGTTACCGGTTCAATGCCCGAGGTGGCGAACGCGGTCGTTATGAGCGAGTTTTTTGTGTCATATGCGGCGAATCCGCCGTTTAAAGCGTTTGCAAGAAACGCATCCCACGTCCACGTCGAGGATTTTGCCATCCGGTACAGCGCAGTCGCATCTGTTTTGGCTTTATTGAAGAACGCGCACCAGGTATATTCCTGCACTTCCGTCAGGTCATCGAAAACCGCATAGCAGGTATGGCCCGCAGTTGCGCCTTTGTGAAGCGATGCGTTGCAGAATTCCGCCGTACCGTCATAATAGGGAAGCGAATACAGATTCGTCAGCGCTCCGCCTGCGGCGAGCTTCGACAACGTCTGCATTGAAGCAGAAACGAGATCTGCGTATTGCAGTCCTGCCGCCGTGCTCTGAAGTATGGCGTTGATCATTTCGCTTTCGCGCACGGATTTTTCCGCTATTTTTATACCGTATTTATTTTCGACAAGGGTGTTTCGTTTGTTTGTTGCCTTTTCGACTTCGTTTTCGGTATTTTCCACGGTTGTGAACCGTCCCGAGTAGGAAGTCGCAATCGTGAATTCATAGCCTGCATAGTCTGCGTCGCGAACCGTGCTGAGCCATTCCTCCGCAGTCATTTCGTCATATGTGACGGGAGGAGTCTTGCTGACATCTTCGGGCGCGGAGTTCGAGCCGACAGGGTCATCGCCCTGTCCGATTCCGCCACATGAGCCAAGCAGCAACGCGGTGCAGATCAATATGCCACCGATGCACGAACGTGTGGTATGCGTGTTGTGTCCGATGTGTCTCAACGCAGTTCTCCTTTCGCTTTGTTTCACGTGAAACATTTCCGGTCAGAGGTAGAACGAAAGCTCCGTTTTGAGGAAGGAAACGGTCTTAATTCTGGCGCGCATTGTTGAACCGGCTCTGTAACGTTCAAGCACGGAATTGCCAATGACAATATCGGCAAGCACACCCTCCTGCGTTTTCGCGACAAGCGGCACACAGTCGTTGAGCAGCGTCACATTCGCGACAGAATGTTTTTTATAAAGTTTGCAGGCAGCAAGAAGGCGGAGACGACGGTCAAGTTCATCAGCGCGGATACTGCGTTCAGTAAGCTCGGCAGTATCAATAACAGGCGCCTTTTCGTTGCGGATATGAGCGCGGATGAATCTCTGCTGAAGAACCGCATCAAAGTTATTCGTCGGATTTTCAAGAGGTGCATACGCGTTGAGCGCGTAAATCGTATCTTTGACAGGTTTGTCGTAATATTCCACGGAAGGCAAGCAGAAATTAATATAACGCGTGAGAAGATCTTTTTGTGTGCTCCGTTCTACTGCGTCATACGCGGCATTAAAGCGGTTTGCCGCATAAATATCGCAATAAGGAGTGAGCGCTCTGAGATAGAGCGGTGTATCGAATTCCGGCGTAAATACCGGAACAGGACGCGATGAATACAGACATGGAATATTGTTTTTGGAGCAAATGCGTGCAAATGCCGCGCCGATATTGAGCATGAGCTCTGAAAAACAGTTTTCAGTCGGGCCGGCAGTAGCGGAAACAGAGGGAACGGCGTCACAGTAGTAAAGCTTTTCTTTTCTCACCGGCGCACCGCCGGCTTCGCGGCGTGTCAGCGCCATACGTTTTGTTATGCCAATCAGGCGGCGGATGTTTTTGTCGGTTTCGGCAGAAACGTCTGCAATCATTTCATTTGCATTGTCAAGCACAGAATACGGGACGGGAACCGCTCCGGAAACCATGGATTCTTCAGGTTCGATCGAATAGATATATCCGGCAAGATTCAGCTTGATGTGAAGCGTCAATGTCGGGTGTACACCGGGCGTGACAAGGTTGAACGCCGAGCTGTGAAGTGTCAGTGGCATGAGAGCGTACTTGCTGGCATACGAATTGAGGATGCCACGAAAACGCTGTGAAGCCTGTATTTCAAGCGGACTTCCTTCGGGTACACAGGCATCCACATCAAGTATGTGGACATCAAGATTACAGCCGTTGTCGTCATACCATACATGAAACGCCGTGTCGCCGTAGCAATGCGGCATTCTGACCGGGCAGAATATGTCCGTGTCATACATAGCGCGGTCCGAAGAAGAAACGGGCGCACCGTCGCGGATAATGCTTTTGAGCTGTTCTACGGCGTCTTCGGAAAATCCGTTTCCGAATGGAGATCCGTCCAGGAAAAACGCAAGCGCCGATTCATATGTTTCGGCCTTGCCGTATGATTTCACGGGGCGGACGCGGAGCGCCGAGATCGCTTTTGACGGGTGAATAATTTCCGCCAGCACAAAATCGCCGTCGGAATAGACCGAAGCAAGTTCTGATTTTACGAGTACGCGGAAAGGTATATAGCTGTTCGGGCGCAAATACTGCTTTCCGTCTGCGTCATGGAAAAGTGTACCTTCAACAAAATTACGCGCGTGCGAAACGACGCGGATCAGCTTTCCGTAGCCGCCGCGTTCAAGATATGCGCCCTCGGGTGGGCAGACAATCTCAACGGTGTCGCCGTCAAAAACGCCATCTCGCGCCGAAACAACGAGCGGAACCACAAAGGTTTCCTCGTCGGTTTTGGAAACGACATAACCGAGACCGCTCTTATTATAATGAAATGTTCCGATAATTCTTTTATTACGCATCTGAGGAATTCAACTTAAAAAATCGTTAAAATTTTCAAAAAATCAGGGACCCGACCGCACTGCAGCAGTCCGGTCCCGTTCCGGTCTGAAATAATCCGAATGATTAAATGCCGCACCGTTTGCGGCGGTTCCGTAAAAAGGAATTTGCCTATGCTTCTGCGGAAACTTCTTCTGAAACAGCTTCGGATGCCTCGGAAGTCTCTTCGGAGACGTCGGAAGCGGCAGAGCTGTCACTTTCGGAAGCAACGGAAGCGGCGGAAGATGTGGAAGCGGTGCTTGAGTTGTTCTTCGAACCGCTTTCAGAGCCGTGATAGGAATAAAGAACGAGAGCAAGAACAGCAAGCGCGACGGAAAGAATCACAGTCAGCTTTTTGAGCATTGCTTCTTTGGACTTGGACTTGTTTCTGCCATAATAGCTGTCAGTCGTGCCGCCGCCGATCGCTCCGCCAAGGCCGCCCTTTTGGGACCGCTGAAGAGTAATGACAACAATAAGCGCAACGGCGATAAGAAGCAAAATTATGCCGAGGATGATTTCGAGTGTGTTCATGAGATGAGTTCCTCCGAATAATTAGATAGTCAGCGCCGAGCCGTCCTGCGGAAAAAATCCCAACCGACGGCAATATCACAGCGCACATTTCGACGTACAAATTAATATATCATATATTTCAAAAAAAATCAAGCGTTTTCGGAAATATTTTTACCGCCGCAGGGGCAAAAGGCGAAAAAAGTGCGGTTTTGAGGGAGATTGGCAGTGATATTTCACTTGCCGACGCAGAAATGAGCGAAAATGTCGTTCACAATTTCCAAGGAAGCCTGCCTGCCGTCAAGTTCTCCGAGGAAGCCGAGTGCCTCCTCGATCTGCATACCGGCGATGTCCTGTGTGAAGCCGTCAAGAGAGCGTCGCGCTTCAAGCACCGCGTCGGCGGCGTTTTTCAGCATTGCCGACTGGCGCGCCGAAGTGATGAGGGTTTCGGCGCCTTCGCAGTCGGCATATCCGCAGATATCGGCGACGGTCGCCCGAAGTTCATCAAGTCCCTTGCCCGTCACGGCAGAAAACGATATCTCGCGACCGAAAATTCCGGGAAGCGGACGGTCTGAAATGTCGGATTTATTCGAAAGCAGAACAGTCACATCCTGCTTTCCGGCAGAATTGATATATCCCGCTATACGTTTTTCCTCGTCGGTTATTTCGCCGTCAACGACAAAAAGAATGAGCGACGCGCGATCCGTCTCCGCAAAAGCGCGTTCCACACCCATGCGCTCCACCGTGTCGGCTGTCTCGCGTATTCCGGCCGTGTCGGACAGATTCAGCACAACGTCGCCGAGTACGACCCTCTCGGTTATCACGTCGCGCGTCGTACCCTCAATGTCGGTCACAATGGCGCGTTCGCTGCCGCAAAGCAGATTGAGCAGGCTGGATTTTCCCGTGTTCGGTCTGCCGATGATCGCCGCCGGCACGCCGTCGCTTATGGCACGACCATAGCGCGAGGTTTTCCACATACTGTGCAGAATATTGTAGCATTCCTCCAGCGTTCTTTTCATTTCATCGACGGGCACGTCGGCAAGATCCTCGTCAGGATAGTCGATAAACGCATATGCGGACGCGGCAAGATGCCGCAGAGTGTCATATACCTCGCCGACACGCTTGCTGAGCGCGCCGCGAAGACGCCTGAGCCCCGCGCCGAGATGCGCTTCGCTCACCGCGTCTATCATATCGCCCACCGCCTCCGCTTCGGTAAGCGTGAGCTTGCCGTTTATGAATGCGCGGCGGGTGAATTCGCCGGGACCTGCATATGAAGCGCCAGCCTCTATGACCGCTTCAAGCAGCTTTTTCGTGACGAGCAAACCGCCGTGACAGTAAAGCTCCGCAGTGTCCTCGCCCGTAAACGAACGCGGTGCACGAAAAAAAACGCACATTCCGTCGTCAAACTCGCCGTCGGATGACAAAAATACGCCGTGAACGGCGGTATTTGCGGGATAGTCCGACAGCTTTTTCCCCGAAGCGGGTGCAAATACCCGCTCCGCGACCTTCAGCGCCTCGCTGCCCGTGACACGCACCATTGCGACACCGCCCTTGCCGCGCGGAGTGGAGACCGCTGCAACCGTAAGTCCGTAGTTATTCATATCTGCTCCCGTCGGGCAACAGCCCCGTTAAATAATCGCTCGCCTTGCGCATATTGTCAAAGCCCGTCTGCCGCAGCCCCTCATAGACGGCAACGGCAACGGAGTTCGAAAGATTCAGACTGCGTATGTCGTCAAGCATGGGAATCCGCACCGCCCTGTCCTCGTTTGCCTTGAGAAGTTCCTCCGGCAAACCCTTTGTCTCCCTGCCGAAAAAGAGAAATTTTTCGCCCGAAAAATCCGCATCGGTATAGCATCTTCCACCTTTTGTCGTGAAGAAAAGGCAGTCAGCACCGGGGTTTTTGGCGTAAAAGTCGTCAATGTCGCCGTAATACCGCACATCCAGCCAGCGCCAGTAGTCAAGCCCCGCCCGGCGAAGATTGCGGTCGGTTATCCTGAAGCCGAACGGCTCAATCATATGCAATGTAACGCCGGTCGCGGCGCAGGTACGTGCAATGTTGCCCGTGTTCTGCGGTATTTCCGGTTCAAGAAGCACAACATTAAGATGGTTCATAAGTATATTCCACGTAAAAGCATAGTGTTTTATGATAGTATACCGTTGTTTTGCGTTTTTGTCAATCGAAAAAACGTGCGCAAAGCTGAAAAATATTTACAAAAAGCACTGGTATTTTCGCCGTGGATATAGTATAATAGATGTTGAGTAATTATGAACGGCGTTTTCACCGTTCACGAAGGAGCAACGAATGTCTTTATTTTCAAAAATATTCGGCACATACAGCGAAAAACAGGTAAAGAAACTGACGCCTGTTGTCAATAAAATAGAAGCGCTTGCAGGCAAGTATTCCGCGATGAGCGATGATGAAATGCAGGCGCAGACTCCCATACTCAAGCAGCGCCTGGCAAACGGCGAAACGCTTGACGACATACTCCCCGATGCGTTCGCGCTGGTGCGTGAAGCAGCCGACCGCGTTCTCGGCACACGCCATTACCGCGTCCAGCTCATCGGCGGTATAATAATTCACCAGGGTCGTATCGCCGAAATGAAGACCGGCGAAGGCAAAACGCAGGTGGCAACGCTTCCCGCCTACCTCAACGCACTCACCGGAAAGGGCGTTCATGTCGTCACCGTCAATGACTACCTCGCAAAGCGTGACAGCGAATGGATGGGCAAGCTTTATAATTATCTCGGTCTGTCGGTCGGACTTATCGTCCACGGACTCACAAACGAACAGCGCAAGGCAGCCTATGCCGCAGATATAACCTACGGCACGAATAACGAAATGGGCTTTGACTATCTGCGCGACAATATGGTCATATATAAGGACCGCATCGTTCAGCGCGGACATGAATTCGCGATCGTGGACGAGGTCGACTCCATCCTCATCGACGAAGCGCGTACCCCGCTCATCATTTCCGGCATGGGCGACGAATCCGACGAGCTTTACAAGCGCACGAACGACCTTGTGAAGCGCATGACCTGCTTCCGCATCAAGGAGATCGACGCAAAGGTCGGTCACGACGACATTGACGCCGACTATATCGTCGACGAAAAGGCAAAAACCGCCGTGCTCGGCAAGAGCGGCATCAAAAAGGCGGAGCAGTATTTCGGTATCGAAAATCTTGCCGACGGCGAAAATATGGAATATATGCACTACCTCGACAACGCCATTCGCGCCTACGGCGTAATGCAGCGCGATGTCGATTATGTTGTCAAGGACGGACAGGTGCTCATCGTCGACAGCTTCACCGGACGTATCATGCCCGGCAGACGCTATTCAAACGGTCTGCATCAGGCAATCGAAGCGAAGGAAAACTGCAAGATCGAGCGTGAAAACAAGACTCAGGCGACAATAACCTTCCAGAATTACTTCCGAATGTACAAAAAGCTTTCCGGCATGACCGGTACGGCGCTCACCGAAGAAACGGAGTTTCGTGAGATATACAGCCTCGACGTCGTTGAAATACCCACAAACAAGCCCGTCATGCGCCGTGATATGAACGACCTTGTTTACAAAACCATGGCAGGCAAGTATCACGCGATAATCAACCAGATCCGCGAATGCCACGAAAAAGGCCAGCCCGTGCTTGTCGGCACAGTCTCCATCGACAAATCGGAGCTTCTTTCGGATATGCTGAAGCGAGAGGGCATAAAGCACAACGTGCTGAATGCAAAGCTCCACGAACGCGAGGCTGAGATCGTCGCGCAGGCAGGTATGTTCGGCGCGGTCACGATCTCCACCAACATGGCGGGCAGAGGTACGGATATAAAGCTGGGCGGCAACTCGGAATTTCTCGCAAAGCAGAAAATGCGCGACGAGGGCTGTGACGAGGACGAAATCGCCGAAGCCACCTCATACGCACACACCAACGACCCCGTGAAGCTGGAGCTTCGCGAGAGATTCAGAAAATACGAAGAAGAACTCGAAGAAAAAATAAAGCCCGAGGCTGAAAAAGTACGTGCCGCAGGCGGTCTGTTCATAATCGGCACCGAACGCCACGAATCGAGACGTATCGACAATCAGCTCCGCGGACGTTCCGGACGACAGGGCGACCCGGGTGCCAGCCGTTTCTATCTTTCAATGCAGGACGACCTCATGCGTCTGTTCGGCTCCGACCGCATCCTCAGCGTCGTCGAAGCGATGGGACTGCCGGAGGACCAGCCGATCGACGCAAAAATACTTTCATCATCCATCGAATCCGCACAGAAGCGCCTTGAAGGACAGAACTTTGAACGCAGAAAGAACGTGCTCCAGTACGACGACGTCATGAACCGCCAGCGCGAGCTTATCTACAGCGAACGTCAGGCAGTGCTGAACGGCGAGGATCTCAGAGACAAGATTCACAAGATGATGTATGAATACATCGACGACGGCGTTTCGAAATTCTGCTCGTCACATATCCCGGACGAATGGAACATCGAAGGTCTCCGCGGCTATTTCAGAGGCGTACTCTGCGGTGACGACGATTTCCGTTATTCCATCGAAGAGCTTGAAAAGCTGAACACCGAAGCCGTTTCGGATATGCTGAAAAAGCGTGCAGACGAACGCTACGCCGCTCAGGAAGAGCTGTTCGGAAACGAACGCTTCCGCGAGATCGAGCGCATAATTCTGCTTGAAAACGTCGACCGCAAGTGGGTCGATCACATCGACGCGATGGATGACCTGATCTCGGGCGTCGGACTCAATGCGTATGCACAGCGCAACCCGATCTCGGAATACAAGATCGTCGGCTCACAGATGTTCGACGAGATGATCGAAAATATCCGCACGGATACGGTAAGAATGCTGCTTTGCGTAGTACCGCGCCGCCCGATCGAACGCAAGCAGGTTATGACCGCCGCAAACGACATGAATGTCGGCGGTGAAAAGAAGATCACTGTTGTGAAAACCAAGGCTCAGAAGGTGGGACCCAACGACCCCTGCCCCTGCGGAAGCGGTCTGAAATACAAAAAATGCTGCATGGGGAAAGAAAAATAATTGAGCGATTGGCAAAGTGCGTTTTCGCTCCTCGAAACGATTGATTACAAAAAAACCGCAGATGCCGTTCTGCGGTTTTTTGTCTGAAAATTCATTATCAGCGAGAGTAAAGAAATATCTTTTTCCTTATTTCTTATTTTGTGTTGGTAAGAGCAGTACCGTTCACATACAGCGTATAGCCGCATGAGGATCACTGCGATATTTTCTTCTTAACCTCCAGCGCGATCTCCTCTGCCGCCTCCGACGAAACCGCCTCGGCAAACAGCTTGAAAAACGCGCCGTTTGACGGCATAACGCTGACTCTGCCGCTGCCGAACACGAACGTGCTGCACCGCTTGGAATCGTCGCAGGTGTCGTGCAGATACCGTGCGCGCTCCGCCTTTTCATCTTCATCCACCGGAACGGAAAGCTCACGGATATAAAACCGCGGCAGCATGCCCATGACCGCGTCAAGGTCAAGCGACTGCTCCTTCATGAGCCTGACGGCGCGGATCAGCAGATGACAGCCGTCACAGCTCAGCCACTGTTCTCCCGCCATGGAACGGTCGTCGGTCTCGCTGTCCGAAAAATAGCTTATCCTGCCGCCGAGCGAGCCGAGATACTCCGCCGCCGTTATAGGCGAAAAGAGCGGCATAGCGACGTTTTTGTCACCGTTTTTGACGGCTTCGCCCGTAACATAGCACCACAGATGCCAATAGCTAACCCGCGTTCCGTTCTTTGAAACGGCAGTGACGCGTCTGCCGTCGGGCGAAAGCGAAAACACGTCGCCGTCCGACACGGTTTCGCCGCCCGCCTCATTTATGACGCTTCCGGCAAGCTCTGCGGGCAAGCCGTCGCCGCTTACAGATATCCTCACGCCGCCGAGATCACCCGCCGCTTTTGCAAGCGCTTTGCGGTATTCTCCGTCGGCGTTTTTTGTTTTGATGTCTTCGTCGTCGGGCTTCGGTATCTTCGGTTGAGAGCGCCTGAAAAACACGCGTTCCAGCCGTCGCTGTGTCTCGCGCGGGATGGGCATGCCGTTTTTGTCGAACACCGAAATACAGATTCCGAATGTGTCGTCAACATCGACAAACACCGAAAAATCAAGTCCGAAGTTCCTTGCCGCCCAGGCGCATTCGGCATAAAATCCGTCGCCGAGGCTCAGCGCGTCACCGCCGCCGAAGCGGATTCCCCCCACCGTAACGCCGGCAAGTATGCGCGAAAAGCTGCCGCTGCCGCTCATGACGCCGATTTTTGCTCTGCCGTCGCTCTGACTGCAAAGCGCCTGACCGAGATACACCGCATCCGCGATATCAAAGCTGGAGCCGTAAACACCGCCGACACCGAGGTCGCTGTCAAACAGACGGGTCTTGAATTCGTTCGAATAAATATTTTTCATGACGTGCGTGTCCTTTCCGATAATAACGCCGTTTGTGACGGTGACGCCTTTTTCGAGCGTACAGCCGTCTTCGATCACCGTGCTGCCGCCCACGATACATCCGGCACCTATATGGCAACCCCGTCCTATCTTCACGTTCTCACAGATGATGCTACCCTCGATCTCGCTGTTTCTGCCGATATAAACATCACTCATGATGACACTGTGGCGTACCCGCGCCTTTTCGTGAATCACAGCCGAACCGTCAGCCGCATTTTCGCCGCCCGTCGCCAGCATATTTGCGAGAAAATAGGTTTTCGGACTACCCATATCGCACCAGTAGCCGTCCGCACGGAAAACGGCAACGGGCTTGCCGTCGGCGACCATTTTCGGGAACAGCTCACCCCCGAAATCATACGGCGTCTCCGGCGGAATAAGCTCAAGCACGCGGCGGCGCAGGATATAAATCCCCGTGTTGACCTCGTCGCCCGTGACGCCGTTCCAAGACGGCTTTTCAAGAAATCCCGTGACTCTGCCGTCCGTGACGGTTACAATGCCGTATTCTGTAGGTGCTTTCGAACGTGTCGTGACGATCGTCGCGTCGCAATCGCCGTTCATCTGCGCCTTGACGGCGGGAAGCAATGAAAAGCCGCAAAGCGTATCGCCGCACAACACGATGATGATATCGCCCGACGGACGGGCATTTCTCACCGCACCTGCGGTTGAAAGCGGCTTTTCCTCGCGCAGCGTCGTGACGTTTTCCATGCCGCGCGTATATGCCTCGATCGATGACGCCATATATCCCGCCGTGACGATTATTTCGCCCGCACCCGCTTCACGCGCAAGCTCGATCGCGCGTTCAAGCGGATATACGCCGCCGACGGGACATAGCGGCTTCGGACGTGTGTTTGTGAGCGGAAAAAGGCGTTCGCCCTTGCCGCCTGCTAAAATGACTGCGGAAATACGCATATTTTTTCCCTTCTAATATAATATGACGGGAAGACAACAGAATTCGCTTCGCTTATTCTGTTTTCTCCCCGTGAACCTCTCT
>ERZ857840.1349-NODE-1349-length-28240-cov-5.324605_pt1 | contig 28240 bp, 34 predicted proteins | sample MGYA00519760_ERZ857840 | MGnify/ENA primary metagenome ERZ857840 (study PRJEB31778, sample SAMEA3449371) | human gut metagenome | biome: human gut; feature: human-associated habitat; material: faeces | place: United Kingdom | collected 2010/2012 ... | reverse complement strand
CCAATGTAAAATTTCCAAGAATACTGCGTACCTGTGCTATGCGCAAAAATTGGGCATTATAGTTTATATCGTGGGCTGAATCCGCAATGGCTACATTTATATCGGCTTCAAAAATTCCGTCTGATTCAAGCATACCCCCGAAAGGCTTTATTTCGCCCACATCTATGGAAATGTACGGAATATGCCTGTCGTCCGTCGAATGCCCGCGCACGAGCATTGTTTTAAGCTCTGCTGGAAGCGAAGTTTTTAGGTGGTCAAAAAGTATGTTTTCAAGTTCTTTTCTCATTAAAAAATCCTTCCAGACTTGTCCATAAGACGCTTGATATTGTTTTCCATTGCCTTTGTTTGGGCGGCAAAAGCCCGTTTTAAAATCTTCATAGGCGTTCCGCCCTGCGGGAATGTCGAAACTCTGTTTATGAGTGTAAAGAATGGATTGTCGCCCTTGTTGCCGTCTATAAATCCACCGTACTTTGTGCCGTGGCGGGATACAAAGTTTGGAGCTTTGCCGCCAAGTTTTGTTAATGCGGCAAGCCAGCCCGATTTTGCAACGCCCACCTGAAGCTGAACCTTGCGTATATACTTTTTAAGTTCGCCTTTGCCTGCGACAGCATAGGAAGTACGCCAATTCTTAGGTACTCTTCCGTTTTTGCCTATTGCCGATTTGTGGATATTTCGGATGGGACTCGCTAATATGCGCTTATACTTAAAAATCGGCATTTCGGACTTGTTCGGGTGGTTTTCAAGAGCCTTTTTTACGCCCTTGAAGTTTCCCGCCCGCCACATTTTGTTAAGCGACTTGTCTTCCCAATTTGTACCGCTTAGATCTGCGAATACTTTGCCGATGTCCCGAGCAACATTGCGCTTGCCTATTGCCGCAGTTTTAGGCGGAGTAAATTTCACAAGCTTTTCACCGACAATGCGCGACTGCTGGCGAACTACAAATTGCCAATCCTTGCGGCAGGCGACTTTGTATTTGGCGAGTGCGTCTTCAAAGTCTTTTGTGATGATTTTAAAATTCACGCTCATTTGTCAATTGGTTTTAGGGTTATTTCAACTTGTCCGCGCTTTACGCGAACAGATACCCAATGTATGCGAAATAGCCTTCCGTTGTATTCGACAACTTCGCCTATGTGGGGATATTCGCCGTCAAGTTCCGATTCCAAGAACTTCATATTAAAAGTGGAATCGGGAACAAACCCGCCAGCCTCCAATTCGACCGCCTCTTGCCCCTCGGCTATAATCGCATTCATAACGCGCCCGCGCCAAACAACAGGCTGCGAAAACGAAGAAAAGATTTCCACCAACGCCGACTTAATTTCACTAAAAAAGCCCATACGAATATGGGCTTTGTCAAAAACTAAGTTGAGATCCTATTTAATTGAGATAATATTTCGTTTATTAATTCATCTTGCACATGTCTTTTTGTCCTTGCCTCTTTCAAATTTGATATATAAGTATCCTTATTATTAGGACAATGAAGAACTAAAACAATAGATAGGAAAAGGAGCATCATGATATTTGAATACCAAGCTTCAGGATTTCTATTGTAAGCATAAGGAAATAATGTTTTTTCAAGAATCTTTTTATACTTGTCTTTTAAATTTGGTAGCAGTGTTACGTTTTCTTCTATAGCTTTGATAATAACATTTGCCAATAATATTGAATGTTCATTGATATGGTAGAGGTCTTCCTCAAAAATTGAATTGTATAACCAAGCAAACAATTCTTTTTTTAGTTCTGAATCTTCAAGCCTATCTAGCAATAAGCATATTGTCGTTCTATTAAAAAAAGTAATTCTAAATCCTCGAAATGAATTTCCTGTCAGATACGTTAAAAGACCCGACTGGGAAATTTTGTCAATTAAGGGCACGAGTTTCTCGTACTTGGAATCAAAGTCTTTTTCTCCATAAAAAATTGGGTGATGAAACAAAAGTATAAATAACGATAAGAATAACTGGTCTTTCTTTGAAAAACTCGACTTAAATATATTTTCAAATGAGCTTGAATCCTTATATTTCGAAAAAAAATGGAAGCATCTTATATATGGATTCTCTGAACGGGAATATATATTATCGTCCAAAAAGAAAAATGTTCCATTGCATAGTAACTCATCTAACAATGCATATTTTAAATCATTTCTGCATGAAGTTTTTAGCCAAGAATCAAATTCTTTTGATTTTGTAAGTAATAATTTTAGAAGTAAATGTTTTACTCCGTATAAACCATTGATACATTTGAATAAGTGGTATGTTGTAGCCGACCAAATATCTTCAATTAGATTACCATCAAACTCTGAAGATAAAATCCTTTTGTAAAAACTGATGTTTGGAGATGATTCTTTTATATAATCATAAATTTGCGGGAATGAATCTAATTGCGAAACGATATTTTTATGATTAATGCCAATATAACTCATAACCGCTTCATCCAATTCTTTAGTTTTATCACAAGACACATACGCAAATATTGATGAGATTGCGACTATGTCTCCTATCTGTATTTTCCCAGTTCTAATAAATTTTATAACGACCTGAATATCTTCTTCGCCATAAGAAGTATTTCGGGAAACATCCTTTCCCAAAATATTAGAAAGTCTGTCAATAAAAATTTTTGTCTTCACGTTTTTGGATATACTTGATTTATACTATTTGTCTTGCTGATAATTTCCTCAAGATACTTTTGAACGCTTATCTTTTCACGATCTCCAAATTCAAGTACCGAGAAGTTATATTTTACCAGTAGATTATTTAAACTATTGGAAATGGAAAGAATTGTATAATTATCTTTATTCTTAATATAAACAAATCGGTCATGAATTACTTCCTCTTTCAAATTGAACCAGATAAGCCTTGAAGCCGGAAGTCCTAACTCAGAAATCTTTTCTATAGCATTAATCGCTTTGGTTATGAGAGTTTCAATATCTGTATTATTTGGATTTTCCTCATCAGGATCAAAGTTTTTCCAAGCAGAAATGAGTGTGATTTTGGCTGTGCTTTTGTTTATACCACAAATAGGAAGAAGCGAAGATATCGTTATAAATGGATCTATGAAATATATTTCAGAATGTTCATCATCGATAAACGTATTTATATATGCAATGACATCATTTAACGAGTTTTTCGATTTTGTGAAAAACTTTTGCTTTGTTGGAGAATCACAATCTTCCTTTATGAGACTGTGCATAGTCTGAATTCTATATGATTGTTCAATGTCGGAAGCTTTCCTAGGCGCATCAACTTTTATTAGGGATGTTCTTACCGGAGTAACAGAAATACTTCTTGATTTATCTGTGATTTTTACTGTACTTTCGAGGACATGCATTCCTACCGATATCTGCTTTATTAAGCCAATATACTCGTGATGCAAAAGATTCCCGTCTTTATCAAAAACCCAATACTCAAAATCATCTAACTCACACTGTGGGAGGTAACAAGTTTTTTCACCTTCATTTAGGATAAACATTTTATCAAGGATAATTTCTTTGTTTTTATAAATGATAACATGCAACGAAATTTGGGCGTCATAATTACTTCTTTCAAATGTTAGTACTTTTTCTTTTATTCTTAAATCAAAAGGTTGTTCTGATTCAACCCATTCGGGAAGATTGAGAGCCATTTCATAGCATCCAAAACTTCTTGAATACCCCTCAGAGAATTTTAGATTTGTGTTTTTCTGTAATATTTTTAGTATATTAATAATAGTATTTTTTTCAGAAGGATCTTTTATTAAAGGTATTATTTGATCAACGTAATAAGTTGATAATTCGATTGTCGTAGAAACCGGCGATTCAGGTACAGTATAGTCAAAATGTTTAGGATTTCGTATTGTCTTTCTAAAAAAATTAAACGCTAAATCGCAAGACAATTTTGAATTAATAGAAGATAATTTTATTTTATTGTCAGCTATAATATCTGAACTATTGCAGTCATTGACACTTTTGAACAAATAAATTTTTTTTGTACCTAACAAATCACTTTGAATTTTCCCTATTTCCTCTGCGGATAGATTTATAGACTTGTTAAACCGTGTGAATAGCGACAGCCCATACAAGAACAATTCCGTCGGATTTTTATCATTGCCCAAGAAATACAACCAAGAAACTACCATAACTAAACCTTATGTACCAATATTTGTATCAGGTTTTTCTATCCATAGCAATAAAAAAGAGAGCTTCCTTGCGAAAGCTCTCCGAATGGAATCGTATTCAAAATTCTACGCCGAACCTTTTATCAGGCCTTTTTCAACGAGGGCTTCGCGCAGTTCGTTTACGAGGGCTACAATCTGCGCGGTTGTCGCGTTTTCGGCAAGTTTTGCCTGTGCGGCGTTTTTGCGCTGAACGGTAGGCGTCACCCCGAAAAAGCCCAGTTTTTGAACTGTCCCGTCCGCGCCGTCGTCGCAAATTTGTAAACCGCCAGCGTGAGTATGTTCGGGTCTGATTCTTAAAATGTCGTTTTCTCTCATTTTCTACTCCTTCGATGTTTTTGAAGTTTTGGGAACTTTTGATTCTTTTGGTACTTTGCGCTGCTTAATCTTGCCCATAGAACGACTCCAAACCTCGACTTCGGTATAGCCGCCTTTCAGGGTTTTGAAAATTTCGCGCTGCTTGGCATAGGGAACATCGGGCGTTGCCAAAATTTCCGACGTTCCGTTTGCCTTGTATGCCACTGTTATAAACGAGTTCATTATTCCGAAACTATGCGCTTTAATGCTTTGCTTTCGCCGACTCCAAAGCCGTAATTGCACTCGATGATTTCCTTTGAAGCGTCGGTGTCGGCGTCGCCCCAAGCTCGGTATTCAAGCGTAAGACCAGTCTGCGGGTCGGTGTAAGTCGTGTATGTAGAAAGCTGCTTCATAACGTTTGCGGTGGGCTGAATCGGCGCAAGGGCAACCATTATCGCTGAGGGATACACCACAAATCCCTGCAACTTTTCGTTGTTGTGCGGAAGCCTGTTGAACTTGGAAAAGCTAAATCCCAAAAGGTTAGGCAGCTCGCCCAATGCGGAAAAACCGAAGTTTGCAAGCCCGCCCGAAGTTTTGATGTCCTTTTTGATGTTTGCCATATAGGAAGACTTCAAAAGCATTCCGCGCGGAGAGTCGGGCCATTCAAGCTCGTCAATCTTAGTTTCAAGGTCTATGATATCGTCGGTGTCGAAGTCGGTCGCGTTTCTTGTGAGAATCGCCTCGCCGAAATTCGCCTTGGTGATTACCGACAAGATGTCGAGCAATACGTCTTCGGCAAGCTTCGCACCTTTGAGTCTGCCCAATGTTACGGGGTCGAAATACGGCTGGCGCGCCTTTTCCTCGGAAGTGTATGTAAGCGACTGGTATTTGCGCCTGTCTACCGTGATTTTGCGCGACTGCATATCGCCCTTGTCGAACTTATACGTTCCGTCAAAATCCTTGCTCGCGCTCGTGGCAAGCGGGATATAGGGAATGTCAATTTCGTTGTTGCCCTCAAGCGGAACGTTGCGAAGAACCGTTGAAAACAAGCCGAGCGGAATGAGCTTGTGTTTGAACTCCTCCATCGCCGATTTAAGGATTAGCGAGCGTCTTAATGCTGCGGGAATTGAGTTCACTTAGCACGCTCCTTTCATTGCAGACATAATTCGGTCATAGTTTTCTTCGATTAGCTTCGCCTTTTCGATTCCGTGGGCGGCGTCAATGCGCTTTGCGAGGTCTTCAAGACTTTCCGAACTATCGCTATTAGAAGCGTCAGCAATCGGTGAAACTCCGCTTTGAGCCGCAACTTTTGCGACTTTTGCCGAAACCTCTTTGTCGATGTCTCGGCGCTTTGCTTCAAGCGCGACGAGCTTTTCGTTTGCCGAATTGTGCGCCGACTTTTCGGCGGACAGTTCGTTTTCGAGTTCGCAGATTCGCGCCTTTGCCGCTTCCAAATCCGAAGCAAGATTCGTATTTTCCGCCGAAAGCGTCTCGATTTTCGCGATGGCGTCGGCAAGTATTTTTTGTTTAGATTCGTCCATACTTCTTAGCAGGTTGTCAAAATTTTGAGTTTGTTGTAAGCGGTATTTTCGTCGCAGATTTCGTCTACAAGTCCGCGTTTTAATGCTTCAATACCTACAAACGCCTGTCCGCGCATATCGTCGTTTGCAATTTGCCTATTTGCCAAAACGTGTGATTTGAATAGCTCGAAATACTCCTGCGTTTCGGCTTGCAAAGCGGCGCGTTCGTCTTCGTTCTGGCTCGGCGGATAGCCTGCGGTTTTGAGCGTTCCCTCGCGGTTTGTAATGTAGTCGGGCTTTATCCCGAGCGACTGCCAAAGTCCCGAAACGTCCATTAGCGGAAGAATTGTTCCGATACTGCCAACGGTTGAATCTGCCGAAGCGCAGATGTAGGAGGCTCCCGAAGCTATCGCGTATGCCGCCGAGCAGCACATTCCGTCGGTGTAGGCGAATACGGGCTTTGGACATTGCGAAACGGCTTTTGCCACTTTGTCGTTCCCGCAGGCGTGTCCGCCGCCCGAATCTATTTTCAGGAAAATCGACTTCGCCTTTTCGGAAGCGGTTTCAATGTCGCGCAGAATTTCCGCGTAGTCCGTTCCGCCGTAGCCTGCTACAAAATACGGGGCTTCCTTGTTAAAAAGCGTTCCGTGGATTGAAATATACGCTATGCCGTTTTCGTCTATTGAAATCGGGCTTCGCTGCGGGACGAATTGCGAAAATTTCTCCCGCCAAGAAGAAAGAGAATTCCCGTCCGAAGTCTCAGCAAGCGTTCTAAGCGAAAGCGCAAGGAACGTTCCTGCGTGGATATTCCACGGTCTGCAAATGCCGTTTAGAAAGATGTTATTTGTCATCTGATTTTTCGATTACTTGTGTGCCGTTTACCTTGTAGAGCATATAAAGCGGAATCGGCTCGCTGTCGGGGATTCCCGCCAAACGCATAATGAAACGGGCGTTGTCGGCGCGCGTGCGCATTTCGTCCTCGAAATCCTGCCCGCATTCGGCGAAGCTTTCTTCGAGTGTTTTCAAGCCCATTTCTACGTTTGCGCGGTTTTGTTGTTCTTCGCGCCCCGCGTCGACTGTGAGTTTGCGCGGGTGGGTCCAAGAGCAATACCACCACCAATTTTGAACGGGTAAAGTTCCTCTGTCGATTGCCCAGCCGATTACAAAGAACCATACGGCGTCGTTGAAGCGTTCGTCTATGATTTGCGCGATGTCGTCGATGTATCGTTGTGTTTTTGAGGCTATGAGCCTTACCGAAGCTCCGCCGATTTTCGATGGGTCTATGACGAATTCGTAGGGGAGAACGCCGAGCGAGCCGCTTCTGTCAAGCTCCGTCAAAAAGCCCGAAAACGTGGGAGACGGAATATTGCTTTCGTGAACGTCTATGCTTTCGTCGGGGTCGATTCGGATATTTTTGCCGCCCAAGATTCGGTTTAGCGTTGCCGTAGACGTGCCATCGGGGCGGTTGCCTACGTCAACTTTATAGTCTCCGTCGAGCGTCATTCCCTGACCGCCTTTCAGGATATGGACGATGTCGGAAATCGCCTTCACCTTCTTCTTTTCGAGAGCAAGAATTTCCTTGCGGTCGATTACGTCGTTAATCGAGTGTTGGATTTGCGGGTAAGCCCGCGCCTGCGAAACGCGTTCTGGGTCGAAGATATGCAAAACCGCGTTTGCGGGAACTTTTGTCGTTTGCGAATTATCGCCTACAACGAAGTAGTAATTTTTAACGCGCCCGAATTTGTCGAACTCCATTCCGTCAACAATGCGCCCGCTATCAGAAAAGCTTGGCGACATCAGGCGGTGGCTTTCGATTAGCTGGATTTTGGGAATGCCGAAGCTGTCGAACGTTTTTATTACGAAGATTTCGCCGTCGACGATGAGAGAACGAAGAATCATCGACTGGCATTCTCTCCACGAAAAGCGGTTTGTGATGTCGCAATGTCTGCTCCACTTGAAGAAGAAATCCTCCGCCTGTTTATTCCAAGAGTGGTTGTCGGATTTCGCGTTCGGATAAATGCCTTTGCCGATTCCGTAGACTTTCAAATCGCGCAGAATTCCGCGAATGTGCCCCGAATTCTTTTCAAGGTATCTGGCTTTGCGGACGAGTTCGCTTCTTGTGTATGAGGGCAGTTCCGCGCTCGCGTCCGTAGGGTTCAGCGTGTTTGGGTTGCCGCGCGAAAGCGAAACTTTTGCCGACTCGAACGCGTGCCCGATTCCGTAGAACATATTGGCGATTTTCCTCCGTAGCGTCATTGGATAACTCCTCCGACTACGCCGCTTAGGGAAATTCGGCGGTTTGTTTTGGGGTATTTTTCGGGAGCGAGAAGCTCCAACGCGTCCATTATGCCGTTGAACTTTTTCTCGATTTCCGAAAGTGCAATGCGCGAATACGAGCTTCCGCTATCGGAAGCCGATTGAAGATACTTTTCCCTTTCGGCTTTTATCCGAACAAGCAAAGCCTCAAGCTCCGCCACTGTATACCCGCGTGTGTAAATGTAATTGGACATACACACTCGGCGGGTGTCAAAAAAATTGCTATTCCAATTTTTGTGCATTCCCCACAATCTTCAACATCAACGCCCCTGCGCAGTTCATAGCTTCGCAGTCGAGGTAGTGATTGGGGCGGTTGCCGATTTGCTCCCATATCCACGAGTTGCCCTTTTTTATGCGGTGTTCGGACTCCATTTGCTTTAAATAGTCTTCGGAAATATCCGTCGGGACTTCCCAAGTTGCGCCGTCGGCTGGATTCTGATTTCGCCTGATTCTCGCCAACGTGTCTTTCACGTTGAGGTTGCTCCAAAAGTGCATACGGCACTTAACGTAGCGCGAAATAAATATGTGCTTTACTGGCGAGTAAAATCGCAAAACCGTCTTGCCGTTCGGAAGTCTGTGGAAGAAGTTCGCTCTGTTGTCGCCCATAAGCGCAATCCAATTCCGCTCTCCGCAATGCTTGTAGACCTCGAAAGAATTATATCCTGCGTCTACAAACACAAGGTTGTCCAAAATTCTAAAACGCTTCTGGATTTCCTCAATGTCTTCCCACGTCAGCACCTTTTCGTGCCATAGAAGACGGCTCGAACCGCTTATGCTCCAAGCGCGGACAACCAAGTAAAAACAGTTCATCTGAACGTCAACCGACATTATACGAAGCGGCGCGATAACCTCGTTTTCAGCAAAAGGCGGCGCGATGATTTCGCCAAGCTTGTTGAATCCCGCTTCCTCGTCCCAAACATCGCCCGAGTTGTAGCTGCCAGAGGCGATTTCAAGACGGTAGTCTTCGGCAAATTCCCTCCAAGCAAGCGCGAGACGTTTCTGGTAGAATTGTTGAAGCAAAGAGCTGTCGCCCTTTCTTGCGGCAATTTTAGCGCGAAGGTAAAGCTCGGCAAGCTTGCCCCAACTCATCGAAGCGAGCGCATTCCAATGGAAGCCCACGTTTTCTTTTGAAGCATTCGGATTGAGCGCGATAAACTTTCCGTCCTTATTGAGAATGCGCCTCATTCTGTCGGAATCCTCAAAATATTCGCCACATTCGGGGCATTTCAAGGCGGTTGAATGATTGATTTTTGAAAAGTCGTATTCGCCGTTTTCGTCTTTGCAGTCATCGTCCCACTCGACATTTTCCCACTTGTAGGGAATGTATTTGCCGCATTTGGGGCACTTGTAGTGCCATTCGCGCATATCGGTTGTTTCAAACTTGCGATGGGTATCGTCGTTTTCCTCTCCACCCTGACTCATAAACACGCATTTGCCGAGCCACCCGAAAGCCGTAGTTCGCGCCTCCGCTTCCGCCATATGTCCGACTGGCCATCGCCAAGTTTCGTCCCCAAACAGCCAACGTATGGAACGCCGTTGAAGATTCGTCTTGTTATACGCGCCCAACAACCAAAGCGTCATTCCGTTTGAAAAGTGGATTGTGCAGTTGCGCTGTTTATTTTTGTTCTTGGGAAATAGCTTTTTTACTGGCTCGCAACTTTCAAAGAGTTTTTGCAGGCGGCTTTCGGATTCGTCTTTTGCGTCTTCGTCCGTCTGGTCGAGCCAAAGGCAAGGTCCTGGAAGGTTGGCGATTATGTAGCAAAGCGTAAGCTCGGGACTTGTAGTCTTCGAGCTTTGGACGGCGGCGATAATCGAGACGAGGCGGATTTTCGGGTCAACGATTGCCTCCATAACTTCGCGTATCCACGGCGAATTTTCGCTCCTGAAAGGGCCAGGAAGCGGTGAATACGGAATGTTTTTAATATGGTCTTCGCACCAACGCCAAGGTTCGCGTCTGTCTGCGGGAGTCCAAGCGTCTTTAAGAATATCCCGAAGAAGCTTCATTTCGTAAGCAGCCAGCCACAGAACTGCGATTCTTTGAAGACTATTTCCGAATTGAACCCGATAGCGCGGAATTCCTCCTCATTGTCGGCAATAGTTTTCGGATACATACAGCCGCGCAGGGCTTTTGCCTTGTTGATGATTTGCTCTGACGAAAAGCCGTTTTTTGCCTTCATCTCCCAATAAAGCTGTTGCAAAATGTCCTGCATTTGCGAAGTAGAGCCGAGAACTTTTTCAACGACGAACATTCCGCCACAATTTTCGAGGCTGTGGAATGTGCGCTTTAACAGCGTGTTTCGCGCGTCTGGGCGCAGAAATTGCAAAGTATAAAGCGAAACTGCGTAGGAAAAATTGGGGAGAACAAACGGCTTTTCGAGGTCGGCAAAAGTGATGTCTACACCTTTTGTTTTCGCCTGATTTATCATCGCCTGCGAATTGTCGTAGCCGATTAGGTTGAGCGTTTTTGAGTGGCGGCGTTTTATTCTGCGCAGGGTTTCGCCTGTGGAAGCCCCGAAGTCTACAACCGTTGAATCGGGGTATGTGAACCAATCGGAAAATGTCTCCGCCAAATCCTGAACGTGAACGTAATTGGGCACGCTCTTTCTGACGTGCTTGTCGAATTCGGGCGCGACGTGCTCGTCAAATACCCAGTTGCTCTGCCGCGAAATAATCCTGTCGTCCGTATGCAATTCCATACAAGACGACAAGGTGTCAAAAAAACTAATTATCATCAGATTGCCATTTTAAAGGCTTCCGCATTTAAAGACTTAATATCATAACAAGCGTACATCTCCCTTGTTTTTGGATTACTTTCTATCCCGAAGAAATCAGCTCCATTTCTGCCGTGTTTCGGGAAAATGTAGCGCAAGAGCAAATCTTCCTTGATTTCTGGCGGTGTGGCAGAAATTTCAGCAAAATACGATTCCTTAGGTTGCCAATTTGTCTGGGAGAAAATCCTCGCAAGCGTTTGTTCTTTGTATCGAATAGGACGCGCCGTAATAAGAATTGCGTATTTATCCCGCAGAAAGTCCACAAGCCATTGGCGGTACGTTTCCTGCTCAATTTGCCTTGAAAACGGCGTAATGCGTGGTTCTCCCCATTTAGGAGAATTGCCCACAAGTGTATAGTTCAAATCAACCAAGTATTTCATAGCGATGCTTGAATGCCGAAATTGCCTCATCTATCAATCCCATACGAGAGCCGTCGGGATAAGGCAGATTAAATTCAAATCTCAACGCTTCTTCGAGGCGTTCCCAAGGAATGCGCCTTACATTTTCGCACTTGGCGTTGACGTTGCCCGTCATTTCGGAAATTTGCACATTCCTAAAAAACGGCGAAAATAGCTCATAGAATTCTTTTTTTGTATGGTACTTTTGAACTTTCGGCTTGTCCTGAAAATCGCCAATACGAACTCCCGATTCGTATTCAAGCCGAAATGCGATATTTCCCGCGTTTGACTCATTATGAAAAGCCTTGCCGTTTACCTGCCTATAACCTGTCTCCGATGTTGATGATGCGCAGGCGTAAAGCTTTGTGAATGGACGGCACAACGCGGCACAAATGCAAACTATATGTTCTCTATCCTTTGCGAAAGGAACGGAGTTTAACACGCTTGAAATAAACACGCTTGTAAATTCCTTGCCGTTTGCGACGGCTTTCAGGAAATCTCTCGATATTGCCAAAGACTTTTCTTTGTCAATCTCCGAAACGCTGATGTGGTACGGCTCGAAAGGAACGCAGTCAAACCCTGCGGTCTTAAGAATGTTCGTCTCAGTAAGGTGTCCCGCGCCGAAATCGAGAATGGAGTTGCCGTGCTCTTTACGCCATTTCGCCTGTTGCGACTTGTCGAAAATATCAAAATTATGGCAGGGTTTATTCCCGTGGACGGCGAATACAAAGCCGTGCCCCAACTCTTCGCGAACTCTGCGAGCGCGTCGGAACGAATTATAGCGAAGCAAATCGGCGTAGCGCGTGTGAATGTCGAACTCCATCGTAAGCAGGTTCATCATAGCGTCCGCAAATTTCGCCTCTTCCTCGGAAATATACACAACATCGCAAGTATCCGCCTTGAGTTCGGCGAGCATTTCCAAACGCCCGATTCCGTTTATAACTTTACCGTCGGGCGTGCAGACAATCGGCATAATAATTCCAGCCTTGCGGAGGGTTCTGGCAATACTCTTTGCATATTGAATCCATCGCCCAGAATTTATTCTACAAAGCTTTGCAACCGATACCTTCGCAGGGTAGGCGCACCTGAAAAAGTCTCTACTCTCCAACTCCTTGTCTTGAATATTTTTTGCGAGTTCCGAAAGATTTATAGTTTCCAGTATGCGCTTAGCCTTTAAAGGTGTTTGGCAAATATCTCCGTCATTTGTAGCCCGATTAAATACGATGTTCAAAGCCTTGCGCTTTTGTAATTCCATTGCGGGAATTCTAAAGACGGGCACATTCTTTAATCCCATTCGAGTTGCTACAAAATGCCTCTGGTGCCCTGAGAGAATTTCTCCGTTTGCGTCGGCGTAGATAGGAGCTATAAATCCCAGCTTCCTAAGTGAAAGTTCTATTAAATCGAGACGCTTTGGATCCGCCGTTCTCGGATTGTAGGTTGACGGATTTACCGCCGAAAGTGGCTCAATTTTTATCATATCGCAAGCCTCCTGCGGATTTCGGCTACGACAGCTTCCTTATCAAATCCCACGTCTTGCTTTAGTTTGTCAATCCAAACGCCAAAATCGTCCTGACTTATTCGAAAACGATAGTTCCCCGCCTGAATTGTGACTTCCGACTGGGTAAGTTCCTTTTCGACTTCGTCTTCAAAATCGGGAGTCTTTTCGCCAAGAAGAGCGTCCAAATCGGCGGGTTCAAAACCCGCCAAAATTGTATCGAAGCTCGTTTCCTTGAAGCCGTCTACAATATCTTGAAGCCCGTTTAAGTCGAGCGACGAAAGTTCCGCCAAGCGGTTGTCGCCGACTAATACGGCAAGTTCATTGTCTTCGGAAGAAAAATTCTGAAATTCCACAGGAACGATTGAAACGCCCAATTCTTTCGCGGCTTCAAGTCTGCCGTGCCCAGCCACAATATAGCCCGAAAGCTTTGAAACCACAATCGGGTGCCGCCAGCCGTGGTAGCGGATATTTTGCGCCAAAATCTTTATCTGGTTTTGCGGGTGGGTATTGGGATTTTTCGGGTGGGGAATGAGTTCGTCAATCTTTACGAGTTTGTCGTAGGCGCACCAAACTTCAATTCCGTCCGCCAAAATGCGTGCTTTGTCTTCTGCCATACATAACGGCGGAAGTGTCAAATTTAGAGCGATATTTTAACGCCGTTTTCGTCGATGGCGGGAGCGGACACAATTCCGTAGTTTGAATATACCGCGCGGGTTTTGGGGTTACTCTCTATTCCGAAAAGTTCGTTGGGTTTAAATCTTGTCAAAATATATTTTCGCAAGAGATGTTCCTTTTTTAGATGAGGGAACGTTTTTATTTCCGCGAAATACGCTTCCCGAGGCTGCCAATTTGTGAGAGCCAAAATCCGTTCGAGCGTCATTTGTTTGTATTTTACGGGGCGCGCCGTTATCAGAATTACATAGCTATCCCGCAAGATTTCAACGAGCCACTGGCAGTATGTTTCCCTTTCTACCTGAAGCTCGAACGGTCGGATTCTCGGCGCGTTTTTCTCGCGGTCTACAAGCGTCTGGTTTAGGTCGAGAAGGTATTTCATAAATCCCCCAATCGTCTTTTTACCGTCGAACGAGTCGGTTTGTGTGGATTATAGCGCATATCTTTAACATTCGCGTAGACTTGCGGAGGCTGTTTCGGTGGGCTTTGAACCGTTTTGTGCTTTAAAATATCTCCCTCGGGCAGAGGTCTTTTATTCAGAATTGAATCGATAATTTCCCGAAGAACGTCTATCGGGAATTCAGTGATGGTATATTTGAGCCCGTAGAGGTTCTTTTTACCGACTTTTTCGCGCAAGAGTCGGTATGCGACATTTCGGCTCGAGCATTGGAATCGCCCCTCATAGCGGACTTTTTCGCCGTCGGTGCAAAGTATGTGGAAAAATCTATCTGACGGCATATTCAGAGTTCTTTCTGATTCTCGAATTCCACACTTTCATAGCCGTTTCTATCGAGCTATACGCTTTCCCGAATTCCCGTTCGGAATCGGTATCCCTCAAAACCTGTTCGACAAATTTTTTCTCTCCGACTTTCTCGATGAATTGCCCAGTGAACGGTTCGGATTTCATCTTCTCGATGAGTTGTGCTATCCATCGGGATTTTCTTGTGCTGATGTTAAGACTCTTCCAATCATTGTCGGAGGTGGGGTCGTCAATCTTGATGTTTTCTTCGGGAGTTTTTTTTATTTTCGGATCGCCGTCATTGTCGGAAATATCGACAGTCCTACTGCGGACAATCACAACTTCTTTTCCGTCGCTTGCCTTTGCGGTTAATATCTTTTCATCTTGAGATTTCTCGGGTTTGAATATTTCCTCAATATCGAGCTTTTTTACTTTCAGGATATTGTTCGGTCTATCGCTTCCTAATTGCCCGCTTTTCGTGAGTCGATGTAGAACCATCTGTTCTTCCGTTTCTTCGATTATCGCCCAATATCCGATTGCCTTTGCGGGGAATTTATAGCGTTTAGCCTGTTCTTCGGTGATTGTCATTGTATCGTATTGATTCATATATCTTACCTTTGTTCTTATTGGTCTATGTTGTTAATAATAACATAGTTGGATAATGTCTGCAACATTTTTCTTAGGTTTTTTATCGTAAAAACGCCAAATAAAACCGTTGCGAATTGTCATAAAATATGGTATAATAACAAGATGAACAACCGACAAAAGAGAAAGGCAAGATACTATGAACCAAAAATTTGAACTCGGGCAGATTGTGGCAACAACTGCACTTTTTAACTACTGCAAAGAAAAGAGGTTTTTACTACTTCCGTATCTATTGCGCCACGCGAATTGCGATTGGGGTTCGGTATGCGAAGAAGATAAAAAAGAGAACGACGAATCCCTAAAAAACGGGTGTAGGCTTCTAAGTCAATACGAGCTTCCCGACAAAACGAAAATTTGGATAATCACCGAAGCCGACAGAAGCTCAACTACAATGTTGTTTCCTGAAGACTACTAAGATTCTTCAATATCGACAGGCTCTTTGATTGATTCCGCTGCAACGGAAAGCGCGGAATATGTCTCGTCCAAGACCTCCTGCATTTTCTCGCGAATCTGGATTGCGTCGAGAGTGGTTAATATCGGCGGAAGCTCGTTTAAAAATCGGCTTTCGAGAATGTTTCTGATTTGCCCGATGTGCATTGTCCAAACTTCGCGGACTTTTTCAATCGGCACATAAGTGCCTTCCATAACTTTCAGCTTAATTTCCGCCTGCTTTACCTCCGCAAGCAGTTTGCGCGACTTTAAAACCTCGTCTTCGGGAGTATCGACTTCTTTCAATCCGTTCTTCTTGATGAACTGCCTCCATTTGGAAATATCCTTCCGCCCGTCGGGCTTGCTTTTGGGAGAACCTTTCATCTTGCGCCAACGGTCTATTGTTTTACGGTTAACGCCGAGAATATCGGCTAATTCCACAATAGTTTTTGCATAACGAACGGACTTCTCTTTTTCGCCGTATTCGCTTTCAATCAGCGCGCGTTCCGAATTTGTCAACGTTTTGCCAGAAGCGACTTTTTTTACGATATTTTCAAGGTCTTTGCTTAAAATTCTTTGTCCGATGTTTTCTTCCATACAAAAGACGAATCTGTAAAAAAATGGGACATTTTCCGCGAATGTCCCAATGATTTCCCGCTATAAAAAACGCCCGAAGTCCGCCATATTACTGTATTTTCGAGCGTCTCGATTCAAAAAGTATGGGACATTTGAAAAATACCTGTCGTAAGAAGAAAGCGGTCTGCCGAACGTCCCTGCCGTATGTTGTTGTGTAATAGATTCCTTTGATACCCCCTCTGGATAATGAGTGCAGGGGGCGGAATTGAACCGCCAATCTTCGGGTTATGAGCCCGATGTCTTACCGTTAGACCACCCTGCAAAAGCATTATTTGCCAGATCCGTCCTGTAGATCGAGAAGTTCGTTGTAGATTTCAACCCACGGACGGAGTTCGTTTATCAGAAGCCCGCGGACATTCGGCTGCCAATTTTCAATCGGGTCGTGCTCAGTGCGCTTTTTATACCAAAGGACAAGGGCGTCAATATGGCGCGTAAACGTGATTGTAGCCTCGGATACACCCGCGTTTGCATCGGGCTTCTTCGGCTCTGGGATTACTCCCGCCGCAATGTAGGCTTGCGTTAACGTCTTGGGCGAACCGTCGAGGAGCTTTGAAACGTTTTCGGAAGAAACAATCGGCAAATCCGAATCCGCATTCGTTTTTGAAGAGTCTTCAAGCTCGCAGATCTTGCGGGAGAGGCGCATATACTTTTGCGCGGTTCTCTCGGAAATGTTCGGGCAATTTTCTTTGAGCCAACCAAGCCACGCGCCGTGCCCGACGGATTTCTTTTGGTTATTCAAAAGCTTGCCGCACTCGACGGCAAAAGATATTGCCTGCGAGGCTGTATCCTTTGCCTGTTTCGAGAACAGTTCGGCTTGTGTGTAAAGTTCGTTGATTTTTGAAGCGATTGAAAGTTGCGTCTGCATACCATTAGCGGCGTGTCAAATTTTTCAACCGCGCATTGCGGTATGCCCGACACGCTTTCTCGCTACGCATAAACGACGACGGCGATAGCCCCAAAAGCTTTTGCCACGATTTTACACGAACCGAGAACGCCGCCTTCGTAATGCCGTATTGCGCGGCTATGGCGGTTTCCGTTCTGCCTTCGAGACTTGCCATACCAAGCGCGAATACGAGCGCATCGCGGTCGATGTTGGCACTCCGCGCAGTCTTGTGGGCTTGTAGTCTGGCAAACACCCACGAAAGCAACTGCGCTCCGTAGACTTTCGCCCGCTCTTCGACGAGATTTTCGATTTCGGCGTAGGCTTCGCGCTCGTCGAATTGGTCGTAGTCGAATTCTTCGCCCATTTTGGCGAAGGCTATGTCCGAGTCGGGCGTATTCAACTTGAAGTCGTCGAGCGGTTTGTCCAAACCTTGGGCTTTAAGCTTGGCGCGTTGCTTGTCCGAAAGGCTGTCAACCCACGCGCGATATTGGTCCTCGTAGCGGCTCATATGGCACCTCCTTTCGGGTAGTGTGAACGGCGGGGTGAAAATGACTCCGAGTCGCGCCCGCCACCTCTGGTGAATGGTGAACGAGAACGTATATATCTAAAGATATATATAACGTTCACTTTCACCAGTTCACTATCAGGGTGGCGGGTTGGTGAAAGTGAATAACCGCGATTCACCGATTCACATTCACCAGTGAAGGTGAACAGTTTTTTGTTAAATTCACCGCGTTCACCGTCGGGATATTCCGCGAAAATTGCAATCATTGCATGTCTCCTTTCAAAGTTGTATCATTCGTATTTGCAGGGATATAAAGCCTGCCTTGCCATTTGTTTGTAGATTCGTCGAAAACTATCATCGCGCGCTTTGCCAAATTCACTACCTTGGCGACGTTCGCCGAGTCACAGGGCATTGCGTGGCTGGCAAGCTCGCGGGCGATGAAATCAAGCAACTCCTCTTTGCTCATAGGCGCAAGAGTCTCCAATTTCATAAAATCGTATTTCGACGGACGGCGGGAATCGCCTTTCTGCGTCTTTACGGTTTTTGCGGGAGCTTGGCACTCTTCCCAGAAAACGCCGTCGGTCGCGTGCCTTAGAAATGTCGTTGTCTTCGTGCCCGACAACAACCCGCGCTTTGTGTGGACGAATTCGTATACGTTTTCGTCCTCGCGGTTTTCCTGAATTACAGATACGGCGCGCGCCCAGTTGGTAAGCTCGGAAGAACCGATGCCGAGATACGACAGACTCGAGCCTTTGCCGGTGGCTTTAACGTCTTTTGGGGGCTTTCCCGTGTGGTGGATAATAACGACGCCGACCGAGTATTTGCATATCAGGGGATTTAGCTTGTTTCGCAGAAATTCCGAGCAAACCTCCTGCCTGCTGATGTCTCCGCCGATGTATGAAAGCAGCGGGTCGATAAACACAATGTCGGGGCGCAAACGCCCGCAGGCATCGTCGAACAATTCCAAGAACTTGTCGCCGCTCGAACTTTCCTCCGAAATAAAATTCAGATTTTTGTCGATTAGGGAATTCTCGTAGGGCGAAAAATCCGCCTTTTTGATGACCGAATGAAACGGTCTCGACAAGTCTATCGAATTGTTTTCCGCCTGAATGAACAAAACCTTTGAAGGCTTTTGAACTGGAATGCCGAAGACGCTTTTGCCTACCGCAAAATGCAACGCCATCTGCATTGCCATAACGGACTTTCCGATGCCCGACTGCGCGACAATCAGCCACGAGCCGTTTCTGCAAAGGAAGCGGTTTCCGAGAATGTTGTCCGACATATCGTTCGGGTCAATCGCGCGCAACTCGCCGGCTGGAACAATCGTGTATTTGGGAATGTTCAACGCTTTTTGCCAATCTGCGAACGACTTCGTGCCGACGTTTGTCGCAATCAGCCTTTGTCGGTTGCCGTTTCTTGTTACGGCGGCAATTCGCGAAAGCCTACTCGGGTTCTTGCAAGCCGTGTCGACTGGGAATCCGTGCTTTTCGAGAAACGAGTGAAGTTCGCCAACCCGCTCTCGGTAGAGCTTTTCGTCTTTTCCCGCGTCGATTTTGACAATGGCGTGGACGCTCTTTCCTCCCGAATCGACAATCGCCGAACACGGCAGGTTAAGCTCCCTTATTTTCCGCACCTGCTCGCTTTTGGGCAAAGTATCGGATTCAATCAAACAGTGGCGAAATTCCGCCACATCGGAATTTTTGCACCCTTCGCCCGACATCGGATTTATGCGCGCCCAAGCTCCCGCCTTGGCATTCCAATCTCCGAGGATAAAGCCCAAGTCGTCGTATGTGTCACAAGCTTTTATAAGTTCGTCAAACGGCTTGTTTACGCCCTTGCCGCAGGGTAGAAACTTGCCGTCTTTTTCAAAGGAACTTACGACAAAGTTTACAATATCGCCTGATTTGAAAAGAGCCGACAAGTATTCTTTAAGCTCCGTATTCGGGACTTTCCGCGTTTGCGAGTGTCCGATAGGGTCGTTCCAACCGAAGCCCTCGGAGGGCTTGTAGCCGTCGTCGATTGCCATTTTGACGATGCTTGCAATGGTGATTGGCGCACCCGCATAATTCCCGAAAGTAGCCCAACGCTTTTGGCATTCACCTTCGCGGAATTTCGCCGATTTCCTGCTCCAATTTTCCCAAAGGTCGCAACTTTCGCCCGAAGCGTGCAAAGCCATTCCGACTTCGAGCCACGTTTTGTAGTCGTCGACGCGCGACTGCGAAAGCGAATCCAATATTCGTTTTATGTCGTCCATTATATGCGCCTCCAACCGTTGTTTGCTATTTGCGAAATGCAGTTCGAAGCGTGTTCGAAAGAGTATTCCTGCACGTTGCTATAGCCGTATTTTTCGAGCGTTTTTATCTGGTTCGGCGTTGCAAGTTTTGCCGCGCGTCGGGCTATGATTTTGTTTAGAAGCATTGCGGCATATCCGCGCGACGTGATTGTTTTCGGGTCGAACTTCATCTTTGAAAGCACGGCCATTTGCTTTTGGGTGGGCTTTTCGCGCTCCCAAGCAAAGGTCGGCGAATAATCCTCCAACGCGTCGTCGTGAATCGAAAGCGCGTATTCGATGGGGTCGATTAGGCGCGACTTTTTGTTGACGTTGGCGTTGATTGCAGAAACAAGGCTCGCTTCGCGCTCCTGCCGAGCGGAGTCTTTCGCGTCAGCTTCAAGCTCCTCCAAGTCGAAAGTTCCGCCAAAGTTGGCAATTTCGGTCATCTTGTCGGCGATTTCCCGCTTCTCGGCAATCAGGTGAGAGGCGTGGCAAAGGTCGTGTTGTGTCGACTACCAAAGAAAATCGAGAATAAGAAGGTTGTCTTTGCCTTCGCAAATGCGCGTTCCGCGTCCGACAATTTGGGCGTAAAGAGAGCGTATTTTTGTAGGGCGCAGACATACAATGCAGTCGATACTCGGCTCGTCGAAGCCTTCGGTTAGCAGCATCGAATTGCACAAAACGCTACATTCGCCGGTATGCAGCCGTTCGAGGATTTCGCGCCTGTCGGGCGAAGTTCCGTCGATATGCTCGGCTTTGTGCCCGAGCGATTGCAGAATTTCGGTCATACGCTTCGACGTCGCAATGAGTGGCAAAAATATCAACGTCTTGCGGTCTTTGGGAATGTGCTTTGCGATTTCCTCCAAATACGGATCTATCGCAGAACCCAAGTCGTCGGCTGAAAAGTCGCCCGCCGTGGTCTTTACGCCGTCGAGCGAGATTTTAAGCGGAACTGTCTTTACAAGAATCTTCGAGAGATAATTTTCCTTTATCGCGTCCCTTATCGAATATTCAAAGGCGATGTCCTGAAAATACGCGCCGAGATTGCGCTTGTCGCCACGGTCGGGCGTCGCCGTAACTCCCAGAACGCGGGCGGACGAAAAATACCCCAAGATATTTTGGTATGAATCGCTCAGCGCGTGGTGGGCTTCGTCCACGATTATCGTATCGTAGTGTCGCGGAGAAAACCTGTTAAGGCGCGGTTTGCGCATCAGCGTTTGAACCGAGGCGCAGGTTATGGGCGCAAGCGAATCAAGCGACGACTCGCCCGCTTTCTCAAACGCGCAGGGGAGATTTGTTGCGGCGTAGATTTTATCCCGCGCCTGCGTGAGCAATTCCTCGCGGTGGGCGAGCACAAGAATTTTCCCGTCGCCCTCGTTTAGCGCGCGTTCGGCTACTTTCGAGAAAACGACGGTTTTGCCCGTGCCCGTCGGCAAAACGAGTAAGGTTTTGGAAAATTCGCGCCACGAATTGAAAACGGCGTCCACCGCCTTTTGTTGGTAGGGTCTAAGCTCCATGGCAGACGCTCCTTCCGTAGTCGGCTATGAGAATTGCGTCCGCCGTCTTAAGCGTAGGCTTTAACTGCGGATAGCGTTGGGTTGCGATTTCCTTCAACCTGCGTTTTCTTGCGGTGTATTCGATGGCGCGTATGCCCGAAAGCCCCAGTTGCCACTTTTGGGGGCGCACTGTGCGGAACGGAATTTCCATTCCGACAAGTAGTCCCAAAATAGAACCGTATGACTTGCCCAAGACAAACGAACGGCTTGCGGGCTGCGGTTTTCCGCCGATATAACCCGTTACTTCCTCGACAAGGCATTCGAGAATGTAGGCTTTTGCATCGGCATATTTTTTCGCTGCCGCCAAAATATCGCGAAGTTCCGTTATGTTGCTGACAGGGGCGGCAAAAGCCGCCTTGTCGGGATACAACACACAAATTCCGCCGTTTACGCCCGAGTCTATTCCTGCTACAACTTTCATTGGAAATCCTCCTCAGCTACAACGCCCATAATTTCGCCTATGCGACGTATTGCCAAAATATCGCGCCTCATCACGTCCAACGCGGACTGTCGGCTAATACTCCACAAAGCCTCGAACGGACTCTGAATTACTTCGTATTTTACCCCGAAGAACTTTGCCAGATTGGCAAGCGTTGCGCGTTCCAATGTTCCACAACCCCAAACCTGCAAAAGGTCTACGAAATTTCCGTTCAGGAATCTTCCTCGGAATATATTGGGCACTATGACTCGGTTTAACCACGAACGTCTAACGAGAAACGGAATGTCGAATCCATTGCACCCGAAGCCGACAAAACGGCAGTCGCAGTGGTTTCGGTAGAAGTCCCAAAAACTTTGAAGAACCTGTGTTTCGTCCGTATCGTCGGCAAAGAATGCAACGTCCTTGCAAGGCTCTTGCAGTGCTATTGCAAGAACCTTTCCTGACAAAGCCGAACACGAAGCGTCCAAGAGCCATTCCTCCTGCTTTTTCGCCTTGTATGTCTGTATTTTCTCCGCGTCCTTGTAATTACTCGGAGCTGAAAATTCGGGCATAAGATGGAGGATTTCGTCTTTGGGAAGTCCCGCCGTTTCGATATTGAATACGATTTCCATAACGCGCCTCCCTTAGAAAATCTCCTCATCGTCTGCGGGCTTATCTTCGGGTTCGAGATAGTCCTTGATGACGTTGCCTTCGTAGGTCTTGCCGTCTCTGCCTTCCCAGCTTTCAACGCCAAGCCGAGCCTTACCAGAACTGCCGTTTACCAAGTTCCATTTGGGAACAGAACGTTCGCCGTGTTTACGAAGCCCGACGCAGGTGAAAAACTGGTTGATGCGCCATTCGCAACGGCGCAAAAGCACCAAGTTTTCGCGAAGCGTGGTTTCCTGTCCGTCTGCCGTGCGGCATTTCAGGGTGAGCTTTGCCATATTGTCGCCCTTGGCGGTCGTGGCACGCTCAAAGCCCACAACCGTAAAATCGACTACCGTATTTTCGGGAAGAAGAACAAATTCCTTTGCCTCCTGGGAGGTTTCAGAATTCCAATCAAAGCGGTCGGAAGTATTCATTATTTTCCCCTCCTTGCCGAAATATAGGCTTCGACTTTATCCCAGTTCTTTTCCTCCGCCATCTTCGCAAGAATTACGCCGTCGAGGTCTTTGTATGTCTCGTTTTCTGCGACGAACTTTTTGCCTCTTGGATTGTCTCCGCGCAGATACGCGTTCAATTCGTCGGGCGATACCGAGGAAAATTCCATCGCAGTTTCAATCAGCGCGATGTCAGCTTTTTGGGAGTCGGTGATTTCGACATTGCCCCAAGTTTGCGATTCGTCTTCGTTTGATACTTTTGAAGTTTTGGGAACTTTTGAGCCGAATACGTTTGCAACGCTTTCAAACGAAAGCGGAAGAACGCCCGACAATCCCCAACGGTTTTTCGCGTCGCAAAACGCCGTATGTTCGGTATAGAGAACGCGCTCTTTGCCGCCGACGGCCTTGCCTTTGCCGTTTGCATTCGCCTGAATGAACGTGCGGTAGTTTACAAAGAGAAGCCCGTCCGCCCATTCCTTGACGAGTGGAGATACTGTCTTCGAGCACTTCAATTCGTAGTGGTCGTATGTGCCGTTTTCTTCGGGAAGTTCGAGCTTGCGGATTGTCGAATGAGCCAAGACAAGAACGTGCATTCCGCTGTTTTGAAGCTCGGTTAGCTTTGAAAGCATTGCGGCAAATTCCTCCGCGAGATACGCGTAGCCTTTGCCGTATCCGAAATCTTCGATGCCCGTTTTCTTGTATTTCTTGCACAAATACGCCGAACACATACGCTCCGCCCAATCGGCGGTGTCCATCACGAACGTTTCAAAGCCCTGAGAGTCTTTTGCGAGTTCGTCTATTGTTGTTAATATTTCCTCCCAAGAGGAAACTTCGGCTCGCTTAACGTCCAACTGAGCCGTTCCTCCCTCCAAATCCATAAAAATGGGATTCGGAAATTTTGAGGCGAATGTGCTTTTACCTACACCTTCGCAACCATAAATTACGCCTTTTTGTGGGCGGGTGATTTTTCCTGAGCTGATTCGCATATAGGGTCTCCCAATCTGCGAACTCGTCTGTCGGACACTGCGGGACGGAGTTTCGGAGTCGATAAAAACGGATTTTCCGCCCAAGAGGGCGCGGGCTTCGTTCTCCTTTTATGGAATTTAAGAAGCGTGTTTCCGTTTTCGTAGTCGAGAACCGAACTTCGAACCACGGCAATGGGCGAACGCGGAAGCCCGTTAGGGCCTCTTAGCAGTTTCAGCTTGTGCGATTCAACGATGCGCCTAACGCACGTTTCCGAGCATTGCCAGCGTTTCGTTAAATCTCTGACCGAAAAAGCTTGTTTCGCGAATGTTTCTCCTATGCGCTCCGTCAAATCGACTATCAGGTCGTTTTGCGCCCTGATTACCTCTTCAAGGCGCAAAACCCGATTCGTCAATTCAGCAGAGTCACGTATGGTTTCCATTGCTTTTCGTGTCCGATGCGTTTCCCCGAAGCGACGCGGTGGTTGGTATTTTGGGTGAAACGCGGAGTTCTTTGTTTTTTGTTGAACCCGTGTCGCACCCATTGCCTGCGGACTGACCATACCAAACACTTGTCCATATCCGAAAACCCTCTATTTTTGGGCATGCTACGCGGTTGAAAAACACCGTTTGCAATGAAATCGGGCGTTTGAAGTGTCCACGGCAAAAAGAATCTGTCATTCGATAAAAATTAGATATATAACATTCTTTGTATTAACGTATTGGGAAAATATACAAAAAGGTCTTGCCAAGGCAGGATATTTTTTTGCTAATTTAAATCATTCAAGGGGAAATATACGTTTTTGCCCCTTGGATTATGTCGGCAATCGGGGAAACCCTTTGCCCACTCTGTCGGACAGTTTTTAGCCGATAAGAGCGTGTGCGCCGCGAGACGCAAGGACCACCTCCTTTTTCGTTCCGAGGTATGTTTAGTTAAACGAAACCACAGCAGAAGAATTGTATCCCAAAATAACCCCTAAACGAAAGGCTCTTAATGGCATCTCTAAAAACACTTATAACGCTTACCACTTTGAAGAAAATTCCGCACAACGTGCTGGAAGAAAAGCTTGCGTGCATAAAGTCCGAACTCAAAAACCGCAATATATGGACGGGCAAAGGCATAAAATACCAGAATCTCACCCGCTATTTGCAGGAAAACTGTCCGAGTGATTTGGAAGATTTTATATGCTCCTTCTCGCTCATCGCAAAGCCAGAACTATACGAAAGAATCGTCGAAAAACTCAATTCCTTGGGCATTGAAACTTCGCCGAGCGACGATGTAGAAACGATAGCGGCAAGGCTTGCCGACCGCGATATACATTCTTGCAACATTATTGCCGCCCGCAAAATGGCAAGCGAAAGCCATTCATATTCGCACTATATCCCGTCCGTCCCACACTCGGCAAGACAGCTTACAAATGAGGAAATCGAAAAGCTAAAAACCGACACTCTTTCGCCGTATTTCGAGAAAATGGGCAAGTCGAAATATATCGACATATACCCGCACATTACAGACGAATTTGCCTTCTACTGCATATCCCACGGCTCGCCAAAAACGCGCGAACATTCGGTAGGCGAACCCGAGGAAGAAAAGGTTCACACGTTCCGACCCGAGCTTGTCGATATTGTAAGAATCAATCTGCGCAATGCGGAAATTTCCGTATTTACCAAAAAGACATCTTCCGAGTTGTTGCGCAATCACTATGTCGAGGCATTCGGGCGAATTATTCTTCCAGATTCTCATTTCGTCCCCAACAACAAGTTCGACCTCGATAAATTAAAGGACAAAAGAACTTTCATTGTCGGCGAATTTCTCGGGCAAATTGTGTCGATTGAGCCTTTTAGTTTTTCGTATCTGACACATTCGGGCTGCAAGCGCGATGTCTCGAAAAGCATAACGGAGGAGTTTGACGAAGTTATCAAAAACAACTGGAAGATTATCTCGATGAAATTTAATGTGGTATTTCCCGACACGCCGAACAAGAAGTGTAAAATTTCGATACTGTCGCAAAACCGCTCGGAATTTCCCGTTGGAGCAAACGAAAGCATAATAGAGAACTATTTAACAAGCAGGGGCGTAATAAGGGACATTTACCGTGAAGAAACTTTTAAACTGGTATCGGGCACATCGGCACTTTCCGCTTGATAATCGCACTTGGTCTGAGGTTCTCGGCAAGCCCGCAAAAGACTTTTTTGAAAAGTCTGGATTGCTTGCATTCGGTAATAATTTCGTCGATTCAATCGAAATTGACGGGAGGGAATACTCTGTCGAATTTATCGACGGCAAATACATTGGCATATGCGAAGATTGCGACGACGTAGAACTTTCGCGAAACGATGTTCTTTCGCTAAGACTCAACACTCGCAATTTTGCCCAAATGCTTGCCTCCTTGATGGGGATTTCCGCTCCCGTATCCAAAATTGGCGACGACTTTTGTCTCGGCGATTTGCGGGTTGGAAACGGTTATCGCGTATTCCTGACATTTTCCGCTTCAAGTATTTTCGCCGAATATGTCCGCGAACATTCCGACGGGAATACGCCTATCATAATTTCCTTTGAAAGCTTCTCAAGCGAGCTTCAACAGACGGTTTTCAATTTGAGAGGCAAGTTTTTTGGAATAGAAGAATGCATATCGCTTTCCAATAAAGCCATCACTCTGAATCCGTCTTTTGCGGAAATTCTCGAAACACCGCGAAAGAAAAAGACTTCGAGCGACTCGTATTGCTGGAAGGCAACGGGTTTTCATCAGCCCGAAATGCCAAGCTTGAAGATGTTGAAAATCAAGATACTTTCCACTACAAGGCTTTCGATTTATTTTGATGGCGAAGGGCAGGATTTCGACTATCGGGATATAAGTTTTCTCCGTTCGGAAACCACAGGTCAAATGAACACTAAGTGGACGCTTCTAAGAAACTTGGCTGTTGGTAATAAAATTGAAAAAAACGAAAAAACCTCAAAGCAGGTATCCAGATTTAATACCGCCTTTCGCGAATTTTTCGGATTCACCAAAGGCGTTACCCCGTTTGAGTTTAAAAACAAGTGCTTGAAGTGCAATTTCGAGTTAACAACCCGAATAGATTCCCGTCGTGTCAAAAAGGAAGTTTTCGACGACGACGGGAACTTTTCGGACGAAACGGATTTCAGGGACAGCCTTTAAGCGCGTTGGTTTTGATAGTCCGAGGGGTAGATATTAAAATACCTCTCGGCGTTTTCCTTTGTGGCAATTCCGCGATAATGCTTGAATAGAATGTCCGTGCCTTGGTGCGACATTATCAACGCCGTATCTTGGAAATCGCGCTTCCAAGCGACGTGGTAGCTTGCAAAGCTGTGTCTAAACGCGTTTTTCGGCGGAATCTTCTTTTTGGGGAATTTGCCGTTTTCGTCGGGAACTTTAAGTTGTGCGCCGTTAATCAAAAGCCCCGCGCGTCTCAACGCCGTTTCCTTGCGCTTCTTCCATTTGCGTTCGCACCAACCGAAGGCGGTCTTGGGAGTTCGTTCGAGCCAAGCCCAGAGGTTGTCGGGCAGGTTTTCGATGTAGTTGCGCCGATTTTTCTTGGTCTTTTCGGCGGGAGTCAAAATGCCTTGTCGCATTGTGATTTCGTCATAGGCGACTCTCGCGATTGCCGATGTTCTCATTCCCGCAAAAAGCCCCAACGCCATAAGCCCGCAAACTTCGGGATCTATCTTTTCGTTCGCCCGCAAAAGTCTTTCGGTTTCCTCTACCGTAAGAATGCCGATTTCGCCCATTTCGATATTCGGGCAGTCGATGAGTTTTGCAACGTTCTTTGAGACAAGCTCGTGCTTTTCAAACCATCTCCAAGTGGCACAAAGGCACGAACGGTAGTTTTTGACGGTAATAGGCGCGTAGGGTAGGTTTTTTAGCCAGCCTTCAAGTTCGTCGCGCGTTATGTCTTCAACCTGACGTTCGCCGAACGATTCAACAAGCACTTCCAAAATTCGCCTGACGTGAATGAAATGGGAGTGGATTACCTTTGCGTTTGCCTGCATATCCCGTAAATATTCGTCGCAGGCGTCCCACAATTTAAGAACGCGTTTTGCCGTATGGTTTCGCTCCCAAAATTCCCAAATTTCGCGGAATGTAATTTTGCCGCGCATAGATTCGATTCGGGCAATATCGGAAATCGTGTCCATATCCAATTTCATTAAAGATTGGAAAGACGATTTCTCCAAATAGTCGTTAGCCCGAAGGAATTCGTCGCGCTCGCGCTCCGTTTCAAAGAAACGCGAATGACGGCTTCCTTGTTCACACCAAGTAAGTTGATACGGAGATTTTCGACCTCCACAATATCTCTTAGTAATCTTCGCCATAGTGGCTCAATTATAAACCCAAACTGCTCCCTAAGTCAAGATTATTATTAAAATAAGGCTCAAAAATATCCAATTTTGTTGGTTTAATAGTTTTGCGCTCTACGTCAAAGATTGTGGAATGGGAGAAAAAAAAGAGGGCAAAGAGAATAA